>Ga0172377_10002710_pt1 | contig 18152 bp, 4 predicted proteins | sample Pumphouse3metaG_FD_119749 | JGI IMG/M metagenome (GOLD analysis project Ga0172377, IMG submission 119749) | Leachate microbial communities from a municipal landfill in Southern Ontario, Canada - Pumphouse #3 metaG | ecosystem: Engineered > Solid waste > Landfill > Unclassified | place: Canada...
TAGATGGCAAACGGATACATTTTCTTGTTCAAACTCGTCAATCGGTCAGATTATGTTTAAGGTTAAACACATAAGTTTTGGTTGAAGCTGGTCAATCCTCTGTTTTTTCGAAAAAAAACATTACATTTGCACCTCTCTTTTCTTTGGCAAAAGAAAGATTTTGAATTTAAATTTGAATGTTATGGATTTGAATGTATTAACGGCAATATCTCCTATTGATGGACGATATAGAAGCAAGGCCGAAGATTTGGCCGGTTATTTTTCTGAGTATGCGTTGATTCGTTACCGTGTATTGGTAGAGGTGGAGTATTTCATTGCATTGTGCGATATCCCTTTGAAGAACCTTTCTTCCGTAGATAAAAAGGTGTACGCTTCTCTTAGAAAGATATATGAGGACTTCTCCTTCGATGATGCCCAGCATATAAAGGACATCGAGAAGGTGACAAACCATGACGTCAAAGCGGTGGAGTATTTCTTAAAGGAAAAGTTTGATGCTCTTAATCTGCAAGATTATAAGGAGTTCATCCATTTCGGACTGACTTCCCAAGATATAAACAATACGGCAATCCCTTATTCTATCAAGGAGGCATTGTCTCATGTCATTGTCCCTCAGTTGGAGAAAATCATCGCCGAGCTTGCTCAGCGTGCCGAGGAGTGGAAAGACATCGCAATGTTGGCAAAAACCCATGGCCAGCCGGCTTCTCCTACTCGTTTGGGAAAGGAGATTATGGTGTTCGTGAGCCGTTTGGACAATCAACTTGCACAGTTGAAGTCATTGCCGTGCTCTGCTAAGTTTGGCGGCGCTACGGGCAACTTCAATGCTCACCACGTGGCTTTTCCTGATCGTGATTGGAAAGCGTTCGGTAACCATTTCGTAAACGACATACTAGGTCTACAGCGTGAGCAGTGGACAACCCAGATTTCCAATTATGATAACTTGGGTGCCATATTCGATTGTTTGAAGCGCATCAATACGATCATGATAGACATGAACCGCGATTTCTGGATGTATATCTCTATGGAGTATTTCAAACAGAAGATCAAGGCAGGAGAGGTTGGCTCTTCGGCGATGCCTCATAAGGTCAACCCGATTGATTTTGAGAATGCGGAGGGTAACCTTGGAATGGCGAATGCCATTTTGGAACATCTCTCTTCTAAACTTCCGGTTTCGAGATTGCAGAGGGATTTGACAGATTCTACAGTGCTTCGTAACGTAGGAGTCCCTTTTGCCCATACGGTGATTGCCATCCAGAGTTCGTTGAAAGGAATCGGGAAGTTGATTTTGAACGAAAAGGCTCTTTATAATGATTTGGATAAATGTTGGGCTGTTGTGGCTGAGGGTATCCAAACCATATTGAGGAGGGAGGGCTACCCTAATCCATATGAGACGTTGAAGGCTTTGACGCGTACTAACTCTACCATCACGGAGTCGTCTATCCATGAGTTTATTGAGACTCTGAATGTGGACGAGTCTGTCAAGAAGGAGCTTCGTGCCATCACACCTCACAACTATACGGGAATGTGATTTCCCAAGTGTGTTAATAATTAATGTTATAGCGGCAAGGGGAAGAACGGATGTTTTTCTGACGGGTTCCCCTTGCCGTTTCTTTTGTAAACTAAAATATAATATAGTGCCTCAATTTTTTGTCTTGTTAAAACGGTTTGTGGGTCCGTATAAAGGATATGTGACCTTGAACATTTTGTGCAATATACTCTCCACCGTATTCAGTGTGTTTTCTTTTGCTCTGATCATTCCAATTCTGGAGATTCTCTTTAAAACGACTTCCGAGGTCTATTCCTACCAGCCGTTCGCTTGGAATCTGAATGTGATGAAAAACAATGCGTACTGGTGGGTGTCCAATTATATAGAGCAGAACGGTGGGGTCCGCACTTTGTTGATTTTGGGTGTCCTGTTGGTGGTGATGACATTCTTTAAGACTGGAATCGCGTATCTTGCCAGCTATTTTGTCATTCCTTTGCGTACGGGTATTGTCCGTGACTTGCGGAAGAAAATGTATGCGAAGGTGGTGGATTTGAACTTGGGCTTTTACCATACGCAGAAGAAAGGGGATATCATCTCCAGGATGACGAGCGATGTGAACGAGGTGGAGGCTTCCATCATGAGTTCCATTGAGTTGCTATCCAAAAATCCTATCATGATCATAGTTTATCTGGTCATTATGTTGATACTCAGTTGGCAATTGACGCTCTTCGTGCTTGTTGTTCTGCCGTTGGCAGGCTTGGTGATGGGTAGGATAGGCCGTTCTTTGAAAAAGTCGTCGAAGGTGGCGCAGCAACAGTCGGGTCAACTGCTTTCGCAGATAGAGGAGACCTTGGGCGGACTTCGGGTCATCAAGGCGTTTAATGCGGAAAAAAACGTAATGCGGCGTTTTGGCGAGATGAACGAGGCTTTGAGGTCGACGGTTAATGGTGTGAACCGCCGTTATGTCTTGGCCCATCCTATGAGCGAGTTCTTGGGTACGGCGACAATCGCGGTCGTTCTGTTCTTTGGTGGTATGCTAATCTTGGGCGAAAATAGTTTCATCGCGGCCTCAGCTCCATTGTCTGCTGCAGAGTTCATTTATTATCTGGTTATTTTTTATAGTATCATCAATCCGGCAAAGGAGTTGTCAAAAGCTCTGTATAGTATAGAGAAGGGAAAAGCTTCGTTGGAGCGTATCGATGTTATCCTTCAGGCCGAGAATCCTTTGAAGGAGGTGAAGAGTCCGGTGCCGGCTAAGCCTTTCGCTTCGAAGATAGTTTACGATCACATTTGCTTTAAATACAACCAGGATCAGGACTGGATATTGAAGGATATTGACCTGACGATAGAGAAGGGTAAGAGTATCGCGTTGGTTGGCCAGTCCGGTTCCGGAAAATCTACGTTGGTCGATTTGTTGCCCCGTTTCTATGATGTAGATGAGGGTGCTATTACGATAGATGGGGTGAATGTGAAGAATATGACGCTTTTTGATCTCCGTTCTTATATGGGCAACGTCAATCAGGAGGCAATTTTGTTTAACGATACGATATTCAATAATATCACTTTCGGTGTGGAGAATGCCACAATGGAACAGGTGATGGAGGCTGCTAAGATTGCCAATGCGCATGAGTTTATCATGGCTTTGGAGGATGGTTATCAGACGAATATCGGTGATCGTGGCGGACGACTTTCCGGTGGCCAGCGTCAGCGTATCAGTATAGCCCGTGCTATCTTGAAAAATCCTCCGATCTTGATTTTGGACGAGGCAACCTCTGCTTTGGATACGGAGTCGGAGAAGTTGGTACAGGAAGCCATCGAACGCTTGATGAAGTCAAGAACTACTATCGTGATCGCGCATCGTTTGTCTACTATCCGTAACGCGGACGAGATTTGTGTCTTGCAGGATGGTGCCATCGTAGAGCGTGGACGACATGAGGAGTTGATAGAAATGAATGGTGTTTATCGCAAACTGCATGATATGCAGACTTTTTGATTGTCAGGAGGGCTTGCTGACAGAAAAGGGAGAGAATGAGGAATCATTCTCTCCCTTTTCTGTTCTTTTAGACATGTGAAATGTTGATCGGCAGGAGAGGATATCCTTTGCCTTTTATCTCAATCTTGTGTATCTTGTGTGTTTTCTGGATTTGCCATAGTTGGCGAAGCATCCTTGGAACTTCTGCGGAATCTTAAATTCCAGTCCTATCTCGTGTGTCCCGTAATTGCCATGACGCAAATTTCCGAAGAAATAGTCGTAAGAGTAGAAAACGGAAAGGAAAGAGAATAGATTAATGCCTGCCATTATCGAACCTTCGTACTCGTATCGGTAGGATGCTCCTACATAAAACAGATCGGATGGGCTCCATTCGTAATCGAAGATGTAGTAGAAGTAAAGGCTTACCTGATGTTTCCATCTGTCCTTATAGTTGTAGACAAAGTAGGATGGGGCTAGTCTCCACCATTCGGAGGTCTGGAAAATATAGTTGACATATCCGGAATAGAGAGGGCTCAAAGGCACCTCGTCAGATCCTTTTAACAAATGGTTGGCCGATGCTCCTAACTCGAAGTTTTGGAGTAAAAGTTCAAATCCAACTTCGGCATCCGGAACGGTTCCTTTGGGTATGTCGTGGTATTCTGCCGCGTTCAAAGTGTTTATCCCGTTTATCTTGTCGGCATCGTAGCCTCGATTCACCAATCCGCCGCCTACGCCTAAGTTGAGGTAGCTGTCGTCTCCGATGGGCGCCATGAAGGCGAAGCTGAGTTTCGGTTGTCTGGTGTATTGGTATCCTATCTCATCAGACATGAATGACAAAGAGACTTGTGAATGTGCACCCATGAAGAAGTATTTGCCTCCTGCGTAATAGGTGCGGGGTGCGCCGTCAAGACCAGTCCATTGCCATCGTCCGCCAAGAGTGATGGTGGCGTTCATTATTTCCGGCACGTAGGCCGGGTTCATGTAGTTTAGCCGTAACTGTTTGTTGGTGAATAGTACATCTTCCTGTGCCGTCGTATTTCCTATGCACGTCGCTATTGTTATGTATAAAATGAGAAATCTCTTCATTATCTTGTTTCCTGTTTTTTTATCTCACTAGGGTTATATATCCTGTTTTAATCTTCTTTTCTCCGCCAGCATAGTAGGTTATGGCATAGAAGTAGGTGTCTGAGAACGCCTCTTCTCCGTTGTTTTTCTGTCCGTGCCATCCTATTCCCTCATAAATGAGATTTCCTATTCGGTCGAAGATTTGAAGTTCGTAATCTGCCATGAACTCATCTTCTTGCGTCATCGTGTTCGGAACTTCGAAGTCAGGGTCGATGAGTACAAGTGTGGAGGTCTCTCCGCTACAGCCATACTCGTGTGTCACGTTTAGTTTCACCTCAATAGGTTTTGTCAAACGGACAATAGCTTTGTCGTATGTATAGGATATGTTGTTTCCTTCATTTCTTTCCCCATCTCCCATTTCCCAATCGAAGGTGTAGTTGCCGTCTATTGCGGCGGTTACTATGCCCGTCAGCTGAAGTTCTGTTGTGTCTCTGTTGAGATGATAGATGGATGATTTTATCTCCGGTGTGATCAAAATCTTAGGATCTGGGATGTTTGCCGTATTTATGGCAATTATCTTGGATGCGGGACAGCTGTTCTTGTCTAATCCCGAAACGTTCACCAATTCTGATTTCTTAGGAGTGTAGATGAAGTCGTCTCCTTGGATGGTCGAGTCGCCTACGTTCCAGCTTGTCTGATAGAGGTTGCCCGTAGTCAGTTTTACTTGTTCTTTTAGGCATACGTTCGTTTTTCCTATTATTTGAGCTTCCGTTTTTGGATGTGTGTTCAGCTTGATATCTATTGTGTCTTTACATGCCGGCTTGTTTGTGACGGTGGCAATCAATGAGATGTCGGTCATTCCCTCCAGCTTTAATTCGTATGAATCTCCGTAGTGGATTAATCCTGTGGATTGATTCTCCCATATCATGGTGGAGTTGGAAGATTTGGCCTGTAGTTTTACCGTATCGTCGTAGCAATATATCTTACTGATGTTCGGATAGGAGAAGTCTTCCACCTTCATCATTTTCATCTCTATGGTATGGATGGCGGTACATCCGTATTGGTCTTTTACGAGGAACTGATAATCTCCGGTATGGCCAATGTTGCTGTGGATGTCCATGCGGTTGGTGCTATCCATTCCATTCCAGAGGGTGGTTGCCTTTTCTGTTATCCGGTTCGTGCTCATTACATCATCAAGTGTGATGCTTTGGTTGGCGCAAGTGTCTATGTGGATGGTTATTGGCTTTATCTCGTCGGCGATGTTCACCACCACTTTTTTGCTTTGGCTTTCACATCCGTTGATGATGGATTGGGTAACCAGATACGAATTGTTCTTCCATGTGCTGGAGTTCGTATTGACGATTATGGAGTCCATCCTTTTTTCGCTGCCTTCCTGGTACCAGTTCAGTCTGACGTTGTCTGCTACGTTGTTGGCCAAAAGCGTATGTGAGCCTGTGTTTTGGCAGAAGGTGAAGCTGTCGTCTATGTCAGGAGTCTCTCCATATTTATCTTGTACGGATACGTTCATTTCTGCCGGTTCTCCTAAACATGCTTTGAAGGAGAGTCTGGCTTGGTATTTTTGTACTCCGACTTCATCGGAAGAAGGCTGGTAGTTGGCGGGAATATTGTCGCCCGTGCTATTTGTCCAAATAACATCATATTGGGGGTTGCTCCATTTGGCAGAAAGAGGAGCTGTCTCTTCGCCTTTGCAGTAGGTGGTGTCTTGTATGATTGCTACCTCGTCTATCGATTCCTGAATGGTCACGAGGTAGTCTTGTAGTTCGGTACTGCATTCACCTAGCTGTTGGCGGAACTTGTAGATGAATTCGCCATCATGCATGGATGATGGTTTGAGTGTGCCGTTCTGACTGACGGAGGTGTAGTTGTCGTTCGGGTCGTACCATACAATCTTTGCTGATGGATCTGTTGCTGTGAGCGACAAAACTTCTGTTTGGCTCTTCTGGCAGTAGAGTGTGTCTCCGAAATCTTTTATCAAATCTGGAACTTTATGGACCGAAATCGAGATTGTGGTGTCCGTATGGCAATGGGTGTTCTCGTTGATGTCGGTACTGGCAGAGAGGGAGACGTCCGTTTTGCCGGCCGTGGTGGTGACGATGAGGATGGTGTCTTTGTCGTCTGATGTCTGATTCCATATGTAATGTTCGGCACCGCTAGCTTTCAGACGAATGGTATCTCCAGTGCAGACAGGTTTGTTTCCTTCTATTGCCAGTTCTATTTTCGAAGAGACGGAGAGGGTCATGGTGTCGCTGGCCGAACATCTGTTTTTGTCTGTGTAGTTGATGACGAACGTTCCTGTCTGTGCTATGGCATTGTAGTCTAGCGGAACGATAGTCTCTGTTCTTTTGTAGCTCGATACGTAAGGTTCGTCACCTTCGCTTACATGACTCTGGGCGTAGACTGGAAGATTGAAGATGTTGCCGAAGCAGATGCTGGTGTCTGCCAATTCAGAAAGAATGGCAGGGTGTATGGTTATCGTCATGGGTGATGGGACGCTGGCACAATTGCTCGAAGTATATTTCTGTCTCACCATATAATTTTTCACCTCTGCCATGTCTGTGTTTATCTTTAGCGTATCGGTGAAAATAGAGTCAGGATAGGCATTCCCCAAATCTAGCCATTCAACGGTTAGCCCATTGCCCGTACCTTTCTTGTTCAATATTTGAACGCCTGTGTTTTGACAGAAGGCGGTATCTCCAGAAATGCTCTTTGGTTGTTGGTTGACGGTAAGCCGGATGGTATCTCCCGCCTCGCATCCGTATTGGTCGGCGATGGTCACTTGATAAAGTCCTGTCTGCGAGATTGCATTTCTGTCGCTCACTTCAACTCCATTTCTGGTGATGCTGTTGATGGTGTATTTTTTTGTCTCTTTGATTGCCAAGTTGCTTGTCTTCGCTGCTTCGTTTGCCATCTCTTCCAACGGAAAGACGTGAGGTTCGCAGATGCCGGTTGCCGTGTCTAAATCCAGATGGATGGCAGAACGTATGTTGACCAATATGGTTGCGCTTTCGCTCAAACATTTGGTGATTCTGTTTTCCTGCCGTATCATGTAAAAAGAGTTGCCGATGCTATCTGTATTGACGTTGATGCCTGAAATCTCAGAGCTGTCGCTTTGATATGTCTTCAGATTATAACTGTCGTCTTGATAATTGACAGGAATGGCAACGACGCCTGTGTTTTGACAGAGGTCTATTGTGTCATTCCCCAACTGTTCAGGAATGGGATGGGTGGTTATCTCAACATTCCGGGTCTTGATGCAGCTTTTGCTATTGGTGACGTTGTATGTCCCAGTCAACAGAAGAGTGTCTTTGCGAAGCGTGTTGCGACCATCTTCTATTGTTGACGGGTAAGAAATCGTGCTGTTGTCTATGCTGTTTCCGTTGGCGTCAGTCCACTGATAGTTCGGTGTTTCCGCACCTTCTTTTGGATAGGCAGTCAAAGATAGTTGATCTTTGCTACATAGTATGGTGTCTCCTTTGAAAAGAAGTACAGGCGATTCGTGCTTCTCCAGACGAACCAATGCCTTCGCATGACAGTTGGAGACGATGTCCGTTGCTTTGATTAGATAATATCCTGCCTTGTTGATGGCGTTGTAGTATAGAAGCTGGTTGTCGGGTTCTGCTTGCTCGTCTGCGGTGAATACCTTCAACTCCAGTGTGTTGCTCGAACTGAATATCTGATGGCCTGTCGAGTCCAAGTCGATGGTCTCGTATTCGCAGATATGAAGGGCCTCCGGCTGTGATGTTTTGATGGAATCTAACACTTGATAGCTGATGTTGCTCTTCTCGCTCTCGCATCCGTAGACGGAGTCTTTTCTCCATACTTCGAAATGAACGGGAGATCCGGATGTCCTTGATGCTTCAATCCTCAATGTGTCTGTTGTCAGAGTGTCATTGTCTCCGATTTTATTCCATAGGTAAACGTAGTTTCCTGCTATTAGATTCGGAGCAATGGTGGTGTCTATGCCTTGGCATAGATAAACGGGCATCTCATCGGCAAAAATCGGAGCTTCTGGTTTTTTGATGAAGTTGATTTTTATCTGGTTTTCCGTTTTGCATCCGTTCTTGTCCGTATATCTGATTTTGTAGATGCCACTCTCTGTTATTTGAGTGGAGTCGGCAATGTTTTTCTCTGTATTGTTTTCTATGGATGTCATATTAGCAACTGTTAATTCATAGCCGGCTACAGATTCTTGTCTCTTCGCCTCTGCGTATAAGGCTAAGTTGAAGGGAGTTGGCATGCATACGTTGGTGTCTCGTAGGGTTACATCTATATGCTTGTTGATGGTGAATGTCACTTTGGATATCTCTCCGTGACATATAGTGTCGTTCTTTATGTTGATTTGTTTGACGAAATAAGTGTAGGAACTGTCGTTGACGACTGGTATGTCTATGGACTCGCCGACAAACATCTCCGTATTATCGAAATCGAGCCATTGCAGTTTGAATTTTTCCGAGTCTTGGACGTCTCTGTTTAATAAAACTTTCTTGTCTGATCCTTCTTTGTCCTGACAGAAATAGAAACTTTTGTCTTCTAGTTGTTTCGGCGTTTCATATACCTTTATTTTTTGAATCAGTGTGTCGAAACAACCGGTTCCTTCCAGCTTTTCTATTAGAAGGATGGTGGTGTCTGCCATGATGTTCTTCATTAGGAGGGAAGCGGTGGTGCTTTCGATTTTTTCGTGTCCTTCCGTTTGCCATTGGTAAGAGACTGCCCTTTGTTCTCCTGCCGCTTTGAGTTCAATGTCGTTTCCTTGACAGAGTGTTTTTTTGCCTTCCATGCTAAATGTGGGTTTTTTGTGGAAGATGAGTCTCAGTTGATTGGCTGTATGGCAACCTGTCAACTTGTCTGTTGCGGTGAAAATGTAGTGAATGGTGTCTTGTGTGGTTCGTGTTACGGAATGTAGCTCATCTTCCGCAATTTCAAATCCGTTGGCAGAAACGGTGTACTCGATGATGGATTTTCTCTTCTCGTCTATCTTGAACGATGACCTTGCTGTGTCCATGACGTTGATGTGCTCGCCCACGCATAACTCGATGGTTCCGTTCTTGCCGATAGGTGAGGTTCCGATAGGTGAGGCGATGATGACGATGATGGAGTCCGGATTGCTTGTGCAACTAGTGTGTTTGTTTTGGGTAAAGGATTGATAGAGCATCTCCTTTTTTGTCTCGGCAATGAGCAGACTGTCTCCTCTTGTCGCTTTCGTATATTCGCCCCAGAATATCTCCGTCTCTTCCGTGTCTGTGTTGGTGTCTTTGGCCTGTATGTATAGAGGTGCATTGTCTTGACAGAAGTAGATGGTGTCAAGTCCGTTTTCTATTATCGGTGTTGACGGTTTTCTGTTGATGGTGACAAATACGGTATCGGATGCCGAACATACTTTTTCGGCGTCGGTCACGGTGTAGATATATGGCACGCTATCTTTTCCGTTTCTGTATTTTAGTTTTGAAACTTCGTCTTTCGTCAATGGAGAATTTTTCCCGTTGTTTAGCAGGGCATATTCGACATATATGTTCTCCAAATTAGTGAGGTGTATTGCCTCCGTATTGCTGCGCAGGTAATCCCATACGTTCTTGTTCAAATCTACCACCTCTGGTTGACAGACACTTGTAGGGTCTGTCATGTGCAGGTCTATGGCTCTGTTGACTGTGATTTGTATGGTCGTGTCCTTATAACATCCGGTTATGTTGTTGGTCTGACGGATAGTATATGGCAATACTTTTTTCAATCCCGTTATTGTGACGGTATCTGTGTTTATCGGATTGTCTATCGAGTCATTCTTTGCTCCGAACCATTGGATGCTGAGTGTGTTCAGGCCATTGTCTTCGGAAGCTGCCGCCTTTACGGGAATCAAATGCAGACCTGAATTCTGGCAGAGTGTGATGTTTTGTGCTATTGCGCTGGTCGGAATCTTTTTTACGTCCATGTTCACCTTGAGTGTGTCTGAACATCCCATGGTGTCGGTGGCGATCAGACGAATGGTTTCGCTCTCTTCCAGTTGTAGCGTTTCCGGTTTCGGAAGAATCTGACGGTTGTCTGCTCGTAGCCAGACATATTCATATCTGTTGTCTGTGGGTGTAGGCAATAAGGTGTCCGTATACTGGCAGATGACGATGTCGTTTGTCTTTCCTATGGTAGGTAATCCTCTGAATATGATGGAGAATCTGTCGCTGATATGACATCCGCTGATGCTGTCCGTTATCTCAATGTTGTATAGGGTAGAGTCGTCCGTGTTTCTTCCTTTCGTAGAGTGTAGTGAGGAAAGATATTCTCTGTTGATGGCTGCGCTAGGCGTTGAGCCGTTCATTTTGTAAACGTTGAATCCAATATTCGATTTGAATTCATGTTGGTTTTGCGCCTTTATCGCTTCGTCTATCATTTTGGTTAGGTCCACCACTTCTCCGTAACAATATTCTTTCGTGCCGAAGGTACTGAACTTTAATGGATTTGAGATGTAGGCGAATATTGTGTCATGTTCACTGACGCAGCCTGTCTCTTTGTCTTTTGAATAGGCTGTGTATTGTCTGTAAGACTCCGTTATGTTGAGGCTGTCGTTACTGAGAGTAGAGGTGTATTCACCCCAGAAGATGTCAGTCTTTGTTAGGTCTGGATTGATATCTTTAGCACCTAACAAGATAGGAGCGTCATCTTTACAGAAGTAGATGGTATCCAATCCATTTTCTATAATAGGCGTAGTTGGCTTTCTGTTGATAGTGACGAATACAGTATCTGAAGCAACGCAGACTTTATCCGCGTCTGTTACAGTGTAAATGTACTCCACACTGTCTTTACCATCCATGTATTCGAGTTTGGAAACCTCTTCTTTTGTTTTGTCAGTTTTGGTGCCATTATTAAGCATGGCATACTTGACATCAATATTGTTCAAATTGGCAAGATTGACATCATTAGTGTTTGCACCAAGATAATCCCAAACATTGGTGTCGAAGTCAACCGTGTTAGGCTGACAAACTCGATCTAAATCAAGCATTTTCAAATCAAGAGCTTTCTTGATGGTGATGTTGATGGTTGTGTCTTTGTAACAATTTGAGCCTTGTACAATTTGACGAATAGTGTATGTGAATACCTTCGTCAATCCTGTCATGTTAACAGTATCAGTATTGATTGGTGTTTTGATTGGGTCGTTATTAGCGCCGAACCATTCTATTTTTATTGAACCTGCATTGATGTCAGCAGAAGGGTTGATGGTAACAGGAACCAAATGTATTCCTGAATTCTGACAGAATGTATCGCTGTAAGCAATTGCAGACTTCGGTTCTTTGTTTACAACCATGTTGACGGCAAGCGTATCATAACATCCCATTTCATCATTAGCAATGAGACGGATGGTTTCGCTTTTGGTCAGCTGTAGCTTTTCTGGCTTTGGAAGTATCTGATCGTCGTCTTCACGCAACCATTTGTAGCTGTATTTGTTATCGGTAGGAGTAGGCAACAAGGTGTCTACAAACTGACAAATAACGATGTCTTCAATCTTCTTGATGGTTGGTAATCCGCGGAAGATGATTGTTGCGGTGTCTTTTTCAAAACATCCGCTGATGGTATCCATCACCTCGATGAGGTAACGGGTAGAATCACTTGCGTTACGAGTCTTTGAAGATCCTAATTTGGATAATTGTCCACAATCTAAAGCAGGAGTCTGTTTACTTGTTCCGTTTAGACGGTATACTTTGTATCCAATATTGTTATCTGGTATAAATCTGTTGTTAGCTTTAATGCTTTTCTCCACACTATCGCACAATGAAATCGTTGTTCCATAACAGAACTCCTTTTTGCCGAAAGGTTTATAGTCGAAAGTCTTTTCAATTTTAATCTCAATGTTGATTTTCTCACCTTTACAAAGAGAAACAGTGTCTATTTGGTGAACCGCATATAGAGCACTTTTATTACCATCTGTTTTAATAGACTCTTTGGGTTCCCATACAAGTTTTGTATTATAGTCAAGAACATTAATGTCTGCACCTATTTTTGTTTTGAGGTTCTCAATCTCATTGTTAGCACATAAATAGACAGTGGTGTCCTTCTCCGGATAAGGAAGGTGAGGTTTTGGGTTGATGATGGCATCAATGCCTATGAGATCTCCGTAACAACCAGTTATGTCATTCTTTAAAGAAGCGAAATATAGGTTCTTTTTAAGAGATGTCAGATATTTACCAGCTACAGTATCCAAAGTCAACTGATTACTAATGATCTCTGTCGTGTCTGACTTATATAAGTAAAGGTTGTACTGTGATGGATCTGGATTGGATACCTTTATTAGATTAGAAGGATCGCCTTCGCAGATAACCATTGTACTTGAATCAATAACAGGAATGTCTCTTACAGAGTCGTGTACAATCATACTTACGTTCAACCAAGGACCTTTACATCCATAGGCTGTAACCTGTCTAGTACAATAATAAGTGGTATCTACTTTGTCGAAGTTGATATCTACATGATTTAAAAGTCTATCGAAGTTGTATTTTACAAGTGTGTCGCAATCATCAGCTACCTTGTCTTTGCGGTACCATTCCATTATATATTCTTTAGAAGGGTAACCTATAGCAGGCAATCTATTAGTGCTGTAAATAATATTGCCTTTGCAATAGTTAAGAGCAAGGCTAGTCTCCGTTGCTGAAATAGTCTTTGTCGTATCTCCAATTTTTGCAAAGGAGTTAATAGCATCGGCTACAACAATCTTGAATGTATCAGGAAGGCTGACGCAATTGTTACTGTCGACTCTTACTACAATAAACTTGTGTGAATTAGCAGCTAATGTGCTGGTATTAGGGTCGTATGAGTCAGGAATGGTTTTGTATACATCGTTGCCGATACGGTTTTCAGGAAGAGCAACACTTGAGGTCTCTTCTTTCCAAAACCATTTGTTTCCCTGCGTAAATTTCGAGGTCTCTTGATCCAAGAAATCGAAAATGTTCTTAGTTGGAGTATCTCCTGTACAATAGAGTGTTGAATTTTCCATTGTAGGTTCTTCTCTATTATAACAATTTACTTTTAAGGTGACGAGACTTCCAGCACCTAAACATCCTTTTGCCGTTTTGCCTTGTACTACGAAGTTAAGGAAATAATAACCTTCTGCAGGGCAATCTTCTGCTGTTTGAAGAAGGTTGACCAAAGTGTCCAGTACTACAGAATCTTGAGAGATAGCATAGGATAGGGCTTCCGTTAAATCACTTGAATGTGATTTGTCGTAATTGTAGAATAACAGATTACTTCGGTTCCAACTAGCGCTGTTCCAACCTTGAATCTTGGTGATTATCTCATTCCCTGTTGGCTTGTAGTATTTACAGATCTCAATGGTGTCTGTTTTTAGTGAATCCGCTTTCGGATTTAATGTGACATAAACTGTTTCTGGGGTACTTTCACAATTATCTTTAAAGAAAACTGCAGAATAAGAGAATGTTCCTGATGTGTCTTGTCTTATGTTTATTTCATCACTTTCTCCAATTAATACTCTATGTTGAATAGGTAACTTTTCGTTCAGATACCACCTTACATTGTTATTGTTGTCGTTATTGCTGATCTTCAATGTGATGGAATCTTTTGGATTCAATGATTCGCATTGGTTTTCACCATTGACAACCTCTATTGTTGGTTTATCTGCAATTTTAAAGTCCGATACACTAATTACTATAGTATCATTTTCGCCAATACAATTATCAGAAAGACTCTTTTGCTTGATGATAATCATTGTGTTGCCTGCTATTTTTGTGTCGACTATAATATTTCCATCTTTATCTTTTTCGTCTTTTATAGACCAATCGATGGATTTATTATAGGTGTTATCCACATGAATAGTAGTGTCTATTGTTGTTGGATTATTATCCGGATCTTTTATGATATCAGCCCAGACGTCGTATTCGTTAAAAGTCTTTTCTATTGTTAATGGCAAAATTTCTCCGTCTAGACAATAGTACAATGTGTCTCGTTGTTTAAGTTGCTCATTGTCGTAAGTTAGAATAGGAGCGTCGATTGTCTTTTTGATGAAATTTATAGGAATAAACACATCACAATCTTTACTTGTTCCATTTTCACCAACTCTCCATGGAGAATCATATAGAATATATAACGTTTTATCTTCAGTTATTTCGTAGGTTTCGCCTGCTTTATTATCGTCATTAATATCAATGGCATAATCGTATGAAGGAGAAACTTCATATTTTGACAAAGTGTCTTCTGCCGTAAATAGAACATATACTTTAGTGACAGTATCGGGCATGTTGATGATATCGTCAATATCATCAGCTAATAGGTCAACGTCAGCGCCTCTACATTTTAATTTTGCATCAAGATTTTCTCTGTTCTCACCATATTTTGCAAATGTAACGATCTTTTTAGCTCCTAATAACTCATCCATTTGAGACTTGCTCACACCATGTATTTTAGCAAAGTTTGCTAAACTATCTCTTTTAGCTTGTTCCCATATACAAGAATCCTCAAATGCAATTGCTTTTGTGTCGATACTATATTTCGTTTTCAGTAATTCATTTATTTGGTCTACTGTAATTTCCATTTTGTTGCAAAAGTAAATGTCAATTTTCTCTGGCAACTCCGCGCAATAATTATCCGCATCGATACTAATCTTTATTTGTTTTTCTTTATCTTTTATATAAGATCCTCCTTTGAATGTTTCTTCATTATTCAATCCAGCACAATCACCTGTGCCGCCGCCAGTGCCGCTGCCACTACCACCGCCGCTGCTACTGCCGTCGCTTAACAATTCACATTTGTAATCATTCCAACTTTTCTCGTCTTTCAATTCTTTTGTTGAACCTTCAAATACTGATTTCTGATCGGAATTTATGCCGGTAACTGTCATTTCTGCTTCTGGTGATGTGACAGTCATCTTACCTAATTTACTGTTTTTTTCGTATGACCAATCTCCTTCTGGCTTTGTCTTTAAAGTGAGATTGATAGTGATAATATCTTGATATTTAACATCTGCAGGTACTTCTAATTCTCTAAAGTCCAATGTTACAAATCCATTTTCGATTAAGTAAGGTGTTTTTTTTGCGTAATCTGCATTATTCTTATTTAATAAAGATAAATATGTATTGATATTAGTAAGAATCCTTTTTTCCGCAGATTTTGTATTAGTGCTATTGCTGTTTAGTATATATAAAGCTTCTCTTGGGAGAACACTACCATCTTTAGGAGAATAATAAAGATAACCATTGACGATCTTTTGTGGGGTTACTTTTATAGAAATGCTTGTGACAGAATCAATGTATTCGGAGAAAGGAATATTTAGTTTTATATTTCTCATGCTTTCTTGGTTTTCGCCAACTGAGACATATAATTTGGTGCTGTATTCTTTGCCTGGTTCTAAAGTGGTTTCTGTTGATGATATTGTAAGTTTTGTCTCTGGTAAGTTTGCAGCTCCAACCATTAGAATTGCATTTGTGAGATAGTGGAACTCATTATCTGGAGTTATACAAAGTTTGAATGCGTCGGTAAAAACAGGAGCTCCCTTTGTGGGCTGATATTTTTCTGCCAAAATAGGGAAGGCTTTTAAGTCAAAACCTCGGGTATATCCATTTCTATACATAATGTCGCAAGCTCCATTCTTATAATTGTAATATATAGAACTTCCAATAGGATTGGTTGATGTCTCAGAACCTCCGGCATCTATAAATGAAAGGTAATTGGTCATTTTGTAACTGTTATAATTTTTACCTTCAATTTTATTGTCGCTATTTTGAAGTATTAGTTCTCCGTCAATTGAATTGAATCCTCCTAATGCAGAAAAACCAAATGTAATGGTTTCGTTTAGAATGTTATTGGCTATGCTGTCTGTTAAAAAATTAGCAATAATTGCATCAGGTGTAAATCCAGCTCTGTTGGATTCTCCAAGAACATCGCAATCATATACCAAGACATTCTTTTTTGGTAAAAGCGGATGTGAATAAACGATTGTGAGTGACCACCCAGAACATAATCCAGGAATGTTTGTAGCATCAGAGGTAAACTCATTAAGTGCAGTTTGAATGTTTGCAACGTAAATTCGGTGACTTTCGATGGGGGCATTTCCTACAATAATGTTTTTGATTAAGTCTGTTACGTCTGCATGACAAGAATAGTATCCTAAAGAAGGACCTCCCGCTTTGGTGGTCTTTTCAGAGGTTACTAATGTATATGTAGAATTATCAAGTTTAACATAAACTTCTTCTCTGTGGTCTGGTGTAACTCCGTCTTGTAATCTACCACCCCAAGTAAGTCTAGCATATTTGATGTTGCTTTTTCCACACTCTATGTCTGGATTTATTGTGCAAAAATCCGCAAAATTGGAGTTGGTGATTGTTAGGGTTGAAGTAGAAGAACTTCCATCTACATTAATTTCTTTAATGTCTCCTTTCTCTTTTTCAAGAGCTTCTTCTTTTGTAAGACTTGCAAAGTCTATTGGATCAACAAGCTCCGTATTCGTGTTTCCAACCATAATACAAGTTCCAGTCATTGTTTTATGAAAAACTGGATTAAAATCGGTACCGCTAACGCCTTGAGAGGAAAATATAAGAATAGTAAGAATGATAAAGAGATGATGTCTTTTCATGATTTGTTTCTTTTTGCTTATTTTAAATGTATATCAATTACTTCTCCGGTTTCGATTCATTCTATTATAACAAGGAAAAGTATTATTTTCTTTTATCGCAATAATCATGCCAATTGAAACATTTATTGTTTAATGCAATTGGAACTTGTTAAATGACAGCTGCAAATGTAGCATTTAAAATGTTAATATGCTAATCTATAGTTAATTTTGTGTATATTTTGCCAATTCAAATGTCATCTTTTCTTCTTTTTATCACTTATAATTGAGGGAGTTGTGTGAATGTTAAATTCATTCGTATCTACTATTGTATTTTGTTTGTTATTAACAACTAATATTTTTTAAAATGAGTTTCTATATGTTATCTGTAGGGAGTTGTGTGCATTTATAAAGCGTGAGAGAATTGAGTTTTTTCCAGCTGCACGGGCGAATGTGAGGTCCATATGGCTAGGACAAGTAAGGTTTTATAGTTATTTCGAGATTTTTGGGATCCAAAATAGGGCATTAGCACAGAAGAATTTGATTTGAAAGGACTTTTTTCGACAGAATCCGGATGCAACCCTTCCCGAAATCCCTCTTTTGGAAAAGAAAAACCGAGCCGGAAAGAAGATTCTTTCGATCTTTTTCCTCGAAAAACCCTTTCTCCGGAAAGGAAACCCGCCTCATTCCGGTCAAAATCCCCCTCCCGATCAGCAGGAATCCGCATTCCTCAAAACGGTATCAAAAACAAGTTCGCGTCTAACCGTCTGAGGTTCAGCCCAAGTGCGATTTTCCCGAAAAAAACATCCGAAAAGATTTGGAGGGGTGGGGTAAAGCGGCTACTTTTGCACCCGCTTTCGAGAGGTAAGCGGAGCGGCCTGGGCCGCGGAAAAAAAACTTAAAAAAAGGTTTGCGGATTCGAAAAAAGGTTTTACCTTTGCAACCGCAAAACGAAAGCCGAAGGCGCCGGAGGGCACCGGGGGGACAAGAAGAGAGAGATCTTTGAGGTATTGGCGATAGACGAAAAGGAAAGACAGGAAAGCAACAAGCAAGGCGACCGTCAAGAAGAAGAGACA
>Ga0172377_10002712_pt1 | contig 18143 bp, 12 predicted proteins | sample Pumphouse3metaG_FD_119749 | JGI IMG/M metagenome (GOLD analysis project Ga0172377, IMG submission 119749) | Leachate microbial communities from a municipal landfill in Southern Ontario, Canada - Pumphouse #3 metaG | ecosystem: Engineered > Solid waste > Landfill > Unclassified | place: Canada...
CTTACACTTTATGAGCTGCTGCCAAATAAATGGATACCATTAGAAGAAGAGTATGAATAAATAGAAAAGAGGCTTAAAAGTCTCTTTTTTTTATATCAAATACGGGGCTCAACGGACGGTTACATTATATAGTGGTTAACTTATAATCTGCCTATTCTTAAGATTTGCTTAGATACTTTACACTCTCAAATGTAACATTTTTTTATTAATCCCTAATATATTTTAGTAAAATTGTAATTCCCAATATGCATGCATATTAGAAAGATATTGCAACCAATAGTGTAATAATTAAATAGCCTCTATTATTATACTCTCCAATATAACAATCTAATTTATTATCTTTGATTGCTAAAATTGTATTGAATGTTTGAAGATATTATATTAACTCTACCTTTTTTTGTAACTTTTTTTTGGGCAATCACTCTTTGGATTGGAGCTAAAAAAAAAGAGCTCCCAAAGAAGATTTTAGCACTCTTTATGACAGCCTCTGCACTGCTATATGCTTCTCATGCTGTTTACTTTGCCAAAGGGTACCAACTAAATATAATAGTAGACCCTATTTATGCACTTTGTAATCTTTCTGTATTCCCTCTTTACTATATATATATAAAATCTCTAACTCAAGAGAAGTCTATTTCTAGGGCTTCACTGCTTGTTTTTTTACCTGCTATTGTCTTATCTTTGAGTTCTGCTATTCTCTTTGTTGTTATGTCTAACCATGAGGTAAATAATTTCATTCATGGTTATCTTTATAAAGAGGTTCCTATTACTACTTATTCTACTCTTTTAAAACTCCAAATATCTATTCATTATATAGAGAGAGTAACATTTGCTCTGTTGCTTGTTCCATGCACATATTTTAGCTGGAAGCACATATTTGAATATGAGAAAAAAATTAGAGAGTTCTACTCTACTACAGAAAATAGGTCTCTTAACTGGACAGTTAACTTACTCATAGCTACAATCATTACCGCTGTTTTTGCCTTTATATTAAATACGGTTGGTAAATCTTTTTTTGTAGATGATTTTTCACTGTTAATTATTCCTTCTCTCTTCTTTTCGGCTCTTTTATATACCATAGGCTACTTAGGAACAGCTCAAGCCTTTTCTATAGAAGATTATAAAAAAGATCTGTTAGGAGATAAATTTGTAAAAAACATTAGCAACTACAATGTGGTAAAGTATAAACTTCAAGCCCAAATTACTCGGCTTTTAGAGGAAGATCAAATTTTCAGAAACTGCGACTTAAGAATTACAGATATCTCTCGTACACTTAATACTAATAGAACATATATTTCCAATATAATCAATACAGATTTTAACTGCTCCTTCTGTGATCTTATAAACCATTATCGCGTAAACTATTCAAAGCAATTACTTCTTCACCAAAATGCTTATATATTAGAATATGTATCTAATGAATCTGGCTTTGCTTCAGTTAACTCATTTCTAAGAGCTTTTAAAAAAGAGACTGGTATAACTCCTGGGCAGTTCAGAAAACAGTTGCAAAATAGCAAATGAAACTTCCAGAATTAAAATATTACATAAAAAACATTACCATTGCAACTCCTGTAATTCTTTCATTTGCAGGGCAAGCTCTTGTTCAGGTTGCAGATAGTATAATGACTGGAAGGCTAGGAGCAACTCAATTGGCAGCTGTCTCTCTTGCTGGGGCAGTTGTAATGAACGTTCTTGTTCTAGGTATAGGGCTCTCTATAGGGTTAACTCCTATCTCTGGAAATTTCTGGGCAAAGAACAACTTTAAAAGTGTCTCTATCTATTTTCAAAATTCATTATTAGTTAACTTTGCTGCATCACTAATTCTTACCGTGTTACTCTTTGCCTTCTTGCCGTTTCTACACGTTATAGGGCAACCAAAGGAGGTATTAGAAATTACTGGCACCTACTATCTGCTCATAGCATTTTCTGTTATACCATTTATGCTATTTCTTGCTTTCAAACAGTTTATGGAGGGCACTGGAAACACAAAATTGGCAATGAACATTACTCTTTTAGCCAATAGCATAAACATTATACTCAATTACATACTAATATTTGGAAAATTGGGACTCCCCAAAATGGGCATAGATGGAGCTGGTTTGGCAACTCTTGTCTCTAGAGCTTTTATGCCCATTGCCTTTTGGTATGCAATGAATAGAGACACTCTATACAAAAAATATTTTCTCTTCTTTAGAAAAACTCATTTCTCTATAAAAAAACAGATTGAATTAATTAAACTGGGTTTGCCAATCTCTGGACAGATGTCTATTGAGTTTCTATCACTTAGCATGATAACTATTATGATGGGATGGATGGGAACCAACTCTTTGGCTGCAAATCAAATAGCCCAAACAATGATAAGTCTAACATTTATGATAACCAATGGAGTAGCAGCAGCCTCTACAATATTAGTAAGCCATGCCTATGGCCAGAAAAATCAAGAAGATGTAAGAAAATATGGGTTTGTTGGTATGCACATATCACTAGTTATAATGTCTCTTCTAGGAATAACTTTTTTCTTTTTTGGAGAAGAGATTGCCATGATATTTACCACCTCTAAAGAGGTTATTTCAATTAGTGGTAAAATATTCATTGTTGTTGCTTTTTTTGAAGTATTAGATGGGTTACAAGTTACAGCTTTAGGAGCACTTAGGGGAATAATGGATGTAAATAGGCCAATGATCTATGCTGTAATAGCATATACTATAGTTGCAATTCCTTTTGCCTATTTAGCAGGGTTCATTTTCAATTGGGGAGAGATGGGAGTTATGAGTGGTTTTGCATTTGGTCTTTTAACAGCATCTACTCTTTTTATAACAAGATTCCATAGAAAAACTTCTAATTCTCGTTCTCTTTTTATAAATTTGGGACATGAAAAAAAAGGCCTCCTCTAAAACTATATTAAAATATCTTCTCATTCTAGCAATTACCTCTACTACCCTACTCTTTTTTGGGTTTAGAAACTCGTCTTATTTTCATCCAGATGATATACCAGTCTCTTCTATAAATGAAGAACCTATTGCAATAAACCACCTTATCTCTAATGAACTTTCAGACCTACCAACTACTGCTAAGTTAGATAATCAAATAGAGAAATTCATAAAGAGGTGGGAGATTAAAGGTGCTTCTATTGCAATTATGAAAGACGAAAAGTTAATCTATGCAAAGGGGTATGGCTGGGCAGATCAAGAGTTAAATATTGAGACAGAAGTAAAACATATATTTAGGATAGCCTCACTCTCTAAACTAATTACTGCTGTAGCAATAATGAAACTTAAAGAGGAAGGAAAAATATCATTAGATGGAAAAATCTTTGGAATTGGGGGGCTTTTAAACTATCCCGAATACTCTACTTTTAGAGACAAAAGAGTAAAAGATATTACCGTTGAACAGCTTTTACGTCATAAAGGAGGCTTCTCTACTCGGGGTGGAGACCCTATGTTCTCTCTCTCTACAGTAGCAAGAAGGTTAGATTTAGATAGGGCAGTTACAGAAGAAGAGCTTATTAAATATATTTTAAGTCAAAGGCTAGGTTATACACCTGGTAATGGCACTCGCTACTCAAACGTAGGGTACTTTTTATTATCTAAAGTAATTGAAGCTGTTACAGGAGAAAAGTATGAACACTACGTTAAAGAGAACATATTAAAACCCAATGGAATTTACGATATGCACCTTGCTCGTAACTTCTATAATCAAAAATACCCAAACGAAGTTAAATATTACGAACCTTCAAATGAAGAGCCTATATCTGCTTTCGATCGTAGAGATACTCTTTTGCCTAGGTGCTACGGAGGTAACAATATAAACATGCTATTGGGAGCGGGAGCATGGGTAGCATCGCCAGTAGAGATGCTTAAGTTTGTCTCTTTAATTGATGGAAGAGAAGGAGTTAAAGATATATTAACCAAAGAGAGCATAACGCAAATGACTCAATCAGACCCTTCTACTCTTCCAATAGGGTGGGCTAAGTGCTACTCCTCTGGAAATTGGACAAGAACAGGAACACTATCTGGGTCTAGCGCTCTAATAAAATATAATAGTAATGGTTACTCTTGGGTCTTTATTACAAATACAAGCTCTTGGAAAGGATCTTCTTTCCCCAAAAATATTGATAGGTTTTTTAAAGGAGCTGTGCAAAAAGTATCTCAATGGCCAGATAGAGATCTATTTGAAGTTACGCCAGAAGAGCTTATTAAAACTCCAGAGTCACTCCAATCGTAGGGAGTACAGTGCCACTCTCTAACTCTATTCTTTTCATCTCATATCTCTGCTCACTAGCAGGAGCGTTGGGGTTTGCTATTTTTCCAGTACTTATAAGCACATCGGCATCTTTATACTGCTTATTGAGAATATTCTGAATATCTATATAAAGCTTAAGTGCAAATTTTTCAAAATAGAACTCTTTATCTAGACGAATATCTAATTGGTTAAATTGCTTAAGATAGATTGAGTTATATTTTGAGTTGTCTCTATATGCTCTGCCAGAGGCATCCCACGCTGCAACTAATGAAGATCTCTCTACATCTAGAGGTGTATATGGGCTGCCACCCGAATAGCGGAATTTTGCACCTAAAACAATGTTTTTAGGAAACTGGTACCCCCCAGAGAGAGTCATTAATCGCCTATTATCCCACGAGGTTCCAATATACTCTCCATTTAAATCTTTGAATTGACTCCTAAATAGAGTTATTGAGCTAATTAAATTAAGCTTATCAGATACAAACCATCTAAGAGAAAACTCGGCACCATATGAACGCCCTTTTAACTCAGAAGAGATAGCTTCGTTACCAACAGAGCCATAGTTGGTCCCTTTCCCTTCTACTGGAATAGAGTCGTTTATAGAGTACATCCCATTAAAGTTAGATTTGTAAAAAAACTCCATCCCAAACTGTAGGCCTTGGCTATTTCTATAGTCAAACCCAACTGCTACCTGGTCTGAACCAAGATACTTCATCCCTTTATTTACATACTCTCCAGCGCTGTTACTAAAACCTAAAGCAGTCATTGGAGGGAGTTGGTAGTAGCGCCCAATTGTTCCATTCAAATATAGATCTTGAGCAACCTCATAAGAGATAGATGCTCTAGGTGAAAATTGGTTAAGCGGGTTAGACATAGAGCTCGAAAAGGTATTTGCATCTGCCCTAACGCCTAAGTTGGCCACAAAGCTTTTATTTTGAGATATATAATTTAAATTGGCAAATAGTGCATATTTGAAAAAGGTGAGATCTGTATTGTAGTTAATTGTTACAGGCTGCTCATAGAATACCTTTTGATAGGTGCTGTTACTGTATTGAGGTAAATCTGCACCAAAGCCAGCAGTAAATCTAAAATTAGACATTCTTATTAGATTTTCTAATCTAAATTTACTCTCCTGCTCAATAGATTTATAGCGCAATGTTAAATTCTCTGGAGAAGATTCGTCATTGTCTCTATATTTTGTATTTCTATTATTAAGAAAGCTATGACTCAAATAGAGGTTTAATCTATTTTTTCCATAGAAAAATCTATAGGCAGCTCCTAGAGTAAACACCTCCTGCTCAATAACAGGTAGGTAAGAGAGTATATACTCATTAGACTCCTTTCCACCAGTATCGTCGTTCAAAGTCATATTGTCTAACCCGCCAATACCTAAAATTGTTAGCTCATGCTTGCTATCGAACCTAGTCTCTATTTTAAATTGAGCATCTGAAAAAGAGGGTAAAAAAGGTAACCCAATAGCTTTAAAGAGTAGCTGTAAATAGGAAGTTCTTGCCGATACTAAATAGTTTGTTTTTTTTGTTAGATGCCCACTAGAGCTAAAGCCCGCCTCAGAAGCACCAATAGTAAATTTATAGTTATTATTCAAAGGGTTACCATCTTTTAACTTAAGATTCATTACAGAGCTAAGCGCCCCTCCCCTAGCAACAGGGTAGTTCCCAGTATAGAAATCTACCTCTCTTATAAAATCGGCATCAATAATTCCTACAGGGCCACCAGAAGCACCCTGAGTGCTAAAATGGTTTATAGAGGGAATCTCTATACCATCATAGAAAAAACTATTTTCAGAGGGTCCACCACCTCTTACAAGTAGGTCGTTTCTATACCCCCCTGTTACAACTCCTGCAACACCTGGTAATGACCCTACAACTCTAGAGATATCTCTGTTTGCACCAGGGTTTCTTGCAATCTCCTGTACTCCCAAAGATTTTTGAGATAGTGGGCTCTCTGGTACTCTTCTAAAGGGATCTGCCTTTGGTTTAACTGTAGCAGCATCTAGCACCACCCTATCTTCTTCTAACTCTATTCTGGTATAACTACCCATTGCAGATACCATTATCTGCTCAGATATATATCTGCTGTATCCTAGTAAATCAACCTGAATTCTATATGCCCCTGGAGCAACATTGGGTATTACAAAAGAGCCAGTGCTATCTGTTAAAGTAAACAGAAAGCCTTTCCAAATTGAAACAGTAGCAAACTCAATAGGTTCTCTAGTAACTTTATCTATTACCTGCCCCTTTATTGAGTACATTTTCTGCTCCTCTGCTCTTGCTAGGTTTATAGACAATAACAGAAACAGTAAAAAAACAGTCTGTTTTATAACCTTCTTTAAGAAAATACTCTTCATAACTTATTAACTTTCATAAAACAGAGTACTTAATTAAAAGTTCATAAAAGGTTAATGAAAACTGTAACTTTCTTCTTTTTAAAGAATAAGCTGTGTGGCTTAAAGAGAGGAAACAGGAAAAAGCTCGCCAGCCATTAAGTGTAGTGTAATTTCAGAGAGCTTGGCCTCATATAGTGCTTTTAGCTTTCTATCTGATGCCAACATATAGGAGATTTGATAATCGCGAAACTCAATACCAGAAAGAGAACCCAACTTATACTTCTCCATGGCTGCCTCTAAATTCAAAAAGGCAGACTCTCTATTCTCCTCTTCAAATCCTATTGACTTTAAATTATTACTATAGAGATTGTATAGTTTTCTTAATTCACTCTCTAGCTCTTGTTCTGCTTGAAGAAGAGATAGAGTAGCATTCTCTTTAGATAGAGATGCATTCTTAACCCTCCTATTCAATTCGCCTCCTCTAAAAATTGGAATCGAAAAAGTAAAACCCCAGTTGAAACCATTAGATTCGTTAAACTTTGCTGGAATTAACTGGCTTCTATTCAAATTGTAGTTATACCCAGCAGAGAAATCTAGAGTTGGATATTTATAAGATTTTGCGATTTTAGTATCTAACTCTGCAATTTTTTCACCTGCTCTCATAGAATTTAGGCCTGTGTTATTTATAGCTGCCAGCTCAATTAATCTATCTAATTGTAACTGAGTTTCGGGAATAATAGTATCATTTATTGAATGCCTAGAGTCTAAAGGAATATTCATCATTTTAAACAGATCTATATAAGCATTTTTTAAATTCTCTTTTTGCAGCATTAAACTAGATGAGTCACTATTCAAATAGATCTTAGCTTGCTTATATTCTAACCCAGAATCGCTTCCAATATTATATCTAACTAGAGCTTGATTATATCTAGTTTTAGAAATAGCAACTAACTCTGTCAAAAGTTCAACCTGGTTTTGCAAACTAATTATTCTAAAATAGATAGAAGAGATATTCACAACCAGATTTTCTACAATAGAACGAAAGTTATACTCACCCTGCGCCAATAACTCCTCTTGCTTCTCACGTGAGGCAAACATGTAAAAACCGTTGAATAGCGTCCAACCAACGTTTAATCCATTAATTGCCGAGGTACCTCTATTGCTGCTTTTATCTATATTGCCCTGTGTAGTATAACTCCTTTGCTCCAATCTATTGTCACTAAAACGAGAGCTCGCAGAGACAATTGGTAAAAATGGTTCTAAATTTACATTGTTTTTAGCAATTTCTAGATTATTATTAGAGATAACTACAGAATAGTTAGCCTCCAATGCTCTAGAAACACACTCCTCTAGGGTTAAAAGCCCATCACTTTTATTAGAAGTTCTATCAAAGTTATTTACATTTATACTTGCAAAAAGAGTAGAATTAGAAACTAATAAAATAAACCCTAAAAGAGTTGCTAAAAACCTATTTGCCTTCCTTTTTTTCATTGTAATTTACTTTAGTAGAAGAGATAAATGAATACATAGCGGGTATTATATAGAGTGTGAAAAATGTAGAGAAAATAAGACCACCAGCAACAGCTACTCCCATAGAAATTCTACTCTCTGCACCAGCACCACTTGCAAAAACCATAGGAGAGATACCTAAAATTGTAGAGAGACTAGTCATTAAAATTGGACGGAAGCGAGAAATTGCCGATTCTACAATTGCCTCAAATTTATCTAATCCTAGAAGTTTTTTCTGATTTGCAAACTCTACCATTAATATTCCATTTTTAGAGACCAACCCTATAAGCATAATGAGCCCTATCTGGCTAAAAATATTGAGAGTATGGCCATATGCTTTTATAGAGACCAACGCTCCAATAAGTGCAAGAGGCACGGTAAACATAATAATAAGTGGGTCTCTAAAACTTTCGAATTGTGCCGAAAGCACTAGATAAATTAGTAGTAGTGCCAAAACAAATGCAAAAAGCAAACTAGATGTGCTCTCTACAAAATCTTTTGACTGGCCAGAGAGTGCAGTAGAGAAATTATTGGGATCTAAAACCTGGCTGGTTATCTTATTCATCTCTTCTATTCCTTGCCCCAATGTATATCCTTTTGAAAGAGAGGCCGAGACTGTTGCCGAAACAAAACGGTTATATCTATAGAGTTGAGGAGGAGTACTACTTTCGTCCATAGTAATAAGATTGTCTAATTGAACTAAAATCCCTTTATCGTTCCTTACATAGATATTTGCTAAATCTACCGGTTTATTCCTCATACTCTGGTCTATCTGGCTCATAATCTGGTACTGTTTACCATTTCTAATAAAATAACCAATACGCTGTTCACTCATAGAGAGCTGAATAGTTTGAGCAATATTTTGTATAGAGACACCCATAAGAGATGCTTTATCTCTATCTATATTTATGCTTAACTCTGGCTTTGTAAAACGTAAATTCACATCTGAATTGGCAAAGACTTGGCTCTGGGCAACTTGGGCCATAAACTCTGGGATTACCTCTTTTAATGAGTCTAAACTGTTTGCTTGAATAACATATTGAACAGGCATACCACCTCTCCTACCTCCAAATGTCTGTTCCTGAGTCACAAAACTTCTTGCACCTGTTAATAGAGAGGCTTTGGGAGAGATAGCATCTGCTATCTCTTGTTGAGATCTCTCGCGGCTCAAAGGGTCTACCAATGCTATTTGAAAACGAGCTCTATTACCTCCACCCATTCCAACTATTTGCATCCCTCTCTCTTTTTCTGGAACATCTTCTTCTATAAGGGCAAACATCTGGTCTGAGTATTTAAGCATATAATCGAAGGTAGCTCCCTCTTGTGCTGTACTAGAGATAGAGATCATAGATCTATCTTCTAAAGGTGCCATTTCAGATGGGATTGCAAACCATAAGTAAATTATACCTACTAACGAAAGAAGCAGAAAGAGAATAGCTAACCATCTGCGTCTCATAAAAGCTTTAAGCGAACGGCTATATAATCTATTTAAACCTATAAAAAATGGCTCTGTAAACTTATAGAACCCTCCTTCATTTGTTCTCTGTTTAAGAAGCTTACTAGAGATCATAGGTGTTAGAGTAAGTGCAACAAAACTAGAGATCATAACTGCACCAGCTATAACAATAGAGAACTCCCTAAATAGGCGCCCAGTTACACCTTGCAAAAAGACTATGGGAAAGAATACTGCTACAAGTGTAATAGTGGTTGCAATAACTGCAAAGAATATCTCTTTAGACCCCTCTATTGCAGCCTCTTTGGGGTTCATCCCTCGCTCAATTTTGGTATAGATGTTTTCCATTACCACAATAGCATCGTCTACAACAAGCCCTATTGCGAGTACCAATGCCAATAGAGTAAGAATGTTTATAGAGAAACCTGCTAAATACATTACAAAAAAAGACCCCACTAAAGAGATAGGTATTGCTATAATGGGAATTAGGGTTGTTCTCCAGTTTCTTAGGAAAAGAAATATAATTAAAACCACTAAGAAGAATGCTTGGTAAATAGTGCTCTTAACCTCTTTTATAGAGTCTCTTATAAATATTGTATTGTCGAATCCTACTCCCACAACAATATCTTCTGGCAGGTTGCGCTCTAACTCCTCTATAGCCTTTTTTGCATCATCTACAATTTCTATATAGTTGGCTCCTGGCTGGGGTATAAGAACTAATGCCACCATTGGAATCCCATCTTTCTTTAAAATAGAGCGTGTGTTCTCTGCATCTACCTCGGCAACTCCAATATCTGAAAATCTTACAACCCTCTCTCCACTTCTATAGATTATAAGATTATTAAAATCTTCAATAGTTCTTAACCTGCCCAATGTTCTTACAGTGAGCTCCATTGTAGAGCCCTCTATTTTGCCTGAAGGGAGCTCTACATTCTCTCTAGAGACTGCTTGTCTAACATCTAATGGGGTTATTTTGTAAGCTGCAAGTAAAAGCGGGTCCATTCTCATTCGCACAGAATACCTTTTGGAGCCCCATATAGATACATTGCTAATTCCACTTATAGTTTGAAGCCTCTCCTTAAAATTAACCTCGGCAAATTCACTTAAATCTATTATATCTCTAGTAGCACTAGATAGCGTAACTGAAAAAATTGGTTGAGCATCGGCATCAGATTTAGAGACAACAGGAGGGTCTACATCTTGAGGTAACCTTCTTTGAGCTCCAGAGACCTTATCTCTAACATCGTTGGCAGCCGTCTCCATATCTACCTCTAAGTTGAACTCAATATTAATATAACTGGTGCCATCTCTACTAGTACTAGAGATAGCTCGTATTCCTGGAATTCCGTTTACTGCAGCCTCTAAAGGTTCGGTTATTTGCGTCTCAATAACATCTGCATTAGCGCCAGGGAATGAACACCTTACAGATATTACAGGGTTATCTACGCTGGGGTAATCTCTTACTCCAAGAGAGGTGTAACCTATTGCTCCAAAGATAACAATGAGCAGGTTCATTACAGTTGCTAGAACAGGTCTATTTATAGTTGTTGAAGATAAACTCATATAAGGTTGTTTATAAATTTGAAGCAGAAACCGAAATCCCCTCTCTTAACTGCATAAGACCAGTTGTAATAATAGTATCTCCTTTCTCTACTCCAGATAAAATCTCTAGCATATCTGCAGTTCTATTACCAGTTTGAACTGGAACAAACTTTGCTTTTCCACTCCTATAGACCCATACACTCCTACCATTCACATCTGGTACTACTGCTTGGTTTGGGACATATACGTTTATATCTCCAGAGCCTGTATTAAGCATCACTTTTGCAGACATACCTGGCCTCAATAAGTTTCTACTATTGTTATACTTTGCCCTAACCATTATAGTTCTTGTATTTATATCTACTTGTGGGTCTACGGCATATATTACTGCAGAGAAATTATCTATCATTCCCTCTACAGTAAAATTAATAGTTGCTCCGTAAAGTTTATCTAGTACATATTTTTCTGGAATAGCAACCTCTACAATGAGATTAGCAACATCTACCAAAGAGGTGATTTTTGAATTTGGCTGAAGAAAAGCGCCTAAACTTACATCTCTAAAACCTACAACTCCGCTAAAAGGTGCAACTATATGCATCTTTTCTATACTTATTTTTAGTTGCTCAATATCTTGCTTAAGAACGTTGAATTCGGTAAGTACTTTGTCGTAATCTTCACGGCTTACTGCGTCTTTTTCAAGCAGTATACGCTGTCTCTCTAACCTCTCTTCTAACAATGTATATTGATACTGGGCCTTTTTAAGCTGTACCTGTAGCTCACTATCGTTAAGTTTTATTAGAAGCGTCCCTTTTTTGACAAATTGCCCCTCTTTAAAGTTTATTGAGACTACTCTACCAGATTGCTCGCTAACAATATCTACCTTTTCATTTGCAATAAGATTACCTATTCTCAAAAAACCATCTTCTCTTGCCATAAGCTCTGCTATATGAACAGATACAGGCAAAACCCTCCCCTGCCTCTTTGAAGAAGGGGTAGCTTCATTGTTTTTAGCTTCTGCTAAAATAACCTCTTTCTCTTTAAAAAAAGAGTTATACAAGAAAAATGCAAGAGCAAAAAATAGTGGAATGCTCAAATAAAGGAGATACTTCTGAGTTTTTTTCATTTATAATAAGATTAACTATCTTTTGACTACGTTAAAGCTAAAAAGTTTAACAAGTAGTTCTACTTTTTGTTATTTTTTTATTCTATATCTTTGCAAAGATACCAAATCATACAAAAGAAGTGTTTCGAAAACTAAAAAATAGCGAGCTAAAAAGAGCAACAATAGAAGAGTTTAAAAACAGCACTAAACTTCCAATTGCAATTGTTTTAGATAATGTAAGAAGCCAACACAATATAGGTTCAACATTTCGTACCTCAGATGCATTTGCTATTGAAAAGGTTGTATTATGTGGTATTTGCGCCACTCCTCCCTCTGCAGAGATAAGAAAAGCTGCGCTGGGAGCAGAAGAGAGTATGAGCTGGGAGTACTATATGCATACAACAGAAGCAATCCAAAAACTCAAAGAAGAGGGGTACACTATAATTGCAGTTGAACAAACCGAAAACTCTCAAATGCTAGATAACTTTACTCCTACAGCTGGCCAAAAATATGCATTTATCTTTGGTAACGAGGTGAAAGGTGTTGCTCAAAATGTTATAGACCTGAGCGATTCAACCATAGAGATTCCTCAATATGGTACAAAACACTCTCTTAATATCTCTGTCTCTGTGGGAGTAGTTCTATGGGAGGTAACAAAAAAGAGAGCATCTAAAATATAGACACTCTCTTTTTATTATGGTAGATATTATGGTAGATATTCAGTTATCTATTTATATGTAACAGGTGCTTCTAAAACTTTTTCTATATATCCAATAAGATAATTGTTGTGTGCAGATGTTACAAAATCTGAATGTCTGGTCTTTTTAAGCATATTCAAGACTTGATTTAATTGGTAATATGCAACTGCAGTACACTCTGTTATATCTTTAGGGTTTGCAGTTGGTTTTGCCCCTCTCATTCCTTGAGCAGCCGCACCTGAGTAGAGGTCTCCTAAGGTAGTTACATATGTCTTTTGCAAAACTCTATTATAGGCATCTACAGAGCGCCCCTTATTACTCCACACAGATTTATCTAATCTGTTAAAAAGATCTTCTACAGTGAAAGTCTGGTCTCCAAGATTGGTTTGTGCAGTAACTAAATTCATAATAACACGCCTGCTTAATAGACTTGAAATTGCCTTAGAATATGCTCGTTCTAGATAACTTTCTGCTCTGCTTGGAAACTTATTAAGATAGTTGTACGGTACTAACCACTCTGGAGCATTTTGGAAAAGATGTCTGTCTAAAAAGTCCATTGCCTCTACTTGCTTTGCTTTCTCTACAATAGTAAATACATCGCCCTCCATTTCAATAGTTTTAGGCTCCTCATAAACTCCACCAACCCACTTAGCAACATGGCCAATATAACGAGTAAACTGTTTGTTCACCTCTGAGTGCATAGTTCTAAGATTAGAATAATCTTCATTTGGAGTTGCTGTCCACGCGGCAAGGTTATCCATAATAAACTTCAAGTTCTTAATTCCTAGCTCATTTGCCTCCATATGGTTGTCTGAAAGGTCTTCAGACTGAAGGCGAGGGTCGCTTGCGCTACTCTCTTTTCCAAACCAATATCTTCTATCTTTAGTTTTTTCTATTATCCAGTTATTAACTTTAGTCAACTCTTTGTTAGGATCGTCTATCTCTGGAAATCTGCGATAGCCCCACTCAATAGCCCAAGTATCGTAATGATTAATTCTTGGGAAAAGGAGCTCTCTTGGAATATTGTCGCCTGGTTGCGCTACAAAATTAAATCTAGAATAGTCCATAATTGAAGTAGTATGGCCATTCTCTTTAAGAAACTCCGGATCTCTAAGTTGATCTGTGGTATAAGTAGCTGTTCCAGCAAAATTATGCCTCAACCCAAGTGTATGACCTACCTCATGTGAAGAGACAAATCTAATTAGTTGCCCCATAAGCTCTGTATCAAAAGTCATCTTTCTAGCTCCAGGGTCTACAGGTGAGCACTGAACAAAATACCAGTTTCTCACTAGAGACATTACATTATGATACCAGTTTACATGGCTCTCAATAATTTCGCCAGAGCGTGGGTCATTAACGTTAGGGCCACTTGCATTTGGTGTTTCAGAGGGTTTGTAAACAATTGCAGAGTGTCTTGCATCTTCTAAAGACCACTCTGGGTTTTCTTCTGGAGTTGGAGCTTCTAACGCATAGATCGCATTTTTAAAACCCGCTGCCTCAAATGAAGCTTGCCAATCATTAACACCTTGAATAAGATATGGAACCCACTCTTTTGGAGTAGTAGGGTCTATATAAAAAACAATTGGCTTGGCTGGCTCAACTAATTCGCCCCTTTTGTATTTTTCTACATCTTCTGGCTTAGGTTCTAAACGCCATCTAGTTATCATTCTTATTTTTTTAACACCTTGTGGGTCAATGTCGTAATCTGTATAACCTGTAGTAAAATAGCCTACTCTATCGTCTGAATAACGGGGAGTCATAGGAACTTTTGGTAGTAGAACAAAAGAGTTGTTCAAAACATATGTAGCATTTTCGCCACCAACAGTGCGTGAAAATGTTTTCACACTCTTTACTTCTGTATTTATAGGGTATGTCGAAATATCTTCTATATAGCTACTCTCTTTTTTAATCCCTCCTAACTTAAACATGCTTTTATACCTTTTGGTAAAAAAGAGAGGATCTAAATCTGAATTAAAAAAAGAGGTGACATCAATAATATTATCTGATTTATCTTCTGATTGAGCCTCTATATCAAATGTAGTTATTATAGCTTCTAAATTTGAGCGCTGTACCGCAGCATACATAGATTGTGTACTATCTTTTGAACGCTCTTTATTTTTTACTTGTCTAAGAAAAATATTGTTATCTGGGCCTTTTTCAAACCTAAATACACCTGAATTTATTTGGTCTCCAGAGTATCCTTCAAAAGTTGTACGAATCCCTTCGGCTGCTTTAGAGATTCTGGTAACCATAATAAAATCTCTTCCCAGAATAGAGTCGTTAATGTTTATGAAAAACTTACCATCTTGTTTGTATACAGTGGTAACACCAACCATTGGCTTAACAGATGGTTTAATAAATTTTTCAATTGTAACAGGTCCTTTCGCTTTAACTTTTTTAGTTGAATCGTCTGACTTGTTCTTTTCTGTCTTTTCTTGAGAAGCCTTTCTAGAGACTGGACCTCTTTGCGCATTAAGCTGAGGAGTCATTATGAGTAGAGCAGCTGCAAGAATAATAAATTGTTTAAGCTTGAACATATAGATTTATTTTTTGTAAAAGGCAAAGATATAAAATTTACCTATCTTTGACATAACAGATAGTGCATAGTTGCACTATAACCATTAAGGTTTTTAACCTTATACTTACTAATTCATTTTAAATCAAAACAATTCAAAAATGAAAATTATTAAAGTTATTTCTGTATTTGTACTCTTTTTTCTATTTGACGGTGCCCTCGCGCAATCTAACAACAATTACACACAACAGGCCGATAGTATTTGCAATGTAGTTTTCTCTAAATGGAACCTACCTGGAATGGCTGTTGTTATAATCAAAGATGGCAAAGAGATGCTACTTAAAGGGTATGGTAAAAGCGATTATTCTACTAATGGGAAAGAGATTACTCCAGAGACCCAATTTGTGATAGCATCTACCACAAAAGCTATGACCGCAGCTCTGCTTGCTACAGTTATAGATAATGGTAAAGTCAATTGGAACGACACTGTTATTAATCACCTTCCAGACTTTAAGCTTTACGACCCATGGGTTACACAAAATTTTCTTATTAAAGATATAATGGTCCATAGAACAGGGTTTACAGCATATGCTGGAGACGATCTTCCACACTTTGGATATAATAGAGATCAACTCTACACTCTCTTAAGGCACATTAGGCCAACATATAGTTTTCGTACCAAATATGCCTACAACAATGCAATGTACACTGTTGCAGCTAAATTAATAGAAAAACATTATAATGTAAGCTGGGATCAAGCAATTGAAACATATCTATTCAAACCTCTAGAGATGAATTCAAGTACAACAGGGAAAAACGCCTATTTTAATAACGAAAGACTTGCAAAAGGCCATAGGCACTACAAAGAGGGAGACTCAATTAAATTTAAACTAAGAGAAGATACTCTTAGAGGCTATGCGTGGCTCTCTGCAATAGCTCCAGCAGGCTTTGTAGTAACTACGGCTAAAGATATGGGCAACTGGCTTAAAATGAATATAAATAATGGAGTGTTTAATGGAAATAGAGTAATCTCTAAAGAGAGCCATAGTTTTTTAACAACTCCTCAAACAATCACTAGCAGCGACTCGGTTACAATTAATAACTATGCTCAAGGTTGGACTGTTGAGCAAGGCCCTTCTGGCAGGCTTATTCGCCACACTGGCTTAGCTTATGGCTATACTGCTCTTGTTGCTCAAATGCCAGAACTAAATATGGGAATAGCAATCTTAACCAATGCAGGTAACACAACTACACCTCATATGGCAATAGCAAGAGAGATAGTAGAGTTAGTTAGCAATACAGATAATAGAGATTGGGTAGAACACTATTTAAATAGATTTATGAAACCATCTACTAAAAAACCAACAAAAGAGCAGCAAGATACTACTACTCACAAAAGACTTGAACTCTATACTGGAAATTATTTTAAGCCAGACTTTGGAGAGGTTATAATCTCCCTTAAAGAAGATAAACTCTTTTTTAGTCTAAATAAGATTAAGAGTGAATTAAAACACAAGACTGGAAATACTTTTACTATGGTTGTACCTGGTGTTGGTAAAGTAGAGGTTAACTTCTTTGCAGGAACAAATGTTCCCATAGAATCACTCACATTCAATATTGGAGATCCAATAGGTAAATTTTATAAAGAGCCCTTCTAAAAAACCTTAGGGATTCATTAGATCTGTGTTCCTGTAACTGAGAATTTCATAAATATACTCAATTGCATGAGCAGCAGGTCCAGATGGGTCTAAAAACTTAGCTTTGTTAAGTGCATTAATAGCCTCGCCCCAATTTTGCTCTCTTCTTAAAATGCCTCCCATAAGATACCAAGCCTCGGCATTATTAGGCTCTTTTTCTAGAAATTTATCTAGCTCTTCATGAGCTTTTTGCACACTCTCCTTACGAAGAACCTGCTCTATTTCCATTAAGGTCATTGTCATTGTTGGAGAATTTTTAGTTTATATTATTTAGACTAAACCAGCAAATCCCATAAATGAAAGTGCTAATATGCCAGCTGTAATAAGGGCTATAGGCATCCCTTTAAAAGCTTTTGGAACGTTTGCTAAATCTAGTTGTTCTCTAAGTCCCGCAAAAAGTATCATGGCAAGACCAAAACCTATAGCGTTTGCAATAGCAAATACAACAGATTGTGCCATATTAAGCATTGCAGGTTCACCTCCAAAAGTAAACTCCTTTGAAACTACAAGAATAGCTACTCCTAGTACTGCACAATTGGTGGTGATTAATGGAAGAAATATACCCAATGCTTGGTAAAGAGATGGGCTAATCTTTTTCATAATTATCTCTACCATCTGCACCAAAGATGCTATTACAACAATAAAGGTAACAGTTTGCATAAACTCTATCCCTAGTGGAATCAATACATAATTTTGAAGTATATATGTTACAAGAGTTGCTACAGCCATTACAAAGGTAACTGCACCAGACATTCCAGCTGCGGTACCAACCTTATTAGATACTCCTAGAAAAGGGCAAACACCCAAGAATTGCGATAAAACTATATTGTTGACAAAAACTGCCGAAATTATTATTAATATATATTCCATAATATAACCTATTTAACTTATATGAGTTTTGAGTTTGTTAAATAAAACAAGAAGATATCCTAGTGCAATAAAAGCTCCAGGTGCTAGAACAAACGCCAACATACCATCGCCATCCATAAATTTAAATCCAAACAGTGAGGCACTTCCCAATATTTCACGGACAGCTCC
>Ga0172377_10002714_pt1 | contig 18141 bp, 14 predicted proteins | sample Pumphouse3metaG_FD_119749 | JGI IMG/M metagenome (GOLD analysis project Ga0172377, IMG submission 119749) | Leachate microbial communities from a municipal landfill in Southern Ontario, Canada - Pumphouse #3 metaG | ecosystem: Engineered > Solid waste > Landfill > Unclassified | place: Canada...
AAATGAATAGAATTTGCAGGAAGAGGAGTAAACTGATCCTGAATTTTTTCCATATCTTTTGTATCGCATGAACAAAAAATCAGGAATCCAAGTAATACAATTAATTTTTTATGATTACTGAAGTTCCTTATTCCTTTATAAAAAATCCTGAATAAAATCATATAAAATTTCTTTGTTACTAATCAAATTTAAATTTAGTAATAAATTTTAAAACATGAACACCTTAATTTTACTTTTTGTTTTATCCGAATGTTCCATCTGACAACAATGGTTCAAAATAAGATATTAGTAATATAAAAGTGAAGCTAAAAGTGTCGGTACACTTTCATTCAGAAAGGGAAACATAAATATATGACAGATTACAATCTGTATTAGATGCGTTTATTAAAAAGAGGTATTTATTCATAACAAGCAAATATTATTTACAATAAATATTGCAGAAAGCAAAAAATCTTTTTGTTACAATAAATTGATGTAAATAACCGTAAATTCATCCAATACTTATATTTCCGGGATTAATGCTTATTTGGGGGACATGTGTCTATTGACAAACTATGTCCTCATATACCGTTTATAAAAAATGTGGCTGAGTAGTCACAAAAATTACTTAATTTCGACATTGTTTTTTCTGTTTTTATAATTTTATTTTACACCTTCGGTAATAATACAATCCTAAAAAAATAAAGGAAATAGAGAATCTGTTTTTTTTATTTTTTATTTTGGAAACGCAAAGTTACGTCTTTGCTGAAAAAAACGGATACGATGCATATATAAGGTGTAATTTAGAATAATTCTAATATTTTTGCATTATGAGAGAAGATAGACGCCGATATAGAAACAGGAGTCACCGGCAGGAAATTCCGCTAAGAAACGAATTTGAGCCTGACGGGGAAAAAAGAATAAGAAAAGTATTCCTTTCTGAGCTTACTACAGGAAGTACTGCAACAATCATATGTGTACACGGACAAGGTCCTTTTCGAAAAAGGATAACAGAGATGGGATTCGTTAAAGGCAAAAAGGTAATTGTCGTTAAAGATGCACCTCTAAAAGATCCTGTCGAATATCAGCTATTGGGTTATAATATTTCTCTTAGACGAAGCGAAGCCAGAATGATAGAAGTTCTCACTCCTTATTCTGAAGAACATGAAAAAATCGGGAATAAATTTGAAGGTGTTATTGACGAGCATACTCTTAAAACTTCAGAAAGGGAAAATGGAAAATCTATTTCTGTTGCACTGGTAGGAAATCCCAATAGCGGAAAAACTTCTCTTTTTAATTTTGCTTCAAAATCAAAAGAGCATGTAGGAAATTATTCAGGAGTTACAGTCGATGTAAAAGAGGCAAACTTCAGACAGGACGGATATGATTTTTTAATTTCCGATCTGCCAGGCACATACTCCATCACAGAATACACGCCTGAAGAATTATTTGTAAGAAAACATATTCTTGAAAAAAAACCGGATATAGTAGTAAACGTAATAGATGCCTCCAATCTGGAACGAAATTTATATCTGACCACCCAGCTTATTGACATGAATATTAAGGTGGTCATCGCCCTGAATATGTATGACGAATTAAAAGAAAAAAAGATTATTTTCGATTATACAAACCTGGGGAAAATGATTGGCATACCAATTATTCCAACTGTTTCATCAAAAGGAGAAGGAATCGAAAATCTGTTTAGCCGGATTATTGATGTATATGAGGACCGCAATCCAATTGTACGACATATCCATATTAACTATGGTTCTGAAATTGAAAGATCCATAAAAGCCATCCAGCAGGAAATCAGAAAAGATGAAAACAGAGACCGTCATTTATCTACACGTTACCTGTCTATTAAATTACTGGAAAAAGACCGTCATACGGAAGAAAGACTGGAAAGCAATACAAATAGCAGCAGGATAAAAGAAACTTCTCATGAAGAAGTTACCAGACTCGAAAATTTACTAAAAGACCGTTCAGAGACACTCATATCCGATGCCAAATATGGTTTTATCGCAGGTGCCCTCAAGGAAACATATAAGAATCCGAATGAAAATAAACAAAACACTAACAAGGATCTGGACAAAATTCTCACTCATAAAACATGGGGTTTTCCTATTTTCTTCCTTTTTTTGTGGATAACGTTTCAGGCGACTTTCGTTCTTGGCAATTATCCCACAAAATGGATAGGATCAGCTTTTCAGTGGATTGGGGATTTAATTCGTACAGGGGTTCCTGATGGTCCTGTAAAAGATCTGCTTACTGAAGGAATAATCGGAGGAATAGGAAGCGTAATTGTTTTTCTTCCCAATATTCTGATTCTTTTCTTCTTCCTTTCATTTATGGAAGATTCTGGATACATGGCACGTGCAGCTTTTATTATGGATAAGCTCATGCACAAAATAGGTCTTCACGGCAAATCGTTTATTCCACTTATTATGGGATTTGGCTGTAATGTACCTGCCATTATGGCAACACGCACTCTGGAAAATAAAAACGACAGGTTACATACAATGCTGCTTATCCCGTTTATGTCATGTAGCGGCAGGCTTCCATTATATATTTTGTTAATCTCAGCCTTTTTTACAAAGCATCAGGGTGGCGTTCTTTTCTTAATTTATCTTACAGGAATTTTCCTGGCAATTTTGTTCGGAGTAATTTTTAAAAAATTATTTTTTTCAAAACAGGAAGCCCCATTTGTAATGGAACTACCTCCATACAGAATGCCAACATTAAAAAACACTACCCTGCATATGTGGGAAAAAGGATATCAGTATCTGAAAAAAATAGGTACTGTAATTCTGCTTGCTTCCATAATAATTTGGGCTTTAGGATATTTCCCTCAAAAAATGGATTACACCAAAAATTATTCTGCTCTGACAACTCAGATAAAATCAGATACTAATTTAAATGATTTACAAAAAGCCTCTAAGCTCAGTGATATTCAGTCTTCCAAAGAAGAAGAACACATGGAAAAATCTTATATAGGTAAAATAGGCCACTTTATAGAACCGGTCCTTCGTCCTTTAGGTTTTGACTGGAAAATAGGAATATGTTTGCTTTCCGGGGCTGCTGCCAAAGAAATTGTTGTAAGTTCCATGGGAGTTCTTTACCCTTCAAAAAACAATGGAGGGAAAAACACACAGGTTCTTAAACAAAGACTTAAAGAACAGACTTATACTACAGGTGAAAAAAAAGGGCAGCTCATATTCTCTCCCCTGGTCGCATTAACTCTAATGATCTTTATTTTGGTATATTTCCCCTGTATAGCAGTTATTGCAACGATAAAAAGGGAATCTAACTGGAAATGGGCAAGCTTCGTAATGTTGTACACTACAGGACTGGCATGGATATTATCATTTTCTATATATCAGATAGGTAGCCTTTTATAATTTTTTATTAGAATAATTACAGTAGTACTGGCATATTACGCAGTTAGTTTTCTCTTAAAAGCTCTTAATAAAATTGCCAATCCTACTCACTAAATAGTCTCGCCTAAAAAACATATAAATCATTCAGAAACGAATATTATGTACAAACGATAGAAACAGTATTGGAACAGGTATAAAGCTTACTGGTAAATATCCTAAATTTTTAGTCGAAGACAGGGAATATCGGGGAATGAAACAATATAAAGAAACAAAGATCATTATTCCATGTGTACCCTTAAAAAGAAATACCAGATTTCAAAGAGAAAAGAAACATAAGCTATTTTGTAAACGAGCAGAAATAAAACCTACGATAGAGCATTTGAAGAGTTATTATAAAGTTAACCGCAACTTTGACAAGGAATTAGTGGGAGATGCTATTACATTATGCTGACTGTCAACGCATATAACTTCAAAAGAGCAATGAATGCTCTTTGGCTTTATATTATTTTGCCAGACTGCTGCCTCTCCATTGACCATAAGAATGATATTTACACCATTCAAATACATCCATAACAAGGTGATATTTATCTTTTCAAAGACAACCTGACCGATCTCCATTTGGAACAATTCGCTGAATCAAGCCTTTAACAGAATCAAAATTCCAAACAAACAAACAAACAATAATAATAAATATTATTTGTAAACAGAATTAGTTTTGGTTTAGTTCGCGTAACGAATTACATTAACTTAGTATTATATGTATAGACATACATATTGCACCAAACCAAAACCTATTATCTGCAAGCCTAAAGGACTTGCAGATAATAAAATAAATTTAAGTTTACTTTATTGTGTTACATTCTAAAATCTTCAACTCAAATGGTTGTAGTACAATTTTAAATTCTTTTTTATCAGAAACTAATCCATTATTCTGTATAGATGAAGAATGTATACAATAAAACTCATATACTTTACTAACAAACTCTGGTAATTCAAGAATCTTATTTACATCAACATAAAAGCTTTTTACTTCAGTAGAAGGATTTCTTAGTGAAATAATTGATTTTTGTGGAGACCAAGCAGCCCAGCCATATACTTCTTCTTTAGCAGGATCGCCACCAATCCAATGAACATCTACAAATGTTTTTTCATTTCTTTTTGCCCATTTTATAGCATTAGCTAAACAATCCCAATTTATTGATGATAATTTATGCGGATTGATATACATTTCCTGTAAACTGGTACCAGTAGCAAAAAAGGACCAAATCTCATCGGAAATATCTTTATCCGACATTTCAAGCGTTCCTGGAAGTCCCTGATCGGCAATGCATATGCCATGATACATTAATGAATTAAATGGATATAAGGGACCACGCTTTACAATATTCTTATAAGCTTCAGCATCCCTGTAAGTAATCCATTGCTGGCGTTTCGACCCAACTCCTTCTAATCCAGTATCCCCACCATTACGCCAAATAGCATCACCAAATTTCAGCCAGTAAGGAGATGGCCATGTTCCAGTGGTAAGACTAAAATACAAATCCGGCTTTATTTTTCTTAACTCACTAATCATCTTTAACATAGCATCAATATCTTTTTCATAACTTGCGCTTGTTCCTTCTGTACCATTTCCAGCACCAACACCATCGAACTTAAACATGGAAACGCCTTCTTTTTTTACAAAGTCGGAAAGAACTTCGAAAAAACGGTTGTAGTAAACTGATCCACTCAACGAAAAACCATTATCATTAGTCTCGAATGGTGGCGTTTGTTTTTTCCCATATTCTAATCGTTGTGATTTAGGCTCATCATATCCACCCCACGGAGAAATCCAAACTCCTAAACTTGCTCCATATTTTTTAGCAAGTTCTTTCATTGGAGTAAAACCATTAGGAAATCCTTTATTAAACTGCCATAGCGATTGATTATCGTCCCAACCATCATCAAAAAGGAATGCATCCATGGAAGTTTTGCGTTTTACAATCAAACTGTCAGCAAAAGTTTGTATTCGATCCATACATATAGATTCATTCATCTTTCTATCATCCCAGGAGATATCGAACCACGAATTATAATGTAACTGCTGATGATATGGTACAACTCGTTCCCGTTCCAGATAATAAAGGAAACCTCTTCTCATTTGTTTCACAGGTAACACTCCCCACACAACCGAAAGCGTTATAGGAGTTAACACAGAAACAGGTTCATAACGTTTTAGAAATGATGATACAATTTGGTCAATAATTTCAATCTGACTCATTGGATTTTCTATTGCGAAAAAAAAATTATTGCCTGTAAGCGGCGATCCAGCAACAGTACCACAAGCCTTAACAATGCCATCATCAGGCAATTCAACTAATTCAAATTTATCAATACTCAGCGAATCTTTTACACTGAAACTAAATTGTTGCTGCAAATAATTCGATTTATCTTTCAATGAAACCTCCCAATGAAGATTTATTCCAAATTTTTCGCAATAAAAATCAGCGGTAAGTTTTTTCCCTTTAAAACGATCCTTCTTTTTTAATACTTTAGAGTTACCACTAATTTTGGAAATAATAGGATCAGAAGATAAAATAAAATCAGTTGATGTTAATCGTTTACCATTTTTTAATAAAATAGAAAACCATCGGTTATCCTTAAATTTAATCGTATTTCCTGTTTCTTTATTCAGGAAACTTTGGGCCTGAAACATGTGATTGTTTACAATCCATTTTGCTTCCAAACTATTATTTTTCAAATCTATCAGTTCATTTTTTGCCGAAACGTTAGAGGTACCAATAGCATTCCCGGGATATACAGTCTGGCAATATGCACTGTTTATAAAAGTAAATAACAAACAAATAAAAAATAAATATCTCATATAATTAATTAATTTTTAGTCCAATTTTAGGAATAAAATGTGAATATATATATAATTTCTTATTAAAATTTTCACTTTAAAAATCTGCAATCTGCATTTTTTAATAAGTTGTATCTTATTTTCTCCCGCATAAAGATTGCGCCTTACAGTAAAATTTTGAAATGATTTACAAAGGATTGATTATTACCGACACCAAAAAATTAAATATAATAACTAGTGATCTTACGGAAAAACATTAAAATAGTAAATTTTATATATAATGGCATAATAGCTGTTAATTTCATTATTGCGGCAAAATAACCGGATTACAAAAATCACAAGAATCGAAATTACCTTTATGCTGTTTTGCTTGTTTGAAGATAACAAAACCAATGTACGCCGCATTTCAAAAAACAATAATGTATATTCCAGGTACATACATATATAACTGTCACTTTCTAATTTTTTTGTATATTTAAAAATATTGTATCTCTTGTTTTTTATAACAAATTAAAATACAACCACTTAGGTTAATATATACATTTTTTATATTATTCAATTACTAATTTTAAATAACTTATCAATCAGTAAACTTTAAGTGTGAATTAAATCTGACAAAAAATGATTCAAAATATTACTATATATGTTATTTTGGGATGTGTCATCATTTTTATTGTATATAAAGCCTTTCGTTCTTTTAAATCTAAAGGTAAATCATTATGCGATAATTGTGCAGGATGCGAATTAAAAGAATTAAAAAAAGATATGGAAAGAAATTCATGCAATAAACACAAACCTGCAGGGTTTTCAAAAAAATCCAGTTAATTCAAGTCACTTTATTTTGTAACAAACACATATTACCTATAACAATCATATCAATCAAGTATCATCGGTAAATTAAGATACTCAGTGATTTCTCATCAAGAATTTCATTAGCTATATCAAGAATCTGTGAAGAGGTAATTTTTTCTATTTTCATATAAATTTCTTCAAGACTATCCACTTTATTATAAACCAGAAAGCTTTTCCCAAGTGAGAGCATCAGTTCATCATGATCATCACCTGAAAGAGCCAGTTGTCCGATTATTTGTTTTCGGGCCTTACTCATCTGAAGTATTCCAAGTTTATTGTCACGTAACCTTTTAAATTCCCTTTTAACAAGACTAATTGCCTTATCAAGTTTATCAGAATCTGTTCCGAAATACACATTAAACTCACCTGTATCAAAATAAGGAGTATAATTTGATTCAATATTATACGCCATACCGTTATGTTCTCTCAGGCTAATATTAAGTCTGGAATTCATAGATTGACCGCCCAGAATATTATTTAATAAAGTCATGCCCACACGTTTCTCATCATGCGAATTATAAGCCAGATTACCAATTATGCAATGTGTCTGAAAAGTTCCTTTTTTAATAACCTTTTTTCCCGGAATATAACCACTAAAAAGCTTCCTCTCCCATTCTCTTTTACTACCAGGGACAGAACCAAAATACCTTTCAGCCATAGCACGTATTTTATCAAAAGGAATATTACCTACAGAACTAAGCACAATCTGATCCGTCTGGTAATTCTTTTTCATAAACCTGAAAATATTTTCACGTGTAAAAGAATGTACCAGCTCAGGAGTTCCAAGAATATTCCGGGCAATAGGATGCCCGTCAAACAAAAGTTCATCAAAATCATCATAAATTAATTCAGATGGACTGTCCTTATATGAATTAATCTCTTCAATAACCACTTCCTTCTCCCTTTCCAGTTCATGCTCCGGAAAGATACTATTACATAGAATATCACTGATAAGTTCTAATGTGCGATCATAATACTCATTTAAAAAGGAAGCATAAAAAGCTGTGTCCTCCTTACCTGTATAGGCATTTAGTTCTCCACCGATATCTTCAAGACGACTAATCACATAATAAGCCTTCCTTTTCTTTGTTCCCTTGAATATAACATGCTCTATAAAATGAGCGATTCCCTGCTCTTCTTTGTCTTCATCTCTGGATCCGGTATTAATTATTACCCCAAAATGGGAAACAGATGAATCAACTCTCTGATGAATCAGCCGAATTCCGTTATTCAGGATACTTGTCTCTATCTTCATTATCATATAAATTTATAAAAAATCTTCAAAACCTTTATATTATCGCACAAACTTATCATAAACATTTGCTTTGAGAACATTTGTCTACAGAAAAAGCATAAAAAAATTAGACCCGTCAAAAATAGGAAACTTATAGAATAACAGAGTGATAACCGTATGAAAAGAATACTATAATTCGAAAAATTAAAATTTTCATGATGGTTATTTCCATTTTTATTTTGTAGTTAAAATTTTTGCCTTATCTTTGCCCACGCAAAACGAAAAAACGAGGTGCCATAGCTCAGTTGGTAGAGCAAAGGACTGAAAATCCTTGTGTCCCTGGTTCAATTCCAGGTGGCACCACTTCTCCTGATTTTCTAACGAAAGTCAGGAGTTTTTATTTCCGGTTGATTCTTATTAATTTTCAGGTTGTTATTCTTATATTTACTTATATTTGATTAAAATATGACTATAAAAAAGATTATAACAGAGAAACAGGAAAGAGTTGCGCTATATGCAAAAGCAATGGGACATCCAATACGAATGTACATACTGGATACATTATCAAAACAATCCTGTTGCTATAGCGGCGATTTAAGTGAAATTCTTCCCATTGCAAAATCAAGTCTTTCCCAGCATCTTAAAAAATTAAAGGAAGCCGGACTCATAAAAGGACAAATAGAACCTCCAAAAATAAGATATTGCCTAAACAAAGAAAACTGGGAAGAAGCAAGGTTATTGTTTAAAGAATTCATGAAGCTGTAAAACATAAGTTATAGGATGCAAAAAAAATCATCTACTGCCAGGCTTTCCAACATGGTAATGATATTATAAATTACTCCCGGTTTAAAGTAACAACAATAAAAGTTATCAAACAATGTATATTACACAGTAAAAAATAATTGCTTACATGTAGAACCATTCCTGTAAATTTCTTCATTTGAAAAGTCAATATTTTGCTCATTATAAAAATGGAATTCGCAGCTAAATCTTTTATACTGATAACCTACACCAAATAATAATCTTGAAGCATTTTCAAACTCCCACTTATAGTAGGAATTATGTATTAAATATAAATCATTTAAATCAAAATTAGGAGCATAGGCAATTTTAAAAAACAATCTGTTATTCTCATTAAAATACATATAGAATTTGAGACCAACAGGAATTTATATCCTTTCTGCAAGACTCAACTTGCACACTTTAATAAATATTCCGTACTGACGAACAACCATAAAAAAAAGGCTGTATACTTTAAGCAGACAGACTTTTTTTAATCCAACTTTTCAGGAATCACCCCTTTATTATTCTCATAGCCTTGTCATAATCAGGCTCCTTTGTATTCTCTTTTACATGTTCGATATATTCGATTTTTCCATCTTTGCCTATGATTACAGTACCACGGGTAAGAAGTCTCAATTCTTTAATTACAAAGCCATATTTAGTACCAAAATCAAGATCTCTGTGATCACTTAATGTTTTGATATTTTTCAGCCCTTCAGCAGCACAAAAACGAGACTGTGCAAATGGCAGATCACATGAAATGGATAAAACTACCGCATCCCCCATTTTATTTACATCTGCATTAAAATGGCGGTTTTGTGCAGCACATACAGATGTATCAATAGAAGGATATACTGCTATAACTACTTTTTTACCACTAAAATCTGATAATTTCACCTCTTTTAAATTTGCATCAACCACTGTAAAATCGGGAGCTACATCACCTACATTTACTTTATTTCCTACAATAGTTAAAGGGTCTCCACCCATTGTTACTTTTAAATCTGATCTTACATTCATGTCTTTATTTTTTAATTATTAACAAACTTATTTTTTATTGATTTCTCTTATTGAATTTATAAAATATTTTATCAAGAATACTTTTTAATTCATTTAATTCCTCTCTTGTTATACCCAGTTCTTCGATTCCACATAAAAGTTTACACGGGACATCAGCAGCTTTTTTTTCAAGTTCTCTACCCTCTTTTGTTAAAGAAATTGTAACTACCCTCTCATCTTCTTTCGATCGTATACGGGCAATTATACCTCTTAGCTGCATCCTTTTTAAAAGTGGTGTAAGTGTATTGGTTTCAAGTAATAATTTCTCTGATATCTGTTTAATTGATATATTATCATTTTCCCAAAGCACCATTAATACTATATATTGAGGATATGTAACATCTAATTTATCCAGCAATGGTTTGTATTTTTGAGTAATCATACGGGATGTTGCATACAAAGGGAAACAAACCTGATTTTTTAATTTTAATTGTTCATTCATCATACTTCCCTTTTTTTACTTTTATTATCCTGTTAATTTTATATTGTGCCCGATTATATCGCTTACGATACGAATATAGATAAATTATTTTTAATACCCAAATAAAACAAATACATAAATATAATTTTACTGCTTAATTATCACGTAAGAAGATTAATTAATATGTTTAATATATCCCTGCTGACAAAATCAATATAAGAAAAATCATTAATCAGGCTCCGTGAAATTTATAAACAGATTCAATATTATTGGTCATACGTGTAAATAAATCTTCAGTTAATTTATCTGTAATATTAAGAGCTTCCTGCATTACATCTTTATTAAATACCTGAAGCAGATTATTAGCTTTTGAAGGTTCTTTTTTATAATACCTGAGATATTCTTTTTCCATATCCCTCATATTTTCATCTGTTTTGGTTTCAAATTCACTATATACTTTTTGAATAACAGGAGCATACATGTTATAATTTGTCATACCCAAAGTCTGTACCTTTCTAAATTTCCAGTATGCAGAATCACTGCTGCATTCAGTTCCGCCCTTTGTATATGGCTCCAAATATTCTTCAAGACCCTGATAATATGGAATAAAAACACCAAGAGCTGCCATTCCCATACACATATAATCAACTTCACCAATTGCATAGGGAAGCTTAGATCTTACCTGCAGAATATGTGTCTGGGTAGTTCTCATAATAGATACAGGACGATAAGGTTCTCCGGGATTATTATTCAGATACGGATCATGCTCTGTACCGTTATAATGAAAACGAAATGCTTCCCTGATTTTTGAGATACTTATCTTTTTATCAGGTTCTGCGTATACAGGAAAATTATTTACTTTAATATCATTGTCAGCTGAAGGAGTAAAAAACTTTTGCAATCCCCATACACGTGGATAATTATAAGTAGTATCTTCTTCTACATCACGACTATAAGCTTTATGAAAATCAAAATCTTCAGAAGTATTATAAAGATTATTATCAGCAGCAAATTCAATTAAATCAGAAGAGGCCATATAATCATCATCATCTTTTTTATATTTTATAAAACGACTCTGATTACCTGAAATAAAATACTTTTTATCAGGGAGCCTGCAGGCCAGCCAACGATGCCCGCATGCAGTTTCAAGATACCAGACTTCTTTATCATCTATAAAACTAATACCAAATCCTTCAGCAATACCATATTCTGTAATTAAAGATCCAAGTCTGTGAACTCCTTCTTTTGCCGATGTTATATATGGCAATACGATATTGAATATGCAGTTTTCACCTACACCAGTATCTACTATGGGGTCACATAACAGTGATTTTTCGCTGCTAAAAATAGTTTCGGTAGCGCTCATACCTACACCTTGTGTATTAAAGCCGGCACTTCCCCAGCATCCGTGCATTGTGCATGGAGATAATGCTGTATAACCAAAAGCATGAGGCTCCAGTTTGCATCTGAAAGGACTGTCAGGTGCGATAAATTCTTTAGGTCCGTTATCTGTATCTTTAAAAATTTCAAGGTTCTTAGCCTCTTTTGCTGACCAGTCTTCAGAGCGGGCTATAATTCGTGAGCCGTCAGAGGTAGCTTTATTGCTTATCAGAATACTTGTGCATTCTGATAAAACTTTTTTATTTTTATTTAACATAATACAATATTATTTCAAGTACAATATATATAATTCCAGGTTTCAACACATTAAACCTGAATTTATTTAACGAACTTCAAGTTACCAAAATTATTCATCAATGAAAAAGAAGAAAAGACTTAGAACAACATATTATTTGTTATAAAAATTCATTAAAGGTTTTATTTTTCTTATAACCCATATTTTCTAAAAGATAGGAAATATTTACAACCCCGAACTTTATTTAGCACAAAAAAATAGTGACACAAAATCAAAAGTTGAAAAGTTACTAAAAAAAATAAAACCAATCTGGCAGTATATTTTAAACTACCTTTAAATATATTTATAATGTAAAGAAAAATGTTCAGGATAATTTTAAATTAAAAATCAAAATCATGCAACTTAAAACTATTACTATTATATGTATAATCTGTATGATAGTATTTAACCACGGACAATCAAATGGACAGACTAATTATTATAGCAAGGCGTTAAATCAATATTCTTTTGATTTATATGATAAAACAAAAGTTGAGAACGAGAACATTCTTCTATCTCCTATCAGTACATATTATGCACTTTTAATGATCTATAAAGGATCAAAAAAGGAGACAGAAAAAGAATTTAAAAAAGTGTTATACTTAAGAAAATCAAATTCTCAACAATCCAATTATTTACAGAATCTTATATCTAAATCTGATAGTCTGGCCCCACTTATAATTTCCAATTCTATCTGGATTGATAAAAAATTTAAAATAAAAAAAAGATATCTAAAAGTTGTAACAGATAAATATTTAACAGAACTGAATCATACTGATTTTTCAAAAACAGAATCAGCAGTTTATGATATCAACAAATGGGTCTCGGATAATACAAAAGGAAAAATAAAAAAAATTGTAAATACTGATAATTTAAATTCGAATACCAAATTACTTATTTCTAACGCTGTATATTTCAAAAGCGAATGGCAAAATAAATTCAAAAAAGGGAAAACGACTCCGGCTATCTTTTATACAGATACTAAAAATCAGTTTAAACTTGATTTTATGAATACAACTGAAAATCTGAAATACTATGAGAATGATGATTATCAGTTTATATCCAAACCATATAAAGATTCAGACTTTTCGTTTTGTATAATCCTTCCAAAAAAATTATTTGGTATTGGGAAAATTGAAAAAAAGATAAATAATAAAACGTTAAATAATATTTTAGAAAATACGTCCTCCACAAAAATATCACTGTCTATTCCAAAATTTGAAATGGAATCAAGCTATGATCTTAGCGATGCACTTGAGCACGATGGTCTGAAATCTGCATTTAAGGAGAATGCTGATTTTTCGGAAATTTCAGGGAAATCGTCCCTAAAACTTTCTAAAGTTTTACATAAAACCTGGATCCAATTCGACGAAGAAGGGACTGAGGCTGCTGCAGCTACAGCTACAGTCGGTATGGTAACCGGACTAAGACCCACAAATCTTTTTTTTAAGGCTGATCATCCCTTTATATTTTTTGTAACAGATAATAAATCCGGAGCAATAATATTAATGGGAAGATATGTTATACCTACAGATGGCGAACAAATTGAAAAAGAAAAACTATCTGAAAATATGATAAACAGAAAAACAGAAATATTTAAAACAAAAAATTTACAAAAAAAAGTACTTTTTCTGCTGGATAAAAAAATCATATCGCAATCAGAATTCAAAACCATAGATCCTAAAAAAATCGAATCTATAAATGTATATAAAGATAAGAAGGAAGTCGCAAAATATTCTACCGGAAATTATGACGGAGTAGTTGTTATTACACTCAAAAAAAACCAATAAAAAAACTCTCTGAAAATTCAAAGAGTTTTTTGGTACCCGAGGTGGGAATCGAACCCACACGATATCGCTATCACTGGATTTTGAATCCAGCGCGTCTACCAATTCCGCCACTCGGGCTTAAGACGATGCAAAAATAATGGAATTTTCTTTTGTTCCGGTAAAAACGACTAAAAATATTTTCCAATATTAAAAGATTAATCTGAATTTGTAAAAAAAAACTTTTCAACCAGGTTAAAATCAGGTTACAACACAATTAATGTTCTAAAAAATTTAATACAAAAAAATTAAAAGTAAACTACCTCTTTCTTTAAAATACTACTCAATAATTTATTTCCCAAATGGCTTGCACCAATTCGAAACAAATCCGGAGTCATCCATTCCTTTCCCAGTATATCCTTAAGAATCGTAAGATATAATATGGCATCAGTTGTCGTCGATATACCTCCTGCTGCCTTAAATCCAACTTTTCTGCCAGTTTTTAAATAATATTTTTTTATAGATTGGCACATAACAATCGCAGCTTCAGGAGTAGCAGCAGGACTGACTTTCCCTGTAGAAGTCTTAATAAAATCAGCACCACTATCCATAGCCAGCATAGACGCCGCAGATATATTCTCAGAAGTTTTTAATGCTCCTGTTTCCAAAATAACCTTTAAAGGAACAGTGCCTATACTTTTTTTAATATCGCTGATTTCTTTTCTGCACACTGTCTTATTATGATCAAGAAAAGCCCACAGAGGCATTACAATATCAATTTCATCAGCACCATTTTTAACAGCCATTATTATTTCCTGAATTTTAACATCCAAAAAAGTCATGGAAGAAGGGAAACCTCCGGCTACAGAAGCTATCCTAACCTTTCTCTCTGCCAATGTTTTCTTTACAGTCTCAACCATATTAGGATAAATACATATAGCTGCAACAGGTGATACCCCTGGAAATTTTTGTGGTAAACTATTAACCTTTTCAGTAAACGATTTAATATTAGTTACAGTATCAGTAGAATTTAAGGAGGTTAAATCCATACAGGAAAAAGCAAGTCTTATATTTTCCTCAGTACTGTTTTCATCAACTTTTGTCTTTATGCTACTTAATATTTCCGCTATATCCATCTTGTAATTTTTTATTGTTATGATGACGATCTTTATCACGCATGGTTTTTTTATTTATATTTTCAAGAAACGCCTGATTTAAATCGATTCCTGTTTGATTGGCAAGACAAATCAGTACCCATAAAACATCAGATAGTTCATCTCCCAGATTTTTACCTTTGTCTGATGGTTTAAAAGACTGTTCGCCGTACGTTCTGGCAATAATTCTGGCAACCTCACCTACTTCTTCAGTTAAAATAGTCATATTGGTTAATTCATTAAAATAACGAACGCCATATGTTTTTATCCATGTATCCACTATTTTCTGTGCCTGTGGCAGGGAAACTGCATTTGTCTTTTCCGGTTTCATATATTTATATTTATACCACAAAATAATAAACTCCAGATTTAATCTTGCTGTCATCAAGATAAATTACAAATAAATTAAAGAATATAAAACTCAAAATTATATAACCTATTTTTTTTATTCTTAATTCTTCTTATAAAGATGGGTAATATATAGACTCATTAGTGTTGTTTTTAATATAGTCATCCATGAACTAAAATTCTTTCTCTTTAGTGTCTATAATAATCGTAACAGGCCCGTCATTTAGCAATGCCACCTTCATATCTGCTCCAAAAATTCCGCTTCCTACAGGTTTTCCAAGGCGAACTGACAACTCATGTAAAAATTTTTCATACATCGGTATTGCGAAAGCTGCTTTAGATGCCCTGTTATAAGAAGGACGATTACCTTTTTTAGTAAAGGCAAACAATGTAAACTGACTTATTACCAGTACTTCTCCATCTACATCAGCAACAGAACGGTTCATTACTCCGTTTTCATCGTTGAAAACACGAATCTGCACAATCTTTCTCACAAGCCAGGTAATATCCTCCTCCGTATCGATATCCTCAATTCCTACCAGAATAAGAAGTCCTTTTTTTATAGCAGACTTTACTTTCCCGTCTATTGTAACAGACGCATTAGAAACTTTTTGAATAACAACTCTCATGAATTATTTAAATTTTATTTAAAAGCCAAAATATTTAAAGATTAAACTTTGAACCCACTTTTAAAAGGAAGTTTTTAAAAATTGATTAATTTTTTTATAAAAATAACATTGACAAAATAGAAAGCTGCCAACTCATTTTTCAATTATAAGCTCCTTTTAAAACGAAAATAATTCAAAAATAAGATAAAAAAAACAGCACTTTTTATTTTTTACAGATTTATTTGATTTGTTTTTTTAATCCCTATTTTTAAATTAATTTTAGCAAAGATAAAATTACAAAAATTATGAAATACAACTTATTTAAACAAAACCTAATTTCCGTTTTATTGGTATTTTCCCTTATAATTGGATTTATAGTTGTATCGTGTAAAGGCAATGATGATAAAGAAATTATAAAACCTCCTGAGGAAGAGATTATAACACCTCCTGTTGAAACAGAGAATTATTTTAGTTTCCAGTCCTCGACAGCAAATCAGCTTAATCTGAAATCTAAAGCGGCTAATTGGTATGAGATAACTACTACAGGAGAAGATCCTTATATTTTATTATCTTCTCTTAAAAAAGCAAATCCCTCAGAGAATGTAGTTTTAACTTTTGATTATGAAAGCACTGAAGAGATTGAATATATTCAGTGCTTTTTTGCTCCGCCTATATCTGAGGAACATTCAATCAGGACGGGAATACTTAAAGCAACAACAACGTGGCAAAGTTTTTCTTTAGATTTAAGTGAAAATATTAAAACATTTAACTGGGGGGCAGGTAGCGATTTTCTGCGTCTTGATTTTGGAGAAAAAAGCGGTGTTGTTATTCAGATCAGAAATATAAGGCTGAGGGAACGAACTTCTGAAGAGGCAGCTCTGGCTAAAGAATATGAAGACCTTGCTGCGAAAAAACTCCGGATGAATTCTGATATTTCCGAATATCTTAAGACTGAATATGATTCTCATATTACAGAAGTAGATGTAGGCGATTCTAAAATTACAGTAAAAGGTAATTACAGTAGCGATGGGACTGTTTGTCTCTGTGAGGTTATGCCTTATGATACTGTTACTGAAATGAAGAAATTTACCAATAAAACTTCTCTTAGTGATCCTTCTTTTTCAATTGAACTTGATCGTTATGTTATTCGTGACGGATTTAAATACGACCGGCTTTTGTCTAAATGGGTTATTATTAAAACAGGAACCGATTTAGATGAGGTAATTTCGCATGCCCGGTATGCTGATAAAATTTATTCATCACAAAATTTACCCAAACAGGTTCTGTTAGGACGTAAAGGACTGGGTGGATGTTTTTATAACGGAGAAGTTCAGTCAGATATGGATAATTTGAATATCACGAGTACCGCTATAAATATTGTCATATCTGAATCTATGTATCTTAATACTCAGGGCAATACAATTGCCCACACTTATGGCGGTAAAACGTATTATTTTAATAAAACAAAGATTGAAACTTATGACAATTGGCTGTTAAAAGCTTCATCTAAAAATGTCGTTGTAGCTGCCATACTTTTGGTTAGGAGTGCTGCCAGTAGTGCTGATCCTCAAATAGGTGCGTTACTTCAACATCCTGAATATAACGGGGGGTATTTTACTATGCCAAATATGACTACCCCTGCAAGTGTAAATTGTTATGCTGCAGCCCTTGATTTTCTGGCAGACCGTTATTCTCGTTCTGATAATAAATACGGACGGATTCAGTACTGGATTATGCATAATGAAGTAGATATAGGATCTTCATGGACTAATATGGGCGAACAACCTATGCTGGTATATATGGATACTTATATTAAATCGATGCGTATGTGCTACAATATTGCCCGTAAATATGATAAAAACAGTGAAGTGTTTGGCTCTTTTGCTCATTCGTGGACAAAACCTTTCGATTATGCAACTAAAGATATGCTGGAGGCTTTAAATTCCTATTGTAATGCCGAAGGTGATTTCCAATGGGCTCTGGCATGTCATCCTTATCCTGAAGATCTTAATGAACCAAAAACATGGAATGACGCTGATGCTA
>Ga0172377_10002715_pt1 | contig 18139 bp, 18 predicted proteins | sample Pumphouse3metaG_FD_119749 | JGI IMG/M metagenome (GOLD analysis project Ga0172377, IMG submission 119749) | Leachate microbial communities from a municipal landfill in Southern Ontario, Canada - Pumphouse #3 metaG | ecosystem: Engineered > Solid waste > Landfill > Unclassified | place: Canada...
AAATTGTAACAGTTCAACTAACACAACTTTTGATTCTAATCATCTTGATATCGCGGCAAATGGGGTTTTACAGTATAGATTCCGCCTAAAACACCCATTACTTCAAGATCCAATTTTAACGTTAACAACTGGGTCTATTGTTGTTGGAAATCCTAAACTGGAAGTTTCTCCAGACGGTTCGAATTGGTGGGAAGTAGAAAAAGATTTTACAGCAGGAAGTCTTGTAAATTATAATCTTACAAAACTTGCTGGTTATAGTGATTTTTATTTTAGAATCACTACTGGGGCGTCTTCTTCTTTGTCGATATCTTATATGAAGTTAGTTTCTTGGCACGACTATGGTGGACAAAGACCAATTCCATTTATAACTCTTGGAAGCTATTCCGAAACATACGTTTTAAGTTTTTCTGCCGGAACATTGACTTTTGATATGAGATACCGTGACAGTTGGAGTATGTAATTTATTTAATTCATATTTTTAAAATAGAACAAGGGATAAGGATTTTGAGCATAGTGTATTGGTGATAATTTATGGCTATTGTTGCTACTGATATAAAAATTTATGAAACAAAATCTACTGCTGCGGCAGATGGAGAGTCTGGAGGTAATGGGCTTGGAGGATATAGATCTTCTGATGAAATTACAACAAATGTGGATGAAAATTTGTTTGATAATGTTACTGCTGCTGAGTCAGAGGCGGGAGATACTGAATATCGTGCTTTTATGATAAAAAATACGCACGCAACTTTATCTTTTGTAAATGCTAAAGTATATTTATCTGTAACTGCGAATACTCCATTTTCAGATTTAACTACTCAATTAGAAAACGGAGGTTCAGAAACAACTGTTGATGTAACCGACGCAAGTGCATTTCCATCGTCAGGGTCATTTTTTGTTGAAGATGAGGAAATTACTTTTACAGGAAAAACCGGTAATCAGTTTACAGGATGTACTAGAGGAGCAAATAGTACCAGTAAAGTGTTACATGCAGTTGGTAAAATTGCGGAACACAATCAAATAAGGATTTGTGTTGAGGAACCATCGAGTAAAACAACTGGATACATATTGACGATCGCGAGTGAGGGAGTTGAACCCGCTGGATCTCCCACTTGGTCAAATGTTTATAGTTTCTCTACAGGGCTTTCTATAGGGACTCTTGCGCCATCAGAGTTTTATGGAGTTTGGGTCCGAAGAAAAATCCCTGCCGGATGTAAAGCTAAAACAGGAATATCCTATACAATTGCAAGAAAAGGAGAAACCGAGGAATAAGAGGTAGGCATTCATGACAAAAAATTGGGATATATTTCCTAAAGCCCAGCCGGTAGGTGAAGATCTTGCTAATTTTTCTTGCTATAGATTGTATGAAAAGTCTGCTGTTGCTGGTTATGGGGTGATAAGCGGGTGTGTTGTTTCCAGAAATTCTTCTTCGAGAGTTGATGTTTCTTCGGGCATATATTCCATAAGTGGAGTTTCTAGGAATTATGCTGGCGGATATATATCTGGGATTACTGCTGCTGCATCTGGGCTGCATAGATACGACCTAGTTTATATAGACGGAGCGGATGATACTTTAAAGATTTTGTCTGGAGATGAAGATACTCCAGATAGTTCCATAGATTTCTTAGAAAATTACGTTCCAAGACCCGCAGAACCAACAGATACCGATTGGGTTATCCTTGCAGTTGTAAGGGTTACTGATGCGGGAATTGAAAATTCTGATTTTGGTACGAATTCGTATGCTACGGGTAGTGTTGCCAATATGAGGCTCTCGCCACCGTTTGTGGTAGACGACATAACTCTTCAGGTAGTAAATGGAGTTATTTCTGTAAAATCGTCTGCGTCAGTAACAAAACTAGATGATTTACTTTCTCCTGACGATAATACTGATTTGAATGCAACATCTTCTGCTCACGGACTATTAATGAAATTATCAAATTCTTCGGTCCAGTTTCTTAATGGACAGGGCTCGTGGGCAGCGCCAAATCACGCAAATCTTGGTTCCATAGGCACAAATTCTCATTCTACTATAGATACTCATTTATCCAGTACTAGTAATCCACACAATGTTACTGCTGCTCAAGCCGGAGCGGCACCATCTGCCAAAGGTGTTACCAATGGGGATACTCATGATCATTCAGGCGGAGATGGGGCGGAACTCTCGCAATATGCGGCATTGGCAGGTCGTTCTGGTGGACAAGTTCTTATTGGCGGAACTGGAAGTGGTGATGATCTTACACTACAATCTACTTCGCATGGTACAAAGGGCGATGTGATTGTCTCTGGATTATTGAACATAAATGCCGGATCTGGTAATCGAGCCATCGAATTAGATGGTGCTAATTACAAATATATAGACTTTTTAAATGGTGCGTATAAAGAGATGCGAGTTTTAAGCTACGATGATACTGGAACAATTAGTTTGGGAATACGACAAAATGGTAAACTTGCGCTTTCAAGTACTGCTAACGGAACAGATTGGTCTAACCTTTTAACTTTTTTGGGAACTGGTTACTTAGGATTAGGAACAATAACGAATCCTACGGTTGGGCTTGAACTTCCCAATACTGCTACATCTGGTGAAGGTTTGGGTTATGCGTGGGGAACATATTCTTCTCGTCGCTGGAAGGAAAATATTACTCCTATTAAAGATTCTATTAATAAAGTAAAATTACTCCAAGGCGTTGAGTTTGATTGGAAACTCAAAAATGGGGGTAAACACGATATTGGCTTAATTGCCGAAGATGTTGGTAGCGTAATTCCCGAAGTAGTAGAGTATGAAAGTAATGGGATTGATGCTAAAAGTGTTAGATATGATAGAATTGTTGCTTTGTTAATAGAAGTTGTTAAAGATCAACAATTCCAAATTGATTACTTAAAAGATATAATTGAAGGAGACGTTTACAATGACCGGACCTAAGTTATCAGGCAGCGGATTAGATATGGGCAGTAATGCTATTAGTAATATTTCAAATGGATCATTGGCACAATATATTGTTGTAGGCAGTCCCTCATGGTGTCATTATGTCACTGATGGAACGGATGATGCCGTACAAATTCAAGCAGCTATTGATTATTGTGCTGCCGATACCACCAGACCACGCTGTGTAGTGTTGCTAAATCAAGAATATAACTTAGGAGATTATGGTATAGTTGTAAAACGAGGTGTTGAACTTTGTGGACTTAATACACCACAATTAGGGTTATATGATGGGTTATATACAGTATTTAATGTAACTTCTACTACGTATGCTGCGGTTACGTTGCAAAGTCAAACAGCCCTCCGTAAAATTCGATTCGAATATCCGAATCAAGATGCGTCGGACATTACTGTATACCCGGCAACGATCACAGACGGTTTAGATGGTGTTTATCCGGACACTGGTAGTATTATTGTAGAAGAAATTGTTGGTAGTATGCCATATAATTTCATTGATTTTGCTACGGATACGCCTAGTGGTAGAGCAGATATAGCAGTTACGCGCATTAGGGGAAACCCTCTTAAATATGGCGTATCAATTGATAAATGTCTTGGGGCTACTAATGTTACTGATGTACAATTTGGCCCTAGCTACGGTACTGCTTATCCACACGGCGGGTATGTAATGAACTATATGATGGATAACTTGAGAGCGTTTTACTCAAACCTAAATGATGGCGGATTACTTGATACGTGTATTATATGGTGTGCTGATCAAGGGTTTGTAATTGGAGGGACTCAGGTTCTAATCAATTGTGTAGGAGATGTCTGCCATCACCCAATTACAATAAGTTCTACGGTAACTGTGTCTGTTATTGGTGGTTATCATGTAGCGGCTGACTATGGATGGGACGGTGAGGATTTTCATTTAACATGGCCGACCGGATTAGTTGCTATTGATATTACTGGTGATAATACTACGATTAACGGTTGTAGAATTGTTTCCTCTGAAGAGTGTATACGCATTCAATCTACAGCACAAAACACCGTTATATATGGTAATGTATGTGACAACGTTGCCACTTCAGGAGATGCCGTTAATTGGCTCGCATTAATATATGACGAAGGTGTTACATCATCAATAACTGGCAATACTGTACATTCGCGAGTCGATCTTACGGCGACATGTATTGCTGGCATTATGGCTAATGGGACAGCATGTGTTTACAGTGGTAATGCTATAACTAGGGGAGTGTTTAGCACAACACAAGGCGATTATTTTATTAATAGCGATTCTTCAGTAGTTGAAGGTATCGCGAGGAATAACGGTAATCCGGCTAGCACGGGTTATTGGGTTAATCGTCGGTGTCCTGGCGCAATTATACATGATTATGCTAACGATAAGAGATACATTGATGTTAGTACAAACTCACAAACACCCGTATGGAAAGAAATTTAAACTGCTTCATTTATATTTTTTTAATAGTACTAATTATTTAATTCATATTTTTAAAATGTCCTATAATACTTTCTTTCTCAATCGTTAGTCTAACGTTAATCCAATTAATTGGTGTAATATATGAGAAAATCTATACTTTCTATTCTAGGCATTATGTTTATAATGCTGTGTACGGGTCTGGTTATTGCAGATCCGTGGGTAACTTTTGGTGACACCGCAACTTCTAGAACCAATATTGCTATGGGATCTGGATTTACTTTTACATCTCCAGGAACTGTAACAGCAGAGCAGTTAACTTCTACCGACGATGCGAATATTGCGGGTGATCTTACTGTTGTAGGAATAGGGACTTTTACAGGCGGAACCATAAATAGTGGAGTTTATGATGGAGATCTCCGACTTGCTGCCAATCATTCTCTATATTCCACTCTTGGAAGTGGAGGAATAGATTGGTCTAATGCTACTGGAATATGGAAGATGCCTACTGGGCAGGGAACCATTGGAGGAGCAACCGATTTTAACGACGCCATTACCTGTCGAGACGTAACCCTTGATGCAAACAAGAATCTGTCGATGTCTGGTACGGGAACCGTTACCACAGGAACCGGCACAGTTGATATCAATGGAGCTGCCACAACCAAGGGGATTACACAGGATGCCGGATCTAGTTTGGCACAGTCCGGTGCTTCTGGTATTACAGTAGGGACTACGGGTATAACGGCTGTAAGTTCTCCCCTCAATCTTCTTGAGAATACTGTATTTGCGAAGACCATTTCCATTGCAGTCAACGCATCCACTACCGTTGATACTACTTTGACATCTTCCAGCACGAAAACTGTTTATGGTGTTGATGCTCATTCTGCGAATGTAACTCTCACCCTTCCGGATGCTGCAACTGTTTCTGGTAGAACTTACAAGATTGGTACTAACGTAGATCCAGGAAGCTATTACGTGAAGATTACCGCGACTGGCGGAGATAAACTCGGCGGCGCGGGCGGCGCTACAACCCTGATGACAACTTCTGGTGCTGCGGGAATCTCACTAGTTAGCGATGGCACTTTATACTTAATTGATGGTGCATACGGAACTTGGGTCTAGTGTGGATATGTAAATTATATTTTTTTGGAGAATAATAAATGACAAAAGTTACTTTTACCGAAAATGGAAAAACTATTGAAAAAGAGTTTAAAGCCGAAAAAGAAGGAAAGAAATTCCGAGATGAATATTTGAAGCCTAAAGGAATCAAAGGAAAGTGGGAGTGGTAATAAAATGGTAGATGAGGTTTCGCCAGCGGGCGAAGACGAATGTTTGGGGAAAGGAACTCTTCTGGAACCCTATGGCGGACCGAGATTTTTGATTACAGCCGGATTAGATATTGCTTTTCTTTTAATTATACTTTCGAATCAGATTATTGCTGCATTGGGGCATTCTCCTACTCCGATAGATCCTTTGTTTACTTACTTGGTTACTGCTGCCAACGGGATATATTTTGTCTCTAGAAGTGTTGAAAAAAATCAGGTTTAGATCTGGTGATTATTAAATGACATGGGAAAATCAAACCGCTATTGAGTCTCGCGTTGGTATCGCAATCGAGACTACCGAAGGAACCGCAATGGCGGAACCTTCTGTAGAATTATTTATGAATTCTGGTTCCGCTCCCGAGCTAGATCTTACGATAGATGGAAAAATAAAACAGAAGGCATTTAATGAGCCCTATAAGAGAGGCGAAATTAGAGGTTTCTGGCACACAGAAGGTAATCTTCCTGGACTTAAATTCTCTCCTACAAATGGAATTCCCGAATTCTTTGAAGTTGCGTTTGGAAATGATTGGTATTCTAAGCAGGTTTATAAGATCACTCTCGAAGCCGCAGGTGGACTTCTTTTTAAGAAAGGAGATTTGATTTTTGGTGCCACTTCCAAAGCTCGTGCTGAAGTAGCAAGAGTAGTTGGGGATGTTCTTTGGCTTATTGGTGTCCAAGGAACTTTTGACTCTGGAGGTAACGAGGATCTTTATACTGCTCCTGGAGGAACCGATTGGGCTACGGACACCTTAGTTACAACTCCAGCGTTTGGTGCAGTTTCAGGATACTACTGTCACAAAATGAATGCAGTTAGAAGCTTTACCAATGTAGGTGTCGTTGGTGTCCATACTACGGCAACTCAAGCGTGTCTTATGGACCAGATGATAGATTTCTCTGAATATGGCGTTTCTACTGGCAAGAAAAAGGTATTTGTTACCGTAAAAGATTCCGCGTTAGTCCCTATTTCTGGATGGCTAGGCGATCCTATAATGGGTATTAAGTTTAAAACTGGGTCTGCTACATTTACTGTTGGAGCTAACCTTTCTGCAAAAACAGGTGGAGATGCTGCGGTAGTAATTGGTACCATTGTTGGGTTCCGAATGGATTCTGGCGCGTGGTCTGGTACTGCTGCTGGTATTGTGTTTGTCGATCCTGCGGTTACTGCTAGAGCTGTTGCTGACGCAGATGTTCTTACTGATGACAACGGAACCCCTGCGGCTGCGGTTGCGGATCAATCAGCGATTCCTGCATATTTGAACAATGCGGTAAAGATTCACAATATTCCCGATGCTTCTGGGTCAGCTCAAACTTGGAATGGAGATGTTGCTACTTTTGGAGAAACTCTTACTTTGACCTATAACGCAATTCAAAGAACCTTCGATCAGAAGTCTATGTCTGTGTTCGTTAAAGACGCAGGAGATGCAACAAAAGTAGGAAAAGGAACTAAGATTAAGGAACTCAGCTTCGATATTACAGCAGATTCCTTTGCTTATAACGTAGGCCTCCTTGGAAGAAACGTTGAGTATCCTACCACAGAACCCGCTTATCCTGGTGGACTCACCGATTCTGCACCTTTCGGAGCATCTGCGAGAACCTTTGAAATTGATGGATCTTCTGCTGGTCAGGCTGCACAAGTAAATAAAGCAAGATTCAGTGCCACTTGGGATTTCGCGCCCAATAAAGGAGTTGTACTCTCTGAGAACTATCCAACCACATTGCAACCCACTACTTATAACATTATAGGAACTCTTGATGTCCAGTGGAAATCTAATGCAATGATGAAGGCTTTCTGGAACAATCCCTCTGGAGCCGCACCTGCGGCAGGAGATTTGATTTCTAAGAGACTTTCGTTCCTGTTAGATAGTGGAGATGTAGTAACGACTGGATATAACAAAATACTTTCTATTGAGGTTCTGGGAACCATTGATTCCGCGACTCTTAATAGAGATCAAGATGGATATATCCAGCCAACTACTATCGAAGGCTACATGTATGACAGTACCTATACATGGGGTCCCAGCAGGTTCTATATCTTCGACTCGACAGCTATGCACTAGAGACTAAATATTATTTTTGGAGGTTAACTAATTATGACATGGGAAAACCCAACCGCTATTGAGTCTCGTGTTGGCATAGCTATCGAGACCACGGAAGGTACAGCAAAGTCCGAACCAGATTTAGAACTATTCATGAATTCTGGTTCTGCTCCCGAACTGGATCTTGTTGTAGATGGAAAAATTAAACAAAAGGCATTTAATGAACCCTATAAGAGAGGCGAAATTAGAGGTTTCTGGCACACAGAAGGTAATCTTCCTGGACTTAAGTTTTCTCCAACCAATGGCATTCCAGAATTTTTTAAAGTAGGCTTCGGGAACGACTGGTATTCAAAGCAACTTCGCGTTCTTACTGTTGCGACAGGGGCGGGAACTTCTTTTTCTAGAGGCGACAAGATTTTTGGAACAACCTCTAAAGCAAGAGGCGAAGTTATAAGAGTTGTTTCTGATACACTTTGGCTTACTGGTGTTCAGGGGACTTTTACAAATTCAGAGGTGTTGATTGATGGTCCCAACAGAGGGAATTCCTACTTAAAATCTACTGCCGCTTCAGCGGGTTTTGCTGCTATATCTGGATATTATTGCCACAAAATGGATGGAGTTAGAAACCTTACCAGTACTGGATCTTGCGCTATTCTTACTACTGCCAAAACAGGGAACAAAGATCTAACGTTTAGGGCGGTAGACGCGGGTATTGGCGGTGAAGATATCAGTATTGAATGTACTGTTGGTGGTGTAGATACCCCTCTGTCAGTAACTGTTACTGGAAATGCAATTGTTATAGTTAGTGAAACTGATGGGTCAGAAGTAGCTGTAAGCACGGCATCCCAAATTTTAACCCTACTAAACACAGACGTTTCCGCTTCTGCATTAATTACAACCGAACTTGCAGTTGGTAGTACCGGCGTGGGAATCTTTGGAACTACGGCTCATACGCATCTTGTGTATGCCGCTCCCGAAATTAAAACTTATACCGTTTCTGGTGCAGCGTGTCTTGCAGATACAGCAATTGATTTTTCTGAATATGCCGTTACTGGAAAGAAGAGAGTATTTGTAACCGTAAAAGACGAAGCTAATATTCCAATTTCCGGCTGGATGGGCGCTACTTGCATGTATGTTGCCTATGATGGAGGTTCGGCTGCGTTTGAGGTGGGCAGCAAACTCTCCGCAAAAACTGGCGGAACCACTGACGTTATCGGAAACGTAATTGCGGTTGTTGGAAATGCGACATCTGGGTATTTGTTTGTTGAGCAGGACGCTACTGCAAGAGCCATTCTTGATAATGATACGTTAACAGACAATCATGGCGCTCATAATGGTGCCGCAGTTGCTAATATGCCAACAATTCCTGCTTATCTTAACAATGCTGTAAAGATATATGATATGCCGGATTCGGTTGGGTCTACTCAGGAATGGAATGGTGACGTAACGACCTTTGATGAAACGGATGGACTGTCTTATGTTGCTAACCAAAGAACTTTCGATCAGAAGTCTATGTCTGTGTTCGTTAAAGACGCAGGTGATGCCACAAAAGTAGGAAAAGGAACTAAGATTAAGGAACTCAGCTTCGATATTACGGCAGATTCCTTTGCTTATAATGTAGGTCTCCTTGGAAGAAACGTTGAGTATCCTACCACAGAACCTGCCTATCCTGGTGGACTTACCGACTCTGCACCCTTTGGAGCATCAACTAGAATATTCGAGATCGATGGACTAACAACTGGTCAAGCTGCACAAGTAAACAAAGCGAGGTTTAGCGCCACTTGGGATTTTGCACCCAACAAAGGTGTTGTAATTACAGAAAATACCCCAACCACATTACAACCCACTACTTACAACATCATAGGTACTCTCGATGTTCAATGGAAATCTAATGCAATGATGAAGGCTTTTTGGAACAATCCTTCTGGAAATGCTCCTGCCGCAGGAGATTTGATTTCTAAGAGGCTCTCATTCCTATTAGATAGCGGAGATATTGTACAGACAGGATATAATAAAATGCTCGCTCTTGAGGTTCTGGGAACTATTGATTCTGCGACTCTTAATAGAGATCAAGACGGATATATCCAGCCGACTACCATTGAAGGCTACATGCATGATGACAGTCATGTTTGGGGGCCAACTCGGTTTTACCTGTACGATTCGGTAGCTACGCACTAGAGTTTTGCTCTGGTGTGCTTTCTTTTTTAAAAACGATAGAAATCTTTAAATACTATTAAATTAATTATATGCTATTGAATCTTTTTAGGAGGATATTGGACATGAAAAATAAAATGCTATTTTCGCAGAAGGAAGAACTGCAATTGAACGCAGATACAAAGATTATTTTGATGAAACCCGGACAGGATCTTTATCTTAGATACGCTCCGAAGCTGGAAAAGGTAATGAAAATTTTGTTTGGGAAGAAAGATGGAGAAGCTGTTCTGCCTTGGACAGAGAATGAGGACGATTACAACTATGTTAATAGCGTCATTAAGCCTATTTTGATCTATTCAATAAGAAGTCCCACAGATTATAAGAAAAGGCTTCTGGTTGACAATGATCAAGTCCCTGGGGCAGATCAAGAGTATTACGATGATTTTAATCCTGAGTTGAACGCAAAGGTTCTTGAGAGTCAGGGATTTTACAAAGGAGCAGAGGAAAATACTAAGATATTTACTCCGCAGCTCACTTTGTTCTTTATCGTGCTTCGAAAGTCTGGATGGATGAGTTCTGATGACGAAGCGGTTAAGGAGACTGAAGAGGTAGAGACCTTTCCTGTCGAGCCCGTTGGGAACGAAAAAGTTACTAATAGCGAATCTGTATGATCTTCGTCCATCGGAGGTCATAGATCCCTTTTTTGAATGCTCGTTTAATATTAGAGACGAAATAGATCTTTCTTATAAAGTAAAACATGAAAAAAGAATATTGAGCATTTTGAAGGGAGAAACACCAATAGGGAAGAAACCTGCTAGTCAGGCAGCGCCGATAGATCCATATCCAAAACCTCGAAATTGTGATGTGAGCATTTTACAGAAAGGTGGAAAATTTTTGAAGAAAATGGCTAGAGAAGCAGGATGGATGTAGGTGCGACTTAAATATCTTATAGAGGGAGAAGATTCGGAAAACGAGGAAATAGCGGATGCCACGCCAGCCATTTTGCCAGAGTCATCCTCTTCTAGTGTTGAAGTGTTCGATGCAGCAGAAAAATTATATGAAGAAACGTATAATTCGTTTTATTTGTTTGTGGAAAAAATTTTCTCTTTGGCTATTAAAGAGAAATATACAACCTATGTCGGTGGAGAATACGTAAAAAAGAGCTGTGATTTTTTACAAAATAACAAAAGAACTATGTACTGTGGCGGCCGCGGAACATTTAAGAGTTTGAGATATTATTGTTATATTGCTTGGTTAGTTTGGAGAAATAAAAAAGATAAAAAAAATATTGATATTGCGTATATTTCTTATAATCAAGATCTTGCGGCGGCACATATTGGTAAAATGAAAGAACTTATTAATAAATCTTTTTTTATGTCCGAAGGACTTTATGATGAATATTCTACCGCAACCTCTAAAGCAGAATATATGTGGCCAATTGCTGGTAAGGAAAAAACAGAGATTTCCCACATTAATGTAAATTCGTTTGGAATAATGGGCGGTTTGCGTGGACCTCACCCCAATATAGTACTCATAGATGACTTCTATGTCGACGAAATGAAACAGAACGTAGTTTCTTTAGAGCCAGAACTGGTCAAAAAAATAAATCTAATATTTAGGAAAGTTGTTCTTCCTATGCCCATGCCGGGAGGACAATTACATGTAATTGGTACTCCTCAGTCTTTTTCTGATCTTTGGTATCAAAAAGAATTCTATAAGACAGATGGAGATCGAGATGATACGCTAAAATTTAATGTTAGGATTGAGCCCTCTTATACAAATTGGTCGTGGGAAGGTAAGTGTTTCATAGAAGGTGAAGAAAAAAAAGCCCTTTGGCCCGAAATGTTTTCTCTTGAGTATCTTGAAGAACAAGAGAGTTTGCTCGGTCGGCAGGAGTTCGCGCAAGAATATCTCGCAACACCTCGTTCGTCATCGGATTCCTTTTTTGATGAAGAAAGAGTTAATGAAAGTATCCGTCTTGGACATGATAACGGATTAATGAATTATGCTAATAAATTTGGGTTTAGACCCTTTAAAGCAGATGATTGGTTTGGATATAAAATATTTGGAGCGTATGATCCCGCAAAGAGTCGAGATCCTGCACATTTTGTTGTTTTTGCTTATAACAATGGGATTTTAATTCAATTATTGAGTATGTGGATGGATTCTTGGAATTATTCAATAAGTTCTAATGGAAAACCGTCTCAGTTTGAATATATACAAAATGCCGTAAAACACTTTGGTATTCAACGGGTATGGGGAGATAATACCAATCACGTTTTAGAATCTGTTATTGAAGAACATAAAATTTCAGGATTAATAGGAACTGTAATTACACATAGTTTAAAGGGGAGAATGGCTGTTGCCTTACAATCATATATAGGCAAACCAAGTCTTCTTCTGCTGGATGATGAAAGACAAAAGAGGGCTTTACTTGCAATTCAGAACGATAGATTAAAAGCAGCACACAGCAAAGATAATCACGGAGAATCTTTTACAACAATTGGGTTTATAGTTGTCAATGTTTTGAATGTTGGTTCTAAAAATACTGGACGACGCATTACTGTTAAAACCGAAAAAGATAAAATCCCGAAAATGTATAAAGGGTTCTTTTTTGACAGAACTAGTTCTTTCGGGTCAAATAGGAGAGATCTCTCTTCTATGCAGAATCCTCGGAATTTGAGGAATCTTGGGAGGATGATGTAACCTTGTGATTTCCGCGAGAACAGTTGCAGTTATAACATTCTAAACGATAATTTTCTTTTAAAGATTCTGGCCAACCTTGTTTACGGAAACTTACCAAAATATCCTTACTTGCGCCTTCCCCGTTCTTTCTTCGTTCTGCACCGTCGTTATGGATGTGAGACACAGTTAAAAATTTTAATTCCGATATTCCGCATGAACATGGACCAAAGAAATTTAATGCCTCTTTCCAAAGTTTAGCTAGATAGCGTTGAAACGGTTTTTGTTCTTCCCAAGTAAGATCTAAGTAACCTCTTGTTCTAGAGCAATTATGATTAAAACATAAAACCCTTAAGTTGGATATTTTTTCTGGAGGTAGTTTTCCGTTAACTATAGCCCTACGGAGGTTTTTTGAATATAGTCCTTTCTTTTTATCTATGAATCCAGAAGAATCTATATGATCAATCGTAAGATGGTCTAGGTTTATGTCTCCACATTCAGCACATTCACATCCACCTAGTATGTTAAAGGCTTGAATTTTTATATTTTCATTGTATGCTTTTGTTCTTTTGTTAATTTTTTTAATATTTTTCTTTACATATTCCTGTTGGCTTTTAATTAATTTTTCGCGATTATCTCCGTAATATACTTTGTTGTAGGCATTTTGTCTTTCTTTGTTTTCGGGCTTATCTCTGTACTCTTTTTGTTTCGCTCTTCTTTCTGGTTTCCTTTCATATTCTAGTTTTTTTATTTTAATTCCATCTTTGTTGTTCACATAATACAGTTTATTTCTTGCTTTTATTTCTTCTTTGTTTTCCTGTCTATAAACTTTTCCTTTTTCACTAACCTCTTCTTTGTGTTCCCAATAGTATTTGTTTGCACGATCCTTAGCTTTCTGTTTCCTTTCTTTTTCGCGTTCTAATTTTTCTTCTTCATTTTTTGGAGCAGGTCTTCTTATTCTCCCCATTCACTCTTCCTCCCCGAAGATTCTAAAGTATTCTCTATTAATTAGATTTCTAAGACAACTTGCCCCAGTGACTCCTTCTCTTTCAGCCAGCATTTCCAATCTAACCTTAACAATAACCGAAGCCTTAAAAGAAACGGTCTCATTTTGTTCAATATTTTCCACTAAAATACACCTCAATTATATTTTAGTGTAGATTGTTCTAATAGTATTTATACTTATCTATGTTACAGTAAACTATTGCCATTAAATTTTCATTAAAAAAAACGAAGTATTCGGAATTTCCGAATACTTCAAGCATTTGCTGCTTCTATTCCTGCCTCGTATATCTCTTGTTCGTCTTCCGTTAGATCTACCCCATTTACAACTTTCGTAGCGATTTCCGTAAACTTTTTCTTCCTTTCAAGTGCGGTCTTCTTAGATTTTTCAGATTTAGTAGCCCTTTCTTTCTCCATCATATTTTTAACAACGAGAGTGAAAGCTCCTTCCTTTTCACCTTCTGGATTTCTCCTTCCTCTGATTTGCTCATGAGAAACTAATATCTTAGAAAGGTTTCCATACTGTAATAGTTTTTTATGTTCAATCTCGAAATCTAATTTGACAGTATCTAAATCGTGGCTAATATTTAATGCTCTCCAAACGACATCAACATATAATAGGTCCCCCATAGTTGGTTCTGCGTTTCCCTTAAGGATTCCTAATTTTTTTCCTCTTTCTTTTATTCTTTGAACATCTTGTAAAATAACATTATCATTCATTGGGATGTCACCTACTTTATTTTTTGCATAAACGCTTTATAAGAGAAATTTTTATTTCTTTTAGATTTTGTTGAAAATCGTCCAGGATATTGAATGTCTAGTCTTTTGTATATTCCTTCGTAGTCCCACAATCTTTCTTCTCCATAGCTTTTAGCATAAGCCTCTGGATAGGCATCTTCATATTTAATTCCAAAATGCTCTGAAAGTATTTTGTCTATTAAAGCAGATCTCTTATTCTCGGGAGCGATTTCTGCTATTTTGTTAATTAAAGTAATATTTAGTGTAAGAGTTTTCGCCTCTTTCCTTTTTGGTTTTTTAGAATTTTTTATTATTTTGTTGGGTGAGATCCACCCATTGTTAGAAATACAATCTTTAAAATTCATTGTTCCTGCCAATTGTTTGTAGTACAGTTAGGATATGCTTCTTCGTGAGTTATTCCAAAATACTCAGACAGAACTTTATCTGCATACATATTTATATCTTCTGAGGCTTTTTTTAGTTCATTATGTAGTAATATATTCAAATGAACCGTAACTTGTTTAGTATATTGTGACATTGAATATACAAATGATTATAAAGGTATATAAACCTTTCGGTTTTTATTTAATTCATATTTTTAAAATGGGATTTAGAATAAGTTTGGAGAAACGGGTATGAATGTCTAATTTTCGTGGCGAAGTTCAGTCTAAGTTAGAAAGAGGAATGATCAATCAGCGCGTAACTAATCGCGATCTAGCTCTTGCTTCTATGAATCCTCTTGTAGAGGCTTTAAATTCCACAGATACGCAAATGAAATTTTCAAAACCGTTCTATCCCTCTGTTTTTGATCCGAAAGGAAAAATCGACGTACAATTGAGCCACGATATTTCGGAGAACTTGGAAGATATCGATTTTTACAATTGGGCGCAAATTGCATCTAAAGACGCTTTTAATATGGGAAGAGGCGTTTCAGAGTTGTCCTATGGCAAAGATAGCGCTTCTGGTTATATAAAATATATTGCAATGGAGAGGCGGCCCACGGATACATTCATAAAACCTAAAAACGATAAAATAAAGTCTACAGCATTGCGGTTTAAAGGGTTTTATTACAAAGATGGTGTATTAAACTTTGATCAAACTTTGTATGAAGGCGGAAATGCTGGAAAAATAATTTCCCTAGATCCAAAACAGGTATTTTCGCTGGCACCATTGGGAGCTAGATTTCCTGATGAGTCAACTTTGGAATATTTAATAAGTTTTCTTGATTTAGCTCAATATTCATTTAGCCTCATTTATGTAGTTTTAAGTAAACAAATAGACCCCACTGATGTTGTTGAGACCGAAGATCTCCCCGGAAATGCAGAAATTTCTCAAAAAATTATCGAGGGTGTAAATTCTTTTGAAAACATGAGAATCCCTCAAGGTCTTAAGCTAGAACATCCTATTTATAAAGATCGAAAAGACATACTAGATTTTTATAATGCAGCAATAAGAGAAATGTATAAGATAGTTTTTCCTATTGCGGCTCTTTCTGATGGGTCTGGCGCGGGCGGAGCGGGTGCGCTGCTCGACAATACTTCCAGTTTAGCAAAAAGTAGCGTGTTCTTCTCTTATGTACAGGCTGGAAGAATAAAATTTTGTAGAGAAGTTAACAAAGTTGGGAATAATTGGTTAGATTTTAACGGGTTTCTAAAACAAGGATACCGCTTTGAGATGATTCCTGCCCCAATCGAACCCAAAGATATAACTATTGAACAAAAGATAATGGCGGCAGCAAGAGCATCTGGGGATATAAGCAATAAAGAATATAGGAATTGGATAAATGCGAGCGTTTCTTCTGTTCGATTAGAAGATAATTTCGAAGAACAAAACGATTTGGGTCCAAAGGTCCAACCAAAAGTAGATCCTGCTATTAATAAAACCTTTGATAAAATAAAAGATGGGGAAAATCCCGTTCAGGCTATGGCTGATCTGGTATCCTCTTAATCTTCTTGTAAACATTTTACTGAAATTTTTGGATTTTCTATTCTCGGTTTTATTCCATAGTGGCAATTGAAACATAACAGTTGATATTCTTCCTTTATGGATTCGGGCCAATTATGTTTTCTAAATGTTGAAAGTAAGTTTGTTCCTATTCCTTCTCCATTTTTTCTTTTCTCGCTCCCGTCTCCATTAATGTGATCTATACTAAGGGTTTTTATATTTGTTTCTCCGCACATTTTGCACGGTCCAAAGAAGTTGTATGCTTCCTTCCATAATTTTATTTTATATCTTTGGGCGTTTGTAATTTCGTTATTCGGCAAATCAAAATATTTTCTAGACTGTTTTATAGAATTGCAATTTGCACATAAAACTTGAAATTTTTCTTTTATCTGCTCTATTGGAACGTTATTTCTAACAAGTCTTCGTACGATTTCTATACTGCTCCGAGTTTTGTTTTCTTCTCTGTCTGCCGTACCATCATTGTTAATGTGATCGAAAACTAAGAAATCTATATTACCTTTTCCACATAATACGCATTTTCCTCCAAATAATTTGAAAAGATCAACTCTTTTTTGCATTCTTTTCTTGTGGTTTTCGTTATATTTATTTCTCATATCTTCCAATATCCATTCTTTATTTTCTTTGTAGTATCCTTCTTTATAAACTTTTATTTTATCTTTTCTTCTTATCGCAGATGCCTTAAGTTGGAGTTTTATTTTTGGTTTATTGTTTTCATATCTTTTCTTCTTTCTTTCCTTTATTTGTTCTTTGTTATCAATTCTATATTGATCTTGATATATTTTAGACTCGGCTTTATGGGTGTCTCTATAAAGTTGAGCCTTTTGTAGGATTTCTTCTTTATTTTCTAAATAATATTTTTTTGACGTATTTTTACATTCAGACTTGTGTTCATCTCTGTAAATTCGTGCATTTTGTAGAATTTTTTCTTTATTATTTAGGTAATATTGACGATTTCGCTCTTTTTTCGATTTAAGATCAATATCTAAAATAATATTTTCTGACATTAATACTAAATAAACATTATCCTATATAAACTTTTCCTTTGGATAATTATTTTTTAGATTTGCTAGAATACTCTGCCAAATACATTGCTCCACCATCTTCTCTGAAAATTTTTTCAAATCCAGTAAGTTCGACTTCTTTCGTATATTGTAATTCTGCGACCGCTCGCATCATTCGGAACTCGTTTTTACATTTGGTATTCTTACATAGATTAGGAATAGTCTGTGGTGACTTTTCTTTTAAGCATTCTTTAACTTTCTTTATAAAATCTGATTTGTATCCAATTTCCATATCAGAAAACAATCTCACCCTTTCCCCTCCCAAAACTTTCTCAGTTCTTTCCAATTCATTAAAATCATATTATGTTCTTCCTTATTTATAAGATTTGAAAGTAACGATTTATTCTCAGTCAACAACAAAACTCCGCCAACAGGATAGTTATTTAGTCTTGGTATAACTTCATTCCAAATGTTCTCTTTATAATCCCAAGTTCTATCCACCCAAATCCAGTCTACATGAAGTCCAGAAAGTGGAATTCCCGATGAGAAGAATCGTATGACGCTGAGATTTGTTGCCATAATATTTTCGCTGTGATGTGTTATTTCTACAGTCAATCTTCTATCTGAACATTCAACTCTTACTCCTAAAGGAATATGATCTTTAATTAAAGATTGAATTCCGGCGATTAAACTTTCTGGACATATAATTGCTCCTGATTTTCCTTCTGAAACGAATTTACAAACGGCTTTTACGGCTGTAGTAGTTTTTCCACACCGTCTGTTTCCAATTATATATCTAAAATTTTTCGTAGAATTTACAAATTCTTGTTGATCCGAATAACTAATCATCCTATTTCTCCCCTCTCCTTCATTTTTTCATAAAC
>Ga0172377_10002717_pt1 | contig 18134 bp, 18 predicted proteins | sample Pumphouse3metaG_FD_119749 | JGI IMG/M metagenome (GOLD analysis project Ga0172377, IMG submission 119749) | Leachate microbial communities from a municipal landfill in Southern Ontario, Canada - Pumphouse #3 metaG | ecosystem: Engineered > Solid waste > Landfill > Unclassified | place: Canada...
AATATATGGGAATAAAAAAACAACTCTTAGGCAAAAAGAGGCTGATGAATTATGGTCCAATGTTTCAGGAATTGCTTACGACTCAATTAGCAATATCTTTTTACTTAAAAGTTTTCTTTTAAAAGATGGGATATTAAATAAGATAGCAAAAAAAGCAAAAAAGGGATATGAAGCCCAAGTAGAAGCCTTAAAATGGTGGGGATTCATTACTGGTTTTTCAAGAAGCGTAGGATTAATTCTTAATGTAGTTGTATTCTTCCTTGGAGGAATTCTTTATACGAGAGGAGAAATGACAATTGGAGAAATTATTATGTTCGTTAGTTTTAGCGGAATACTGATTAATTCTTTTAATTCTATTTTTTGGAATGTTAACGAATATCTATGGCAAAGAGAAAAGATAAATTTCTTTTTTAATCTAACAGAGGAAAAACCTAAAATTATAAACTCCAACAATATTATAAAGTTAGAAAATATAAAAGGTGATATAGAATTCAAAAATGTTTGTTTTTCTTACGAGAAAGAAATGGATACTTTAAACAATATTTCTTTTAAGATAAATCACGGGGAAACGATTGCTTTTGTTGGACACACTGGATCGGGAAAATCAACTACTGCTAATCTTATGTCTCGATTCTATGATATTCAAGAAGGGGATATATTAATTGATGGAAATAGTATTAAAAATATTGATATTGAATTCCTTAGAAAAAATATTGCTATTGTTTTTCAGGAAAATACTTTTTTCAATGGAAGTTTTTTAGATAACCTAAAAATTAATAATGAAATAACAAATGAAGAAATAGAGAGTGCCTTAAAAAAAGCTCACATCTTAGATGTTGTTTTAAAGAATAAGAAGGGGCTAAATCAAGTTATAGGAGATAGGGGAATTAAGCTTTCAGGAGGAGAGAAACAAAGATTAAGTATTGCACGTGCTATTCTTAAAGATGCTCCAATACTTATACTAGACGAAGCAACCTCTGCTTTAGATGCCGAAACAGAAAATAAGATTCAATCAGCAATATCTAATTTAATAAAAGGAAGAACTACTATTATTATCGCTCACAGACTATCTACTATTAAAAAAGTAGATAGGATTTTTGTTTTCAAGGATGGAAAAATTATTGAAACAGGAAATTTTGAAAGTTTGATGAAGAAGAAAGGAGCTTTCTACAAACTTACAAATTATCAGACAACGATATAGTAGGTCTTTACAAAATTAAATATATATAGTATAATATTAATTACAATCTGAGGGATTGACTATGAAACAGGAAGAAATTAATGTTTTATTAAAGGCATCAGAGATGCCGGACTGTAAGGAGGACTTCATTCTTGAAGTCGAAGGAAACATAAAAACACTTCTCGTAGAGATTGAGAAGTACAAAAAAGGAGCCGATACCGAGCTCCAAAGAAAAATAATTGTTTCGAATTTTTTAGAAGTGAGAAAAATACCACTTCAAAAAAGAACAGAAGAAATAATTATTGGTTCTTAATGGGTGATAACTAAAAGTTTCACCCTCTTTTTTTTATTTGACAATAAATATCCTTAAAGATTATAATAATATTATAATTAATAAAAAATAAAAAAATGGCTACAAAAAAAACAAAGAAAGAAAGTTCACTTGGAACAGTAGTGGGATTAGGAGTTGGTATCGCTGCAGCTTCTGTTGCTGCTTATCTTCTTTTTGGTCCTGAGGGAAAAAAGAATCGTAAAGAAATAGTTGGATGGACAGTTAAAATGAAAGGAGAAATTATAGAGAAATTTGAAAAAGTAAAAGAAGTAACTGAGCCAATATATCAAGAAATAGTAGACGAGGTTTCTAAAAAATATTCTAAGTTAAAAAATATTGATAGAGAAGAACTTGAAGCGGTCGTTGAAGATTTAAAAAAGAACTGGAAAAAAATAGCTAAAGAATCAAAGAAAAAATAGATATTATGGTAAAAACAACAAAAACTGTAAGAACATTTTATTTGTATACCGTATCCCTTATCAGTTTAATATTTCTAGCTGTAGGAATAGGTAATTTAATTAACACAAGCCTTAAATCAACCTTTTTCAAAGAAGCAGAGAAAAGAGAATATACTGCCTGTAATAATTATCCCTACTACTTCTCTTCGGTAGATGCATTAAAAAGTTCTGATTCTATTCCTGAAGATAATCAGGATATAATAAATCAGATGATTAAAAGTTATGAAGACTGGGAAAAAAATAATATAGGTGAAGCTTGTTATAATGCTGAAAGAGAGAAGAGGATGGTTGATTCTTTAACAATGATTTTTATATCTCTTCCATTATATGCTTCTCATTGGATGATTATAAGAAGAGAAAGAAAGAAGAAGGACGAAGAATAAAATAATGATAGTAGGAGCAATTTTTATTGCTCCTACTATTATGCAAGTATTGACAAATCGCTAAAAAAAGGTAGAATCAATACATAATTAATATTCCACAGAAAGTAGGCATCAATATAAGACCTACCGAGGATAAATGATAAGATTGTTTATTTTTTCTGTGGATGCACAGATTTTTTAATATATAAATATGCCTTTAACAAAAAAACAAAAACAAAATATTGTTTCTGATTTGAAACAAAGCATTGAAAAGAAAAAATCTATTGTCTTTCTTGGATTTACAGGAGTAAATGTTAAGGAAATGACTGAATTCAGAGAAGAATTAAAGGACAATGGAAACGAAGTGAAAGTAGCAAAAAAGAGTTTAATGAAAATAGCTCTTGAAGAAAATAAGATTGATTTTGATCCAAGAAAATTAGAAGGAGAAGTAGCAATGGTGTTCGGTTATGAAGATGAGATTGCTCCAAGTAAACTTTCCTATAATTTTTCTAAGAAAAACAGTAATGTTAAAATCTTAGGAGGATTCTTAGAAGATAAGTTTTACGAAATGGGTGATATCATTAAACTAGCTGAATTACCAAACAAGGAACAACTATTAAGCATGTTTGTTAGAACAATTTCTGCTCCAGCAACAAACTTAGTAGGCGTGCTTTCTGGAAATACAAGAAAGTTAGTCTTAGCACTTTCCCAGATAAGAGATCAAAAAGCATAATAAATAAATAATAAAAAATACGTTAAAATATATTGAATTAATAAAAACAGTGTTTTCATTAATTAATATAGTTAATGTTAAAAAAAACAAATGGCAGAAGAAAAAGAAATCGTAGAAGTTCCTGAAAAGTTCAAAAAACTTGTTGAGGAAATAGAAAAAATGTCTGTTTTAGACTTATCTGAATTAGTAAAAGTTCTTGAAGATAAGTTTGGTGTATCAGCAGCTCCTCAAATGATGGCAGCAGCTCCAGTAGCAGGCGGAGAAGCAGCATCTGCTGAAGAAAAATCTTCATATGATGTTGTATTAACTAGTGCAGGAGAAAAGAAAATTGATGTTATAAAAGTTGTAAGAGACTTAACTCAAAAAGGATTAAAAGAAGCTAAAGATTTAGTTGATGAAATAGCTTCAGCTCCTCAAGTTATAAGAGAAGGTGTTGAAAAGAAAGAAGCAGAAGAATTAAAGAAGAAATTTACTGAAGCTGGTGCAACAGTAGAACTAAAATAGTTTTCTAAGGCAAACAAAAACTCCGCTTTTAAGCGGAGTTTTTTATTACTTTGATTATTCACAAATAGATGCTGGAATCCCTCCTGTAGCCCTGCAAATTACGTCTTTAACAGCCTGTGTATCAGCTTCTACTGTAGATGCTTCACCTGAACCTATTCTGTAATATTTACATCCAATAATTAATGCTGGAACTGCACCATTTCCGTATTTTAATAAAACATCTGCTTCTGTTGTTCCATCAAAATTTTCATGATAATTAATGTAATCTCCGAATAGAGTAGATACTTCATCCATGATTGGCTTTTGCCACTCACAATGAGGACAACTTTCAGAACCAAAGAAATAAACTAATGGCTTACCGTTCTCATCATTACAAACATCAACTTCAGATATCTCTTTAAAGCCTCCTTCAACATTAACTGATTCCTTTGATGACATTTCAGGAGAATCAACTTCTTGTTGTTGGGAAACTTCTGTGGACATGTCAATTGGACTATCAACAAAAAGATACCTACCATCAGAAGAAACAAATGAATCATATGTGTTTCCTTCAATACTAATTTTTATTCGGTACAAGCTTTTAATATCATTATCTACAACACTATCTAAGGTAGCTGTTGCAACGCCTCCCAATAAAGTATTATTAATATAGTCCATTGCTTTATCAACAACCTTGTCGGAAGACTGAAGCATTGGTAGAAAAATTATTGCTAAAGTTACTAGTAAAATGATTGCTAAGACTATTGCAATAGCTCTCCATTTATTAGAGAAAAATTTCATATTTTTTTTAAATTATTTATTATAATAAATATAATATATCAGTAAAGATATAAAAAATCAAACAAAAAAGCCCCGATAAACGGGGCACGAAAATTAAAAAATTATTCTTCGTCTTCTGATTCTTCTTCTGAATCATCATCTTCTTCGTCTTCTTCGTCTTCTGAATCATCTTCTGATTCTTCTTCTGAATCATCTTCTTCTAATTCACTTGTAACTTCTTCTTCAGAAGTTTCTTCTTCGTCCATTAACAATGAAGTTTCTTCTGTTGTTTCTTCTTCTGGTGTTGTTGTTTCTTCTTCGTCCATTAACAATGAAGTTTCTTCTGTTGTTTCTTCTTCTGGTGTTGTTGTTTCTTCTTCTTCAAAAATCATAATATTGTATTTTAAAATTAATCTTATTAACGATAACTGCCGACCTTTTTCTAAGATGTTATTATTATAGTTATAGAAAAATTATTGTCAAGCTCAAATTGTGGACATTTTGCAAAAATAGATTATAATAAAAACATGAATATTATTTTAAGCTATTTTTATTGGCAAATAATACTAACGCCTAAAAAGTTAATTTTGATTATTAAAGACTTCATTATCTTTGGAATTGATTTTTTTTCAATAAAAGAAACTCTCCGAACACTATTTTCTCCTTGGAGAAGATCTACTTGTGACTACGGAAGAGGTTTTGATTTCCAAAGATACTTTGAGGCATTCTCTTCTAATCTAATAGCAAGGATTTTGGGTTTTATAATGAGATTATTCTTATTATTCTTTTTCGCCCTATACGAAACAATTGTTTTAATAGTAGGTCCGATAGTTTTGTTAGTATTTTTACTTTATCCATTTTTAGCAATATTTATTTTATTTAAGCTTTTATGATTAACTTTAAGAAAACTTCTATATGCAAGGCGGTAAAAATGGAAAAGTTCTTTTTCCTAATTAAGATGCTTAAAGTTATTGCTATAGCTATAATTATACTATCAATATTCTTTATTATTAATGGAGAAAAAGACTATATTCAAATAGCTATTCTATCTCTATCATTTATACTGATAGCTATTAACCTTAATTCTTTCTTTGAAAACTTTGTTAAGTGTCCTAAGAATAAAATCACATTAAAAGAGGCTGTTGAGGGCGATAAGAGTCTTTTACCTTATCTTAACTTCTATTCTGCTAAATGCCTTTCTTCATTAAGATCATTTAGCTCAACTTCAATACTTAAATCTTTTTTGAAAAGAAAAAATAAAAAGATTGATTTTATATTTTATAGACTTCTTATCGATCTTAAAGAATTAAGAAAGGAGGTTATGGAAGCTGATATTAAAATTAGAGATGATATTGATGAAGTTATCAAAGAAGCAGGAGAGATAGCGCTAAGAAGAAATGGAGAAAATATCAAAGAGGGAGATATTATTGCTTCATTAGTTAAAATCGAACCTCATTTAAAAGATATTCTTATTAATTATCAAATAAAGGAAGAAGACTTTGAAAAAGTAAATGAATGGCAGGAAAGGGTTTCGCTTAAAATTAGACATAATAAGGAATGGTGGAACTATAACAATCTTTTAAAGATGGGGTCTTTAGGAAAAGACTGGACAGCAGGGTATACTCCAACATTAGATTTGTTCTCCATTGATTGGACAGAAATAGTTAAAAGAAGAGGATTTGAAGATATAATTGGACACAAGAATAAGGTAGATCAGTTGGAAAGAGCTTTATCAAAGAAAAATTCTGGCAATGCTTTAATTATTGGAGAAAAAGGAGTGGGGAAAAAAAATATTATCCACTCGCTAATAAGAAAGAGCTTACTTAACCAATCAGAAAAAGAAATTAACAATAATCGTTTTGTTGAACTTGATATAGTTTCTCTTGCTTCAAATGTTACTTCTTTTGAACAGATGGAAAATATACTTAATCAGTGCTTCAATGAAGTAATACATGCTAGAAACGTTATCCTTATTATTAACGACTTCCATGACTTCCTAGGAGGGAAGCAAAAAGTAGGAGTAGTAGATATATCAGGAATAATAGGTAGCTTCCTTTCTGTAAATCATTTTAAAACAATATGTTTGACTTCATATAATGGACTTCATAAATATATTGAAAAGAAGCCATCTATTTTGGCTCAATTCCAAAAAATAGAAGTAGAAGAAATGACTAAAGACCAATCCTTACAAGTTCTTGAAAGTAAGGTTTTTGGAGTTGAAATGGAAAACAAAAAATTTATTCCTTTTAATTCTTTAGAAGAAATTGTAAATATTTGCGACAAATATATATATGATTTTCCTTTTCCTCAAAAAGCAATAAATATACTTGAAGAAGTAGCTCTAACAAAAGAGAATCAGATTATTATGCCTGAGGATGTTCATTCTCTTGTTTCTGAAAAAACTCAAATTCCCGTAGGAAAGATAAGAAGCCAGGAAAAAGAAGTTCTGCTAAATATGGAAGACATTCTTCATAAGAGGGTAATTGGTCAAGACGAAGCAATAAAAGAAATATCTTCTTCATTAAGAAGGGCTAGAACCGGTATACAAACAAGGAAGGGACCGATGGGAAGCTTCCTTTTCTTAGGACCAACTGGTGTAGGTAAAACTGAAACAGCAAAAGCCTTGGCAGAAACATATTTTGGATCAGAAGATAAAATAGTAAGACTTGATATGTCTGAATTCCAAAGAATTGACGACATTCCAAGACTATTGGGATCTGAAGAACAAGAAGGGATACTAACTACCCAGGTAAAAGAAAATCCTTTCTCTTTGGTTTTATTAGATGAAATAGAAAAATCTCATCCAAACATATTAAACTTATTCCTTCAGGTATTAGATGAGGGTTATTTAAATGATTACACAGGGAGGAAGATAAGTTTTACCAACACAATCATTATCGCTACTTCAAACGCAGGATACAAGACAATATTAAAGGCGATTGATAGTAAAAAAGAAATGCCGGAGATTAAAGAAGAGCTTTTATCTGATGTATTTGAAAAAGGATTATTTAGACCAGAATTTATAAATAGATTTGATGGAGTCGTTGTCTTTAAGTCACTTAGTAGGGAAGAGCTAAAACTAATTGCTAATATTCAACTTCAAAAGATAAATAAGAATCTGTCATCCAAGAGAGTTAAGTTAAATATCACAGAAGAGCTAAAAGAAAAAATTGTTGAGTTAAGTTACAATCCTACTTTTGGTGCGAGAGAAATGAAAAGAATAATCCAAGATAAAATAGAAAATGGTCTGGCAAGAGAAGTTTTAAAAGATTCTATCCCGAACGGAAGCACCTTAACAATTAACCCTAAAACCTTTAAAATACTGATAAACTAATAAAACCCCCTGTGGAAAACTATAGAACCCTTGCAGTTGCAAGGGTTTTTAAGTGGTTGACAAGTTTTTTTGAGTGGTGTAAAATGGTCGTACAGTGTAAATAAGTGGGGAAAAGTGTGGATAACTAAGATTATTTGTGGACAAATAAAAAAATGATAATTGGTCAATACAATTACAATTTAGATCCAAAAAAGAGATTAACTATCCCTACTAAATTTAGAAGTGTTTTATCTAAAGGCGCCGTTCTTACAAGAGGAATAGATGGGTGTCTTTTTTTATACCCACAAAAACAATGGGATGAATTAGCAAGCAAATTAAGTAAGCTTCCTTTATCTCAAGCAAACGCTAGAAGCTTCGCAAGGGTAATGATTGCAGGAGCGATGGACGTAAAAGTGGATAGCTTAGGAAGAATACTTATACCAGAATACTTAAAGGAATACGCCAAACTAGACAAAAAGGTTGTTATTGCTGGTCTATACGACAGGATTGAAATTTGGAATGAAGAAAATTGGCAAAAATATGGAGAAACTACTGGAACTCAAGTTGAAAGTATAGCAGAAGGATTAAAAGAATTAGGAATATAAAATGCACATACCAGTTTTATTAAAAGAAGTAATAGATGGACTTAACCCTCAGCCGAACGGAAACTATATAGATTGCACGTTAAGCAGTGGTGGGCACACAAAAGAAATATTAAAAAGAAATGGACCGAACGGGAAAGTGCTAGGAATTGAAATAGATAGAGAGATATTTGAAAAAACAATTAAAGACGAAAGGTTAATCGCTGTAAATGATTCATACATTAATCTCGAAAGGATAATTGCAGAAAATAATTTTAATGATGTGTCGGGAATATTACTTGATGTCGGAATGTCTTCATATCATGTTGACTCAAGCGAAAGAGGATTCAGCTTTAATAAAGATGAACCGTTAGTAATGACCTATGGAGACGGAGTAACCGCCGAGGAGATTATAAACGAATACAGTGAAGCTGAGATAGAAAAGATATTAAGAGAATACGGAGAAGAAAAGTTTAGTAAAAGAATAGCTAAAAAAATATGTGAAGAAAGGAAGAGGAGAAAGATAAAAAGCACATTCCAATTAGTTGAGATAATAAGAAAGATTGTTCCGTATTCAAAAATACATCCAGCAACGAGAACATTTCAAGCATTAAGGATAAGCGCAAACGATGAATTGAATAATATAGAGCGGGTTCTTCCGCAAGCCTTGGAAGCATTAAATAAAGGAGGGGGGTTGCTTGTTATATCATTTCACTCGCTTGAAGATAGGATAGTTAAAAATTTTATGAAAAACGAAGGGCTAGAAGTAATAACGAAAAAGCCAATAGTCCCAACAGAAGAAGAAATAATAACAAACCCAAGAAGTCGATCAGCAAAATTAAGAATAGCAATAAAAATATGACTAAAACAAACAGAAGAAAAAACAAAATACTATTATTCTCTATATTATTTATCTTTTCAGGTCTGCTAACTTTTTACTTTGTTCAAGTAGTAAAAATGTCTGAGGTTGCATACCAAATAGGAATGAATTCAGCAACAATAAGTGAAGTAAAAAAAGAAGTCATTGATCTTAATTTGTCTGTTTCAAGACAAAAGAATCTAAAAAATGCTGAGGAAAAAGTTATTGAGCAAGGATTTCAAAAGGTAAGCATGAATACAAGAAGTTATATTGTAGTACCAGAAATATCATTGGCTAATAAATAATGACTATATCAAAAAATTGGAGATTTAATTTAGTTTTTATTGTTGTCCTTGTACTAAGTAGCATAGTCTTATGCCGTCTTTTTTATCTTCAGATTAGTAGTGGGGGATACTATAAAGCAATGGCTCAAGGACAGCAAGTAGAACTATCAGAAGTAGAAGGTGAGAGGGGATTAGTTTATTTCTCTAATGGAGAAATGCTAGCTATAAATATTAAAGTTCCTTATCTCTTCATTTCTCCAGCAGAAATAGAGGAAAAAGAATTAACTGCAGAAAAATTAGCATCTATCTCAAGTAAAGATAAAGAATACATACTTTCTTTAATGGAAGATAGTAATAGTTTCTATAAAATAGTTGAAAAGGAATTAACAAAAGAAAAATCAGAAGAGATTAAAGACTTATCTTTAAAAGGTGTATATATTGGTAACGAAACAAAAAGATATTATCCAAATGAAAATACTGCTTCGCAAATTATTGGTTTTGTAAATAACGACGGCATCGGACAATATGGTGTTGAAAGTTATTATAACGACCAATTAAAGGGTGATGAGGTTTTAGAAATAAAAGAAGATAATCCTTATCAATTCTTTTTTAATTTATCTAGTGATTCAATAGATGGCGATTCTTTATCCCTTACAATAGACTACAATATTCAATTTATGGCTAAAAAGATTCTAAATGAAGGGGTTGAGAAATATGATGCTGAAGGAGGGAATATTATCGTTATGAATCCAAACACGGGAGAAATAGTTGCCATGGCTCAGAGCCCTAATTTTGACCCAAATAACTATGGTAATGAAGAGACGTCTTCCTTTAAAAACCTCTCTACTCAAGAGATATTTGAGCCAGGTTCAATATTTAAACCAATCACTATGTCTATGGCTCTTAATGAAGGTGCCGTGACTCCAGAAACAATGCATAATGATACTTTGGGATATACACAATTTGGAACATTTAAGGTTTCCAATTATTTAAATAAGATATGGGGAGAAATAAATATGACACAGGTTCTTGAAGGATCAGTAAACACAGGAATGATGTTTGCCGAAAAAGAACTAGGTCACACTAAATTTTATGAATATTTAGAAAAATTTGGTATTTTCAAAAAAACAGGAATTGATTTAGCAGGAGAAACTTATTCAAATAATACTGAAATTAAAACTGCTTTAAAAAATAATACAGATGTTAGTTTTGCAACAGCATCTTTCGGACAGGGTATTGCGATGACACCATTACAAATGATTTCCGCTTTCTCAGTCACTATAAATGGGGGAACATTATACAAACCACATATTGTTAAAAAGATAGGCAACGAAGAAATTGAGCCTACTATTATTAAAGATGATATTATTTCTGATAAAACAACAACTGAAATTAGACAAATGTTGATTAGCGTTGTTGAAAATGGTTTTGGGCATTTAGCAAAGATAGATGGATATTGGATAGGTGGTAAAACAGGAACATCACAAGTTCCATATTCATCTTTAGGAATTAATAAAACTGGATATTCTGATCATACATGGCAGACATTTATGGGCTTCGCTCCCGCACTTAATCCTCAGTTTATCGTCTTAGTTAAATTAAACAATGCAACAAAAATTAAGACATCAGAATATTCTGCAGTTCCAATGTTTAATGAATTAGCAAAGTATATTATTGACTACTGGCAAATAGCCCCAGACTATGAAGAAGACTTAGACAAATAAGAATTATTATGCTATTTTATGCCTGTCATTGGGTCCCATCGTCTAGAGGCCTAGGACACTAGATTCTCAATCTAGCAACACCGGTTCGACTCCGGTTGGGATCACTAATAAAGATAATTATGAATACAATATTTTATATAATTCTGTTTCTATTATCATGTTTCGGTTTCTATTTCTCAGGAGAATTAATTGTTAAAAGTTTTAGTAAGATTGCAAAGTTTTTAGGTTGGAAAGAATTTGTTGTTTCCTTCTTGCTAATGTCTGTTGTTGGTTCTCTGCCTAATCTTTTTGTAGGAATATCCGCCGCTCTTAAGGGAGTTCCAGAACTTTCCTTTGGAGATGCTATTGGAGGAAATGTGATTGATATGACAATTGCTGTTGCTCTTGCCGCTCTCTTCGCTAAAGATGGTATTCCTGCTAAAAGTAAAACGATAAATACTACTTTAATCTTTACTTGTGTTGCTGCAGTTCTTCCAATACTGCTTGCATCAAATGGAATTATATCAAGAATTGATGGAATTATATTGGTAGGATTTTTCATATTCTACATGTCCTGGCTTTTCTCCAAAAAAGAAAGATTTACTAAGGTTTGTGAAGATGAACAGCCAATTGAAAAAAGCTTCCAACGTTCTCTTTCGGGAATATTTAAGGTAATTTTCTCTTTAATTATTTTTGCTATTGCTTCTCAATTTATAGTAGAATCATCACTTTACTTTGCCGATGTATTTAATATTCCCATTATGCTTATAGGATTATTTATAGTGGGGCTAGGGAACTGTGCCCCTGAGATATTCTTTGCTATAAGTACTGCAAAGAAAGGGCTAGAATGGATGATATTAGGAGGGCTAATGGGAAGTATTGTTTCTGTTTCAACATTAGTAATGGGAACAGTTGCTATGATTAACCCAATTGTAATTTCTGATTTCTCTCCATTCTTAACGGCAAGAATATTTTTATTTATCGCAATATTCTTTTTCTTCATATTTATCAAAACAGATCATCATATTGATAAAAAAGAAGCGGCCTTTCTATTATTCATATACATCTTCTTTATCATCGCAGAGATATTTTTTGGAGTATAATGCATTTGACTCTTGTAAAAGAAAATGATATAAGAAGGAAGTATAATTTAACTAAAAAATATGTTAGCAGTAATCAAAACAGGTGGTAAACAATACAAGGTTGCCCCAAACGATAAAATTAAAATAGAAAAGTTAGACCAAGAAGAAGGAACTGAGGTTGTTTTCGATGAAGTTCTTTTGGTAGAAAATGAAAAAGACTTACTAATTGGAAGTCCTAAAGTTGAGGGAGCGACAGTTACAGCAAAGATCATAAAACAAGCAAGACACCCTAAAGTAATGATTTTTAAGAAAAAGCCTAAGAAAAGATACAAATTAAAGAAAGGACACAAACAATATTACACTGAAGTTCAAATCGTAGATATTAAGAACTAAAAACCAATATCTCCTTCGGCAAACTCACGGCCTGTTTCCATATTTCGGAAGCAGGCTCTTTGTTTATCAAAGACTAGCTCTATTCTTCCGATAGGTCCATTTCTGTGTTTAGCAATAATAATATCAGCAATTCCTTTTCGAGGAGTTTCTTCTTGGTAAACATCTTCTCTGTAAATAAATAATACAACATCACTATCTTGTTCAATGGCTCCACTATCACGAAGATCAGAAAGCCTTGGAATCTTTGGAGTTCTTTGTTCAACTGCTCTTGATAACTGAGAAAGAGCTAAAACAGGAATATTTAATTCTCTAGCTAGACCTTTTAATTGTCTTGATATTTCTGTTATCTGCTGAACACTATTCATTATTTTACTATTTGGTTCAATCAATTGTAAATAATCAACAATGATTAATCCTAAACCATGGCTAGCTTGTAATCTTCTTGCCATTGCTCTCATTTGTAGAACACTACAACTAGAAGCATCGTCAATAAATATTGGTGCTTCAGAAAGAACCCCTAGGGCATGTTGAATACAAACAAAATCATTTTGTTCTCCTTCAGAAGAAAGCATTCCTTGTCGTATCTTCCAAGAGTCAATATTAGATTCGGAACTAATTAATCTATCAATTAATTGATCTCTAGACATTTCTAAAGAAAATATACCGACAGGAAGTTTTTCATTTAAAGCAACATTCTTAGCAATGTCTAAAGCTAAACTTGATTTACCCATAGATGGTCTAGCCGCTAAAACCACTAAATCTGATTTCTGAAGTCCTGATAAAACTGAGTCTAGGGCATTAAATCCTGTAGCGATACCTCTTAGTCCACCTTTTTGTTTAGATATCTTATCAATCCTATCAAAAGCTTCTTCTAGGAATGGTTTAATTGGTAAGAATGACTGAGTTAGGTTTTTTTGTGTTATGCCAAATATTTTTCTTTCAGCAGAATCAAGTAAATCATCAGAAGCTTCATCTTCTTGGAATCCCATAAGACTAATTTCTGAACCTGCGGAAATCAAATCTCTTAAAACTCTTTTCTTTTGAACTATTTTTGCATAAGCCAAAACATGACTTGCAGTTGGAACAATATTAATTAATTCGGTTAGGTAGGTTGTCCCTCCAATATTTTCTAATTGGTTCCTTTCTTTAAGCTTTGAGGCAACAGAAATCAAATCGATTGGTTCGCCTGATGTGAATAAGTTTTCCACAACTTCATATATATATTGATGATTTCTCTTGTAAAAATCATCTGCGTGCAGAGTATCAGCAACTTTGGTTATTGCTTCTTTGTCAATCATTAAAGAGCCTAAAAGACTTTTTTCGGCTTCAATATCTTGTGGAGGTATTTTTAGATTTGTATTTTTATTCTCCATTAGATATAATGTAGCAGACAAAAAAAATGAAGTCAATCATATGAAAATAGGTTTAATTTCTTTCCATTCGTTTACTAATCCTGGTGGTGTTAAAAACCATATTTTAGGCTTGTCTAAAGAATTTGAAAAAAGGGGTATTGAAACAAAGATAATAGTCCCGAGAAGATCTTTATGGGAAAAGTATGATAAGAATGTTATCCTTTTGGGCACATCTATTCCGATAAACATCGCTGGCACACAGGGAGACATTGTTTTTAACTTTAATCCTTTTGCAATAAGGAAGGTCTTAGAAAGAGAAAAATTTGATGTCCTTCATTTTCATAATTTTATTGCGCCCTCAGCCCTACAAATACTAGAAAAATCAGATAGTTTAAATATAGTAACCTCCCACGCTAACATAGAAAAGAATCATGTAATGAAAAATATGTTGAATGGAATTAGTGGAAAAATTAATAAGAAAGTTTCAGGTATTATTGGAGTTGCACCCTTTAATCTTGATTCTTTTAGTGACTTTAATGGTTTAAAGAGAGTAATTCCTAACGGAATTAATTTGGAAGAATTTAATCCTTCTATTAAAAAACTTAATAAGTTTAAAGATGATAAGATAAATATATTATTCCTTGGAAGATTAGAAGAAAGAAAAGGATTAATATATCTTCTCAAAGCTTATAAAGAACTAAAGAAAAAACATGATAATATCAGATTGATTATTGTTGGAGATGGACCCTTAAAAGAAGAGTGTCAAAGATACTCTCGTAAGATAAAAGATATTCATTGGGAGGGAGTACAAACTGGGAAAATAGTTCCTCGATATTTTTCAACTTGTGATATATATTGTAGTCCCGCTATATTCGGAGAAAGCTTTGGTATTGTTCTTTTAGAGGCAATGGCATGCAAAAAGCCAGTAGTAGGGTTCTCTAATAGTGGATACAAGGAACTTCTTAAGGGAACCAAAGGTGAAGAGTTTTTAGCTGAACCAAGAGATGAAGAAGAACTTGCCTTAAAGCTAGAGAAACTAATAATTAATAAAAAATTAAGAGAAGAAATGGGGGAATGGGGACTTAAAGAAGCACAAAAATACTCTTGGGATAAAGTTGCTGACCAAGTTCTTCAGTTTTACAAAGAATGTTCTTAATTATTTTTGCTTAATAATTGTTTTATTTCCAGAGTCTTCGATTTGCCATCCTAGTCCTTCAATCTTTTCTCTAACTTCATCGGACTTTTCCCAGTCTTTATTCTTTCTACTTTCTTCTCTTTCTTCAATTAATTCTTTTAGTTCTTTTGGAAGAGATTCGATGTTGCTTGTCCAAAAAGGCAAGTCGTCTTTAAATGTTTTAATTATATATTTTGAGGCTAAAACACTTTCATCTGATTTAATTGAGGAAATTCTTAATCCAAACACCTCATCAAAATTAATTAAAAGTTCGTGTTTTTCAAAATCTGATAAGTCTTTATCTTTTAACATATCCCAAGTCATTGCTAATGCACCAGGTGTATTTAAATCGTCATCAACATATTCCTTAAATCTTTCAATGTATTCACTATATTTTGCTGAATATTCTGTCTTTGGACTATTAAATGTTTCAAAAGCTTTCTCGTAAAGCTTATTCAAACTGTTCTCAGCAAAGTCCATACTTTCATCGCTAAAAGATAACTTAGAACGATAATGTGTATTTAAACATAGATATCTGTAAGCAAGAGGAGAAAACCCTTTTTGTTTTAGCGTATTAAGAGTAATAATTGTTCCAGAAGACTTACTCATCTTTGAATCCTTTAAGTTAAGGAACTCTCCATGTAACCAATAGTTTGCCAATGGCTTATCATAGGCAGCTTCTGCTTGAGCAATTTCGTTAGTGTGATGTATGAAGACATGATCTATTCCACCACAATGAATATCAAAAGGTATTCCTAATTCTTTAATACTCATAACCACGCACTCAGTATGCCAACCAGGGAAGCCAACCCCCCAAGGTGAATCCCATTCCATCTGTCTTTTCTCATCTTTTGGACTAAACTTCCATAAAGCAAAATCACTTTGACTTCTTTTCTCTTTTACTTCTTCAATTCTTCCTTTCATCTCCTTTCTTTCACTTTCGCCCCATAGTCTTCCATATTTCTCTAATTTAGAAGTATCAAAATATACTCCATCAGATATGGTGTAGGTGAATCCTTTTTCTTCAAGTTTTTTAATTAAATCAATTTGGTCAGCAATTGTATCAGTGGCCTTTATCCATTTGGTTGGCTTAATAATATTTAAAAGCTCTAAATCTTTCTTAAAGAAATCTGTATAGAATTCAGCAATCTCCCAAACACTCTTTCTTTCTTTCTTTGCACCTTTTTCTAATTTATCTTCTCCTGAATCAGAATCTGAAGTTAAGTGTCCAACGTCAGTAATGTTCATTATATGCTTAACGCTATATCCATTATACATTAGAACTCTTTTAAGAATATCTTCAAAAATATATGTTCTTAAGTTGCCAATGTGGGCAAACCAGTAAACAGTTGGTCCACAACCATACATCTTAACTTCTTTTTCCTTAATTGTTTTTAATTCTTCTTTCTTTTTTGTTAAACTATTATATATTTTCATATTGTTAAATGTATCTTTCCCCTCGATCAGGGAAAATAGTTATAATATTCACTCCTTTATTATTCTTACATATTTCTCGAGAAACATACATAGCCGCTCCTGAACTAGGACCAACAAGAATTCCTTTTAAAGAAAGTTCCTCTTTCTCTTTTAATGCTTTTTCTGACTCTAAATCATATATCTCATCAATTAAGTCAAAGTCTATAATTGGAGGAACAAAACCATCTTTTAACGATCTTAAACCTTCAATAATTTGATTCTGAACTGGCTGGACTCCAATTATTTTTATTGAAGGATACTTTTCTTTTAGTTTTTTACCTATTCCCGTTATAGTTCCTCCTGTTCCCATTCCTGCAACAAAGTAATCTATGTTTTTACCTTCCATTTGATTAATAATTTCCTCAGCTGTGCCATCATAATGAGCATATGGATTATTCATATTCTCATATTGATTCAAAAAGAAGAATCCTTGTCCATTTTTAGCCAGTTCTTTAGCATCTTCAATAGCAAACTTCTTATATCTCGTACTTTCAATCAATATCGCTTCGCCACCAAATGCTTTAATCATTTTAATTTTCTCAATACTCGTTGTCTCAGGAACAATTACTTTAACCTTATATCCTTTCATTGCTCCCACCATTGCTAAACCAATACCTGTGTTTCCACTTGTTGGTTCAATCAAAGTATCTCCTTTCTTTATAATACCCGCTTTTTCAGCCTCGTTAATCATATTTAAGGCAATTCTGTCTTTTATTGATCCACCAGGATTGAATCCTTCCATTTTGGCAAAAATAGTGGAATCATTTTCCTCTTCAACTTTAACAAGAGGAGTGTTGCCGATATGTTCTAAAATTGTTTTCATTTTAATTAATTATTTATTAAAAAATCTCTTAAGCCTAAGAGATTAGAAATATTACAAGATAAAGAAAACCAATCTCCTAGTCTATAGGGGGGCAACAGCAACAACAGATTTGATTGGTTGTTATTTTATTCATTAATATTATTCTATCAAAACAGAATTAATTGTCAATACTTGTTGACAAAATAGCTATTATTATTTACTATATAGGTGTCCTGATCTTTCTTTTTAACTGCGGAAAAGTGAAGTGAAGGATAGTACGGCTCCTTTTAGAATAGAATAAAAGCTGGTGCAAAAGCCATTTTTTTACCTCCTGTAAAAACGAGCGACGAAATTAAAGAATATGCATAGTCCCGGTAGTTCATATTTTCGCCCCCTTTTAAAAGACGTGAGATATCAAAACAATAAATAGATATCAATGATCGTCTTTTTCTATTGACAAAATCCTATTTATTATATAATCTAACGGTATCCTAATGATATTCTTTGCTATAGCAAAAAATTGAAGGATATGTGTATGGTTCTTTCATGATCAATCTCAAAAAAGAATAGTGGATTGAAAAAAAATGGGGATCAGGTGATAACAATAAAAAAAATTGTTTTCGAGTGCTTCGTTTATTGACATATCCAAACCTCCGAACAGGAGTAAAAGGCATCTTAGTTGCTCATATATAAAATAATAAAGCATCTTCGATGCCTTTTTAATTTGATTTTTAATAAAATTTATCATACAATAATCTCATGACAAACTTAGTGCTTTATAGAAAATA
>Ga0172377_10002718_pt1 | contig 18132 bp, 15 predicted proteins | sample Pumphouse3metaG_FD_119749 | JGI IMG/M metagenome (GOLD analysis project Ga0172377, IMG submission 119749) | Leachate microbial communities from a municipal landfill in Southern Ontario, Canada - Pumphouse #3 metaG | ecosystem: Engineered > Solid waste > Landfill > Unclassified | place: Canada...
ACTTCACGCACTAATTCAGCCTGAGTGCGCTGTCAATGGTTAAATTCGTATAAAAAGCTCCATGAAATGGGCGGCTTTATGCCGAATTTACACCTTTACAGCAAACGATAATGAATTACTTCCACATCACATCTACTGTTTTCATAAGTCTATCTTTCAGTAAGCTCACTTTTCATAGAAGGTTTGACAGTTCCGGTTTTATCCGGTTTAGGATAATGCTTTTAACGCTCATTGCGGCCTCCGGCCGACAATAATATTATAATAAAATCCGCCAGCCCATTCTGTAAACATGTAAATACTAATTGTGCTGGTGGCTGCTGCTTTTTTTTATACATATACGGACCATTATTTAGAAAACGAAGTATCGTTTTTACCGGCTTTCTATTAGCAATACGGGATATTTACCCCCAGGGCAAAGCCTTGATGCAGCGTCATTTTTTGTAAACGCTACGGGGCAGTTTGTCATTCTATTTCGATTTGCCTTTGAGAAATACCGGTTTCCTTAAAACCATCCGTAAATATTCGAACAAGACTCCAAATCAAAAAAAGAACAATATTATGAGTTTACGCTTTCCAAAACGGCCATTTACTTTAAATCTTCTTACAGAGAGAAATCAATTCGTCAACACAAATGCCGGCCAGACATTCTGTGGTATCGGCCGCGCCGTAATATATTTTGACCTCGCCGGAATCTTCAAGGATCATCCCGCCCGGGAAAATAACACTTCCTCTATAGCCTTCCAGTTCGTATTGATTCTCAGCTTTTAGCAAAGGTTCGGGGCAAATCCCCACCACTTTGGAAGGATTATCGATGTCCAGCAACATTATTCCTGCAAAATATTCTTTTTCCCAATTACCCGCCCAGCTATACAACTTTTTATCCCGGTACCGCCAGACCGCGTGAAAAGTGGTTAACCATCCGGCCCGAGTTTTGACGGGTGGGGCTCCGGGACCGATTTTATCATTGCAGAACGCCACATTCTCAGTACCTAACACCAATTTATGATCGCCCCAGAATCTCATATCCGGGGATTCCGACAACCAAATATCGAAAAAATCTTTCCCCCCTCTTCCATAAACAGGGAACGGGCGTTCAAGGCGGACATAATTGCCGCCGATTTTTTCCGGGAAAAGCACCATATTTCGATTGTCCGGCACAGTCATAGTCAGCAAGTCAAATCGCTCAAAATCATCGGTAACGGCAATGCCGCCGCGAATTCCATGCCGGGTATCAACCGCGAAACACATATAACATCTGCCGTCAATTACCGTAAGTCGCGGATCATAAGCCCGAAGCCATTCATCATTAAGTTCGAATGGAACAAACGGTTCAGGACTTATTTCCCAGGTAATGCCGTCATCACTGAACGCCAAACCCAAATTTATTTTTAAATCCAGTTTCGCGCCTGCCGTTTTGTGAGCTTCTATTCCTTCCCGCGTAAAATTATAGTCATTTCTGAACACCATTACATAACGCCCCTGGAATTTGGTTACGCCGGCATTAAAAGTAAGCGTTGACGGATATGGCATCATCGTTGATATTATCAGGGGATTTTTTGGATTTTTTACAATAACCTCACTAGCCGTAAACTCAAATGTCATTTTGTATTCCTTATTTTAATATGGATTCTTAATTTTAGTATACCTGAATTTTGGTTAACTAATGACTTTTAAAATCAAATAACCAAAATCACTCTTAATTTATTTCATTTATTGAGTCCTTTAAAACCCCGTCCTTTGGGCGGGGTCATAGTTTTTCGGTTTTACCATTTCCATAAATTGTTCCGCAAAATCTTTCGCCATCCAACCTTTAGTCCCGCACAGCTAGGGACAGCCGTGGCACTGGGCAACTCTGAATGTTGAGGAAACAGGTGTAGCCGCCCCTGTCTCCAGGGGCGTGGGGAACGTTACATGAGAGTTAAACTCTAAAATTCCATTAACGTCTCTTGCTCCCCTATGGGGAGTTTTAAGCAATACCACGTCCTTTGGGCGTGGATTTTTATTTTTCCCATCCCCGCTGTTCAATAATAACCGGGAAAATATCTCTAAATAAATCAACCGTTATTTCTGACCTTTCAGATTATTACACTTTGTTAATCGGCTATTGGAAACTCCCAGTCGAACAAATTGACACTCCAAGCAATCCCGATACAGGAATGTGTGTCGAAGCTTGCATTTCCGTTTTCCGGGCCGGTCCCATGAAAGAACATCAGGTATTTGCCGACACCAGCAACATGGCGGCAGTCAATGACAAATCCCGCCGTAATCCGCCCCTGCGCCCATGGCCAGTCAGCCTGCCCCAAGACAATGTTTTTTCCAGACTCAGTCCAGTTCATCAAATCATCTGAAACCATAATTCCAATACCATTGCGGGGCGAATGAAACATATAATAACGCTTATCTTTTTCAATAACGCAAACATTCTCTCCAGCCTTGGTAAAACCGTAATAACTCCAATGCTTCAGATCGTATGAATAAGACATGCTGACGCCATTCTGTTTATAAAAGCACCAGAATTCGCCCGGTTTGCACCAGTTTTCAATTATATAAGGATCAATCATTCGCCCCATATCTTCAACTTTCACGTTATCTCCCTTTACCCGTAACAGTTCCGGTTCACTCCAATTCTCCAAATCCTGGCTGGACATAACCCAGATACGGGCGGAACTGTTTCCAAACTTTTCTCCGTTCGGGCGCGGATATGTCTGGAGACACATTATCCAGTAGTTGCGATAGCGGATAATATTGCCGGGACTTGAAAAGTTCAGGTTTTTGTCTTTCGGCGTTAAAATTATCGGTTCTGAAAAATTTTGAAAGTCATCGCTTTTGCTCATCGCCGTATAAGAAAACACATTTCCGGCGGGATCTGTCTTCACCAAAGTAAAATACAGATAAAATATGCCGTTATGATATACTGCCGCAGGATCCCGGTATGCTGTACAGGCATCTCCTTGCATTAGAATTGGATTTTTAAGAATCCTTAAAAGGGAGGTTTTTTTCAACATTTGTTGCCTCAATAATATAGATTTTTGCTGTATATGTTAATTTTAAGCTTTATTAAGCCATTCCCAACGGTCGTTTTTTATCCACTTCACAGCTTGACAGTTCAGGCGCAATTCCTAGATTGCCGTTTATTACCATAATACCAGTTAGAACGACGAACAGTTGAACCGTATGCCAAAACCTTGCGGATGTTAATATTTCTCGTGTATTCATTCAGAATCAATGCGTTTCCACCGCCTCTCCGGCAGTCAGCCATTCTAAGGTGTTCTTACTCAAAGCATTCTTGAGTATGCTAAAAACAAATCTGTTTTTAACTGAAATCGCCGGCACTATGTAAATACAAGCTCCTTTGCCCAAATGTTTATACGTTAAAAAAGGCTGCTGTCGAGAAGGTTTATTTTTATAAAGACTGTCCGATATGATTAAAACCGTTGCACTGCGATTTTGAGTTTGACTGCCGGAAGTTTTTGTTTCCAGCTCTATCCAGTCACCCGATGACAATCCTTCAGACAGCGGACTGTTTTCTTTTATCATTATTTTGTTCATTTGAACAGTTGAAATGCCAAATACCCCAACTAGCGGATTGCCGGGTTTGCCAAACGATTTGGCTCCTTTCCGGTTATAATCGGCATCTTCGTCAATTCCATTCATTATGCTGTTAGTGATCAGCAAACCGCCATTTTTTACATATTCGGTCATGCCATTATACATTTCCGGAGAAAACCAGAAAGCAATAGCGGGAATAAGAATTCTTTTGTATGTATCCCGTTTTTCTGAGTTAAAAGGCAAAAATATATCTGCATTGACTAAATCAGGCGTATTGTCGTTTGCCTTCTTTACCACTTTTACCAGGCTCCGGATACACCATTGCCGTTTTGCGCCATACTCGTATTTATCATATTTTACTATCGCCACGTCTTTATCTCTTTTTGCCTGTACGTCCGGGATAAAAATGACTGACGGCATAATCAAAAAAACAGTTACAGTAATTTTCGAAACACAATATTTTCCCTTGTTTATGATTTTCTCCCAGTAAAACACTTATTCCCTCCTAATTTATTTCGAACGCTTATTATTGTTTTTGGCCAGCCATTTTATCGAATCCGTCAAAAGCTGGAGCTCTTTCCCTTTTAAATTACCTTTAAGCGCTTTCTTGCTGTCATCCCACGGACAGAAACACCCGGGAAGAGTGCCGAATGCAACAATTTCCCCTTTGCCGTATTTCCCTGCCAGCACAACATTATTGCCGCGTAAATCCCTGGCTAATATTTGCGCATCTTTTCCCGGCTGCAACGCATAATGGTCATATGCGAATCCTGGGATATATTTATCTTCCGACTTAAAGTCCGCCGTAACCGGAGTATCCATAATTATTTTTACCGCATTTTTTTCGATCATCCTTATCTTCTTACCGGATTTGATAATTTCAGGAAATATTTTTGCTGCTTCTACCGTTGCATCATGAGTTAAAACCAATCCTTTACCGTTTTGAACCATTGCCTGGATTACGTTTATCGCATTGTCAAAAAAGAGGGTGCTTTTAGCCTGGGGAATCACAATTACATCCGCATGTGCCATACAAGCGCCATCAAGGCGCGGCAGATAAAAACAATTGAATTCAGGCATTTTTCCCATCTGTTTATATATTTCTTCTGCGCCATAAGCATTTTGATAGATACCGACTTTAATTCCCGGCCGGTCGGGAATTGCGATTGCCACCTCCGGATTTTCAATAACCGTGATTTTACCCATATCGGCAAAAACTTTATTATCGGGGTAAACTCCCTTAAACCGCGCCAGTTTATTTTCCGGACCGACCACTAAAACATAAGGTTCATTGTCATAGTCGGTTTTTATTTTTATCCCCTTTTTCAATTCGTTGGCATTTACTTTACCGATGCTTTTGCCGATAATAATGTTCTTAACCTCAAACCGATCACCCTTAAGCCCAAGCTTTTTCATATCCAGCACTAATTTAGCAGATGCCGTTTTTTCACACGGCAACGCCACACACAAAATGTTGTCTTTCCTGACTATCGAGTAAAACTCGAAGTTATCGTTTCCATTCAAACGCATGGGTTGAGGTGCTACCATATCGATAAAATTCCTTATAATTTCACTGCTTTCTTCCGAGCCGCAGGCCAGATAATAGGCATTGCCCTTCCTTGTCATTACTGGTTTTTCGGTGAATTTATTCCTAGCCAGCACCTCATCAGCGGAAATGACTTGTATATCACGCACCGCACTCCATATTTTTTTATCGGGAACTTTAAATCTATCGCTTTTCAACATGACATAGCCGGGAAGCGGTGCCGCCGCCGCAACTTTTACTCCGAACAACTCTTCCGTATGATCCGCCTGTTTAGTTAAATCGCTGTTTCCGGTAGTAATCGGACTTCCCAAAGCCAGCACTTTTCCCCCGGCGGCAAGATATGATTTAAGGCTTTTAAGAAAACTTTCGTCCATACATATTCCCATTTCGTCCGGAATGATCAGCAACTCATATCTGCTCAAGTTTTTCGGGTCGAGTGTAAAAATTGTTCCCATAAGCTGGATTGCCACCGGATAATGTTTTCTCAATTTATTCCGTAAATTAGTAAGTACTTTTTTATATTCTATTCCCGGCGTAGGCGCAAATCTTAAAACAAATGGACGGGAGGCAGCCAGCATAGCAATTCTGGTAAGAGGTTTTGCACCTATCCATTCTCGTTGTAGACTGATCCATTTTTTAATATTTTCGGTTCCGAGAAAAAGGTCTATAACTTTTTTGCTTTTTTGGGAATAACCTCTCAAGAAATCGCCAAAGATTTTGGTAAATCGAGGTTTTTTCCGATAGGCTTTCTGCATAACCATAGGAAACAACATTATCCGATATTCAAACATAGTCAACGCTCTGCCGTGAAATCCGCGGGTTGCTTCACGAGGAACATTTGCCCCTTTATAAGAATAGCCAATTCGCCGCATCACGTTTTTATAATCATAGCCTTCGTTAGAATTTATATCAATCCTGTCCATCATTTTCTCAATTGCCAGCGAGTCGTATCCCCATGCTGCAGAATGTAAAGAACGTTCTGGCGTATAAAGAGGAAAAGAGGTTTGCATTCCGTATTTTGCCGCCGCATTTTTTAGTTTTCTGATAAAATTATTCATAACCGCATTTTTATATATATAAAATCTTCGATTCCACTTACTGCCATCAGTGCCATCCGGCATTTTTTCTCCGGTATATCTTTCTCTAAAATTATTCCAACAAAAATTCTTGAACTCAGCAAAATCATCATGGTGCGTATCCCGTGCTTCGGCACAGTTGAATTCATGAAACATCAGTCCATACAAACTTTTATGACGCGGCTTGTAGTACTTGCCATATTCGTTAATTATATCCGTCCAGATTTTAATCTGCCTCGGGTCATTGAGCCCGGCAATATCAGTACCTTTAACCTTGTAGGCCGGAGTGAGCGTCAACCATATACGGATATTGTATTTGTCCGCCTCCGTCAAAACCTCTTCCAGCCACTCCCGATCTTTATCCATTCGAGAACATCTTTTTGCATTTTTAACTTTCGTGTTATGGTAAAAATTAGTCGGTCCCCTTCCTCCCGGAGCTTCTCCTTGGTGGGCATAAAAAGTTATATCCGTAAATCCCAAATCTGCAAAATTTTTGAAAATATACTTAACCGGAAATTCCTTACCATATCCCTTTTCCCATATTTGAGGCGGACATTCCGGAGCTACCCAGATATCCAGGCGATTATCTGGAGCCTCATTATTTGTGTTTCCCGTATTTGCTGTTCCAGTAATGCCGGATAATAAAATCAATAACCAAATAACCAATACTTTCATTTTTTTCTCCCAATAATTAAAGTGGCCCTGTCAAAAATTTGACTATTTTTCTGTTCATGGCCGTTGATCTTTCCATTTACTTTTTGCATGATATTGCTTCGTAATATCTGTTAGTTTTCAGCAATGTTTCATTTCCCCATACATACTTTCTAAAAACAATTACTAATAAGTACTTCCGTCACTATACCATTTTGTACCAGTCGGCCTCCAAGCTTCGTACATCGTTGAATAAGTTCCTCTGAGACAGGGGCTTACATGAGCATCCGCAAATAAAACATTAGTTTGGTTAGAATGTCTGTAAGGTATGCGTACGCTGTCTGCGGTACATGAAACAAAAATTGGATTTGTCGTTGTACAAATAGTATATGATTCAGCATTGTTATAGTGCAAATCAGTCATAAGAACCATTATAGACGGTTCTTTGGTATGCGATAACAGTTTATCATAACCACTAAAGCATATATATCTGTTATAACCATATCCTCGGGACCTGTAATGGTTGTAATTTGGATAGGGGGCAGCTGACGGGCAGTGAAAAATACTGAAATCGTTCCGGGTTGTACAATTGGCATAATCATAGTTGACATAGTTCATAAGCTGATAATCCCATAATTTCTTATTCGTAGTACTGTAGGGAAAATACCCGTCATTATCATCTACGTATGTATAATTAGCAGTTCCAAACTGCTTCAATTGACTAGAACAGGCAACCTGTTTGGCTTTTTCCCTTGCCTGATTCAGCGCCGGCAACAACATTGAAGCGAGAATCGCTATGATAGCGATCACGACGAGGAGTTCGATGAGTGTGAAATTTTTCTGTTTCTTTTTCATTTTTCCTTTTCCTTAATTATTTAATAGTTCAAAAGCTGTCTGTCTTAAAATCCCCCTTCCTTTTTCCAGCTGTTTATTCTATAATCCCAGCCTCCTGTTATCAATTAAAAATCCTTACCGTAAAATTTTTCAAGCTGTGCGGTAGAACACCTGTTAAAATTGTTATCGTCTAATGATCCGGTATCGTTCAAGTAATTTTTACGTGTTTGTAGTTCCGCTTGTCGCGTTTTTGCTTGCCGAACTACTACCGCACAGTTCAAAATTTTTCATTTTCATCAAATACGGTTTCCGCCGTTATTTAATATTCATATTTTTCACGGAATTCCTGATTACCAGGCTGCATGAAAGCCGCTTGTGAATTTTTTCTTTCAGGTGTGCGGCCAGGATCTTTTTAATGAGGATCATCGATTCCGTAACTATTTTCAAGACATTCTGGTCAATAGTCGTATGAGGCGGAGAAAACCAGCGGGAGCTTTTCTGTTTTTCGAATGATATTACAGATAAGTCCTCCGGTACTTTAACTCCCAGCAAATTTAAAGCGTACACGGCTTCATTCGAAATAGATTCTCCGCAGATGATCGTTGCCGTAGGCGCATCCTGTATCATAATAGCCATAAGTTCAATCAGGGATTGTTTTTCAGGATGATAATCATAAGACGCCATTGGACTGAGTCCATGTTTTTTCATGGTTTCGGTATAACCGCGCTGCCGTTCCCTGCCTGCCCTGATGTCGGCATTATCCACCACTATGCTTATTTTACTGTGCCCGTTTTTGACCAGGTAATCTATCGCCAATGCAATTTCACCATAATAATCAGAACAGATACTGTGACAGTTGTCCAGAATATTGCCAACTGCAATCAGCGGTATTTTCATGTTGTTTAATTTTTCTTTATATTTTAAAGCTTCGACATCATTTAAAAGAATAACCGCTGTTTTCGTATAGCTGTCCAGTATCTTGTCAATATCCCTGGCCTCAATAATATTTACTAAAAAACCGGCACGAACTATTTCCCCGACAAGATTAGTCAGCAGAATATTACGGAAAACGTCATAACAACCAATTCTATCGAGTGATTCTACTATTATGGCAATAACTTCACGTGCCGCCACTTGCTGAGGCGCATAATTTAACTCCCGGGCAATTTTAAGTATTCTTTCTTTTACCGGGGTGCTGACTGACGCCCTGCCCGTAAATACCCGGGATACGGTGGCTTTCGATACTCCGCATTCCCTGGCTATAGTATTTATGTCTGCTTTCATATTTTACTTTGCAACTTAAAATTTAATGAAACGGTTTCATTATTAGCATAAACCATTTCTCAAGGTTTGTCAATACCTGTTTTAAAATTTCAGCGAAAAAAATCAGAATCAGAGTGTGAAATTTTTCACCAGCGTTGGGCAAAGAGTTGCGTCTGAAATTTTCCGTCCAAAAATCCCCGACGTATTGCATTTCCATCTACTTTTTGATTGTAACGGAGGATAATTGGTGAACTTTGGGACAAGTGCTTCAGGGTAAATCCAACCTGATTTGAATTTTTCCGAGTGCCTCCGAGTTTGTCGCCAACTCAGAAAAGAATTGAGTTCTGAACGACTCGGCCAGGCGACGGACAAAATTCTTTATGGTGCGGAAATGTTGCAACGTCGTTTTCGCCAGGATCGCTAAAAACGTTTTTGTGCCGAAAGCCGAATGGTATTCACGCATTTCATCAGCTACATCGGTATTCCCTTTCAGCCGCCATATTAAGTTACAACGTTTAACAATATAGCGTTTGCGGGAAATACAAATATATCCAAAACTTATGATTGACTCTGGCGCATAAAAGCAAATCGGATTTGTAATTCATGTTCTTGTATGATATTCTATTTATTGATTATGAAGGGAACCGGAATCAGCAAATGCATAAATATATCTTTATTACAATTATCGTAAGCATGGGAATGTTTCCGGGAACGATGAATTTTGCCGCAACTCTCCCAAACACTTCGCTCCAGACAGGGGAAAGACGAATTCAACCGCGTTTTGCCATTTACACCGCTGAACTCGCCGGTAAAGATTTAAACAAAACCAAACTGCTGGAACCGCCGCTGCTGACCGGGAAAGATATAGTTGCTTATGAATGGACGGATCACAGCATGAAAATCACTCCTGAAGCAACCGCCCGGTTGGCAAAGATTCTCAAAACGAATACGTCCGGGGTACCGTTCATGGTTGTGATCAGAGGCAGAAGGTGTTATGCCGCTTACTTTTGGTGGTCAATATCTTCCGTTGAGACGTTTGCCCCGGTTATTATTGCGGATAGTTTGCTGACCGCTAAAGGCAGTGCGACATTGCGTTTTCAGGACGGTTATCCGACGTCGGGACTGCGTCGGAAAGCAAGCGGACGCAGTCCGATGATCCGGGACAAAATTCCCGTATATGAAAATAACTCCATTCGGAATGCGCTTATCCAGAGTCGGAAACTGACCGAAAACGGCCTGATTGTCATCCCGGGCGGTTATCGTTCTCCTTACCGCCGCGATGAGTATCGCACCTGTCTGACTAACGCGGATCAGGCAAAAAGCAATGCGGCGTATCAAAAAATCTATCATCGTTACGGGCGGGAAGATTACGCTACGCTGCGCGACGAATTGCTCAAGTCGGAACCAGCGTTTACTTTATCGGGAGAATTTCTTGCCGTAATCAGGATTTTTCACGAAGCTAAAGATCCGGATGCCTTAATCGCGGCCCTGAACAGATTGAACCCGCAGGTAATACGGGATTCCGAAACTTGGAACCGGATTAATGAAACCATTGCCTGGGACGGGATAAAAGTTTACCAGGCGTTTATCATGGCGTGCAAACCGGAAATTTACCGTCCCAACTATTTCAGTTCTTTTCAGAATAAATACCTTGAATTGCTGAATTCCGGCAAGGCCGGTAAAGCCGAACGCACCGCGATAGAAAAAATGGTTGACCTGGAACCGGAACTCTTCGCCCGTTTCTGCAAACCGCTGAACCGGGATGAAAATGCCTTACAGAAAAACCTGAATGCCGAGCTTGCCGCAGGGAGAAAATCCGCCGCGGAGCGCCGCCGGAATATCGGCCGGATGTTGTCGTTTATCCGTTATTACACAAATTTCAACAAATTCAGGTTGTCTGATTATCCGGAGTTAAAAAAGTTTGTTTCTCTTCTGGATCAGAATGATGAACAGGAGGTATTCGATTATATTAGTGCCGCCGGCATGCTCGGAATGTATAATGAGGCTGCCGATTTGCTGATCCGGCGAATTGATTTGCCGGTAAGCAATTATGAAATGCACATGGTGACGGCTCCATGCCAAAGACTTATGACAAGAAAGGAAGAACAGAACTCCGTCGTTGAACACCGTCGGGGCCAATTGATAGATTTCCTGCTGAAAGCGAAGCGCGCGAAGGAAGCCCAGGCCTGGGCGGAAAAATTCTATGGCGCCGATGCCGATCCCGATCCGAATAAAGTCCGTTTCATATCCTGGAACCGGCTGGGCCGGGTTCAGGCGGCAAGCAACGCCCGCGTATTTGAAAAAATCCTCAAAAAAGCGGAGCCGGAAGCCAGAACCTGGGAATTTTATTCGCGGAAATACCAGTATTATCTCGGGCGCAAGGAGAATAAAAAAGCCCTGGAAACTTTGCGGGAAGCGATTGAAAAGGGCAAAAAACTGTCTAATCCCGAATTGGTGGTTTTTGCTTCCTGTCGACTGGCCGATTACTGTTGGAGACATGGAGAACGGGAAAAAGCCCTTGATCTGGCCCGCAAAAATAATGCTTACGCGGTTGAAAACGTGCATTCCGGACAGAAGATTGCGAGAAAAGCCGGTTATTCCAACGGAACTCAGGCCCGGATGGAAGCGGCCAGTCAGTTGCTGCACATACTGGAGGAAATGAAAATTCCCGGCTGGAAAAGGGAATGGGAAAGGGTCGCCCGGCGTGAATTCCTGGACGGACAGACATTTTTATTGTATCATTTTTTGTACCGGCAGCGCCGTATGGACAAGAATTACACCATGTCCGCCGGCGACACAATATTTAAAACTCTCTGCGGCGAAACATTTCAGAAGCGGTATGGGTTCTGTTATGAAGCGCATGCTGTCCGGCTGGCGGCGGTACCTTATAAAAGCTGGTTGGGGGACAATTTCGAAGAATGTCTGCAAAAGACCCTGAATGGTTTTGAAAAATACAAACGGTCAAAAGATGAAAAACCATGGATGCTGAGCGGTTTCTCATTTTATAACGCTCCGCATGAAGCCGAACGCAAGGCGCTGCTGGCAAAATATTTATTTGACCGTTACCCGGAAGCTTTTAAATCTCAACTGGCGGCCTCTTTGCCGGCCCGCAACTACGAGGAAGGCAAAACTCTGTTGGAAAAATATTGGAACAGCGGCAAGATGGAGCCGCGCGACCGGCGGCAGGCATTGGCAGACTTACTTAAAAAAGCACCCAGCCAATCGGAAAGGCAATGGTGCGAACGGGAATTGAACAAGTTAGGCAAATGGAAATGATGACAACATTAAAGCAAAATTCCCGTTCATGTGGAATATAGATTGAGAAATTTTTAAATTGGAAGTCATTTTAAAAACAGTTTATTAAAATCGTTTCCAATAAGTTAAACCATTATCTATAAACAACTTATATTACTGAGCTCAACTTAGACCTTTTCGCTCGAAAAGTCGAATGGTGTACCATATAACTACATATTTGAGCTTGATGATAATTCGAAAAAGATATAAAATTACAATGTAATCGAAAAAATTGGACATAGAGCGGCTCCATGAATTTTTGAATCAGGCAATAGACGATCTTGATGTGGAAGCTGTCAAAGCCGATGTTCTGCCTTTTGTTCACGACCGCAAATCGCTCGAATTATGGAGCAAGGATTTCTTTCGCGAAATAGTTAAGGCGTTTGTCGAAGCCTAAAATTGTATATGGTATCTAGGTACCCAACTATAATATAATTCCACCAAATAAGTGATATTTATATTGTTTTTTACCTAAATAACTATATGTTAGTTTGCTTTAGCATAAACCATATATAAAATACAGGGATTTATTCATGAGCCTGAATAGAAATTTATTACTGGAACTTGCGCGCGAGTACGGAACGCCGCTTTACGTGTACGACGGGGATATGATCGTGCAGCGTTACCGCGAACTATATGATTTTATCAAATGGCCCGGCTTGAAAATACATTACGCCATGAAGGCCAACTATAATCTCCGCATCCTGAAAGCCCTGCAGGCCGCCGGAGCGGGAATTGACGCGGTAAGCCCCGGCGACGTCATGCTGGCGCTGAAAGCCGGTTTTTCGCCCGACCGTATTATCTACACCGCCAATAACGTTACCGATGATGAAATGCGGCAGGTAAAATCGCTCGGCGTGCTGTTCAATATCGGGTCCCTGTCGCGTCTGGAAAAATTCGGACGGGAATTTCCGGGCAGCGATATCTGTCTGCGCTTCAACCCTGATGTGGTTGACGGCGAACACGCGAAGCTCATGACCGGAGGGGACTTGACGAAATTCGGGATACTGTTACAGGACGTTGAAAAAGTAAAGGAAATTATCGCACGGTACAATTTACGGGTAGTCGGCCTGCACGAACACACCGGTTCCGGTTTACAGCATACCTCGTCCGTATTCAAAAGCATGGAAAACCTGATGGCGGCAGCAACCCCGGAAAATTTCCCCGACCTGCATTTCCTGGATTTCGGCGGCGGCTTCAAGGTCCCATACAAACCCGATGAAAAACGCGTCGATTATGTAGCCATGGGTGCGGAAATAACCCGGCTGTTCACGGAATTCTGCGGCAAATACGGCAGGAAACTGCAAATGTATTTCGAGCCCGGCAAATATATTGTCGCCGAGGGCGCTTACCTGCTGGTAACGGTCAATACGATAAAGGATAACAAAGGCCGCCTGATCGCCGGCTGCAATTCAGGTTTCCCGCAGTTGATCCGGCCTATGCTTTATGAGGCCTATCACCATATTGAAAACCTTTCCAATCCGGACGGCGCTCAAAAAGTTTATGACGTCTGCGGCAATATCTGTGAAACCGGCGACCATTTCGCCCAGCAGCGCGAACTGCCGGAAATCAGAGAGGATGACGTGCTGGCGATCCAAAACGCCGGAGCTTACTGTTACAGCATGGGCGGAGTCTACAACCTGCGCGCCATGCCCGCGGAAGTATTCGTCAAAAGCGGCCGGGTGGAACTCGCCCGCAAAGCTTTAAGCGCTGAAGAACTGGTTGATATGATAATTGGAGAATCAAACTGATGTTAATTGAATTTACCAAAATGCACGGGCTCGGCAACGATTATATTTATTTTGACTGCATTGCCGAACCGAACCTGATCGCCGCCCCCGGAAAAGTCGCCCCCGGTCTTTCCGACCGCCATTTCGGGATCGGCGGGGACGGAATTGTCCTGATCCTCAAAGCCGACGCCAAAGGCGCCGAATACCGGATGCGCATGTTCAATTCCGACGGTTCCGAAGCGGAAATGTGCGGCAACGCCATCCGCTGCGTGGCGAAATACCTTTGTGATGAAGGCTACGTAAAAGGCGATGAAGTCAACATCCAGACCGGGGCGGGCGTCAAACATATAAATATCCGCCGCGACGGCGAAGGCAACTTCGAATCCGCGCGCGTCGATATGGGCGTTCCCGAACTTAACGGTTTGTTCATTCCGGTAAATATTGACAAGGAACCGGTTGTCGGCGAACTCATCAAACTGCCCAACGGCAAAAAGTACGAGTTCACAGCGGTTTCAATGGGCAATCCCCATGCGGTTATTTTCGTCGATGAAATTACCGATGAACACGTTCTGCGGGACGGCGCGTTAGCGGAAGTCCACGATCTGTTTCCGAACAAGATCAACGTCGAGTTCGTCAGGGTGATTTCCCCGACGGAAGTCGAAATGCGCGTCTGGGAACGCGGCGCCGGGGAAACCCTGGCCTGCGGAACCGGAGCTTCCGCGGTGACTGTGGCCTGTGCGCTCAATCAGTTAACCGCCCGCAAGATCACTGTTCATCTTATCGGCGGCGACCTCGAAATCGAATGGGCGGATAACGATCATGTCTACATGACCGGCCCCGCAACTACCGCTTTCAAGGGGAAAGTCGAAATTTAACTTCACCGAAACTCAGTCTGCGACGTATGAAATTTTTCCGTCGCAGACAAGTATTTCGATACGGCTGCCGGAAGCGTTTTGCGAACGCCGGGAATCGTGATAGATGATCAGCAGCGCAAATATGAACGTCGCCAGTATCGCTATATACAAAGTTCTCATTTAAAACCTCTTTTATGTCCGTGTAAATCCGTGTCAGTTCATATTCACAGTTCGTATAAAAAACTCATATCTCACGCGCCAAGTTGTAAAAATAATGTTTCGGCGGTAAATTAACCGCTAAATAATAACCCGGACGTATAATAATGACAGACAAGGATTTCATACCGCAGAAAGAGCTCAAGGCTCTGCAGTTAACAAGGCTTCAGGACGTTTTAAAAAGAGTTTACGCCAATGTCGGCTTTTTCAGGAAACGCTTTGATGAAGCGGCTTTCAGGCCTGAAAATATAAAATCGACTGAAGACATACGAAGTCTGCCGTTTACCGGGAAAACCGATCTCCTGGATAATTATCCATATGGTTTTCTCGCCGTCCCCATGGAAGACGTTGTCCGTCTCGACGCAGTCACAACAGACAAACCGCTGCTCGCGTTTTATGCGCGGGAAGACATTGCAATGTGGAGCTCCGCCGTGAAACGCTGCCTGCTTGCTTCCGGCATCGACAAAACGGATATTATTCAGGATTTATATTCCCGTGGCGGCTGGGGCGTACATTACGGAACGGAAGCTCTGGGAGCCGCGGCTATATCGCCCGCGGCCGGCAGCGCCCGGGTACAAATAAAACTCATGCGTGAACTCGGCGTAACAGCGGTTTGCTGTACGCCCAGCTATTTCAATCTTATTGTCGAACAGGCAGAGGAAATGGGCGTCGATTTGCGCGAACTGTCCTTGAAAACCGGGATTTTCGGCGCCGAATTATGGACTGAGGAAATGCGTTCGTGCATCGAGGAAAGCAGCGGCATCAAAGCCTATGACATTTACGGCCTGGCGGAAATTATCAATCCGGGCATAGCGGTCGAATGTGAATTCAGGAACGGCCTGCATATTCTGGAGGATTTATTCTACCCTGAAATTATCAGTCCGGAAACCGGGGAAGCACTGCCGGACGGCGAAACCGGCGAACTGGTTTTGACGACTTTGGCTAGTCGGGCGATGCCGCTGGTTCGCTACCGCACCGGGGACATTACCAGGATTATGCCGGGCAAATGCGAATGCGGCCGTACCTTGCGCCGCATCGAACGTATTTCCACCCGCAGCGAAGACATGATCACCGTACAAGGAATAAATATATCCCCTTCCCAGATCGAAGCGGCGCTGCTGTCGATAAAAGGAACTCTGCCGCATTATAACATTATCCTTTATTCCGAAAACGGCATGGATGGCATTGAAGTCAATGTTGAAATCACGGAAGCGATCTTTTCCGATAAAATCCGCTCACTGGAAGCTTTCCAGCACAGCCTGATCAGTGCGATCGAACAAGTCCTCGGCTTAAGAGTAAAGCTCAAACTGGTCGCGCCCGGATCCATTCAGCGCAGCGAAAGCAAAACCCAAAGGGTTATTGACCACAGGAATAAATAATTACGAATTACGAATTACGAGTTGTGAGTTGTGAGTTGTGAGTTGCGAGAATGCCGGTCTGACGACCGGCGCTCCCAGGAGATCATTGCAGTTTTTTGAGTAATTCGGTAAAAGCTATTTCCAACAGTTGCGTTGTCCATTCCACATCAGCCGCCGCGCGGTGCGCTTCCAGGCCGGGACGCGTATCCTCCAGTTGAAAAGCTCGACGCAGATTTTGCAGGCTGTAACTCGGCAGCCCGGAATACGCCTGTTTGAAAAGCCGGAGCGAATCCATTGTTTTCCCCCGCCACTGCGGCAATCCGCAACGTACCAGGCTTTCCTGCAGGAAAGAAAGGTCGAAACGCGCATTATGGGCTACCAGCGTGCTGTCCCGGACAAAATCCAGAAATTCAAAGCCGACCTGCCGGAATTTCGGAGCTTCGGCAACCATAAGATCAGTTATACGGTGCACTCTCGAAGCCTGCATCGGTATCGGGCAGCCGGGATTTACCAGCGACTGATAACGTGACATCCGCCCGTTTTTCTCGATATGAATAGCGGCGATCTCGACAATCCGGTCATTTCTGGCGCTCATGCCGGTAGTTTCCACGTCAAAAACCGTAAACGGCCCTAATTCGTACCAATTGTTTACTTCATTCATTATAAACCGTAAGGAATAGTGTTTTTCAATATTATTTAATAGCATTCAAATACCTTTTTTCCAATAAATGAAAGAAAAATCCCAAAATATAATGACGGCTGGTTGCAATATGTGGAACTGTCTGATATTATGAGAAAAAATCAAAGCTATATTAAATTTTTTCAATGAATTATACCAGAGAGCTTCTGAATGACTTTGAACAGGCGTTTTCGGCTTATACTGACAGTTTTATAAGCGACAGGCCGGAATTCGACAAGAATATTCTGCTGAAAAAGGAACATTCCTTGAAGGTTCAACAGGAATGCCGCCGTCTGGCGGAAGCGGAATCTTTTTCAACGCGACTGGCGATACTGGTTGAAACCGCCGGGCTTTTCCATGACATCGGCCGTTTTGAACAGATACGCCGCTATAATACTTTCGTCGATTCGAAATCTATCGATCACGGCGATTTCGGTTATGAAGTCCTTTTGAAAAGCGATATGCTTTCGCCGCTGCCGGAAAACGACCGCAATATCATTCTTGCTGCCGTAAAACTTCATAACAAACGCCAACTGACGCCGCATCTCGAAGCGGAAACCCTTCTGATTGCCCAAGCCGTCCGGGATGCCGACAAACTCGATATTATGCGGGTACTCCTGAACGAATACGCCCGGAGCAAACTTGACCCGGCCGTTATCCTGCATCTTGAGGAATCCGACGCCGTTTCTCCACGCGTACTGGCACATCTGGAAAAAGGGGAAAATCCCAATATTGCCGACTTCAGAACCCTCACCGACTTCAAACTAGCTCAACTGGCATGGATATACGATCTGAATTTTACCCACTCTCTGCTGGAATTTAAAAACCGCAGAATATATGAACAGATAACGGAGCTATTACCGGATACTCCGCAAATCAATACGCTTTCCCGCGAAATGTTCGATTACCTGGAAAACAAAAGCGCCCCTCGGTAATCGGTTTAAAAACATTCTCCCGCCGTAATGGCTCACTCTTTTCGCAGGTTTAAATAGTAGCTCAAGCGTCTCGCTTGAGTCATGAACGGACAGACGTTAACTGGCCACCGACACAACCGGGACGGTTGTGCTACTATCACGTAAAGC
>Ga0172377_10002719_pt1 | contig 18132 bp, 20 predicted proteins | sample Pumphouse3metaG_FD_119749 | JGI IMG/M metagenome (GOLD analysis project Ga0172377, IMG submission 119749) | Leachate microbial communities from a municipal landfill in Southern Ontario, Canada - Pumphouse #3 metaG | ecosystem: Engineered > Solid waste > Landfill > Unclassified | place: Canada...
CGGGCTGTTCTGTGGCTTGCCTTTTTGCATCTGCCATATTGAGTTCCGTCAAGGTAGCACCACCGGGAACCTTGATGGCATTATGGGGGAGTGGTATTGGCCCACCGGGGGTTTGATAGGTTCTGCCACCGTCATAGCTTATGACAGGAGTTTTATCGGGCAACATCCAGTTTTGGCCTACTTTATCCGAACTGCTTTGGAGGCCCGCCTTGATTTCCTCTTTCTGTCTGAATATTTCAATTTCGTCCTCGGTAAACTCTTGAGCCACCTTCCTTTTTGTACGTTCCGTTTCCTCAAGGGATGGTTTTTCCAACTGCCCCACCGCTGAAGTGTAGGCTTTCTCCTGTATGGCCGATAGTGCGGGGCCGGTATAGGAGCCAGCGAGGGTTTGTATCTGCCCCAAGCCTTCCTGCCGGGGAACATCGCCCTTCTCAACCGCCTTGGCAATGTTTGTTACATCCTGCATAAAACCTATCGCCGCTTCATGCCCGCTCAGAACATCCTCCTTGAGCGCACCTATGAATTGGTCAAAGTCCTCACCGCTCACGGCAAAGTCCTCCGTCCCGGTAGCCATACGGAGGGCGGGGGCCATGATGTCAATGGCGGCTGAACGGGCCTGGGGGGTTGTGGCAATACCATACATCTTCGCCCCCATATTGAAGTTCATCTCGGCCTTCTTCATGTCCCGGTCGAACTTCATCATCTGCATCTGTGCGTAATTCTGCATCCCGCCGGAAATACCCGAAGCGATGCCTTCCGCAAATGCCCCGAATGGATTGGGATTCATGCCTCTCATGTCATCACCCTTTACTGAAATGTGAATTGCGACTTCAGGCCCATATAATGCCCAAGGCCCTGCATACCCGCGCCAAGCAGCGATCCTATCCCGCCCATCAGTCCTGCCCGCGATTGCGACTGGTTCTGTGCGTTGGCCATCATCGCCTGAAACTCCATGCCACGCTGTTGCTGGTAGGGAGCCTGGAGCGCACCGTAGGCACCGAACATTCCCGATGTGCGTGAGGGGAACTGCCCCGCTTGGTCAGTCCTCACGCCCTGCGTGTTGCCAAGGTAGCCAAGGTTTGACAGGAGCATCCCGCCTTCGGTAGTCATGGCACCCCTTCGGGCCTCCTCGCGGAGGAGTTCGGCGTTTCTCGTAAACTCACCCATCGCCTGCTGGCCCGCCGTACTCATCTCCCATCCGGCGCCCAATCTCTGCGACAATGCCTCACGCATCTGCTGTTCCTGTTGCTGTAGGTTCTTCTCAAGTGCAGGGGAAACAGGGAGTTCTCCCGCATAAGCCTGAGCCAGTCGCTCCTGCTGTAGCTTCGCAATGTCGTACTGCTGCCGCTCAAGGCTGGACATACCCGCAAGGCGTTCATCCTCGGACATGTACCGGAGCTTCCCGTCCTCCTCGACAAGCCCCATCCCCGAAAGAACGTAGGGCTTCATCATCTCCGTTTCCGACCGTTGCTGTTGCAGGATGTTCAGTTGCTCTTGCTGAAGGGCGATCTCCTGTGCCGTGGGCTGTGGAGCCTGTACGGTCGTACTACCGCCCCCGCAATGAGCTATGGGGCCGTCATACTCATAACCCTGCTCCTCAAGCACATCCCCCGTTTCCATGTCGATGACAATTTTTTCATACACTTTCATGGCGTGTTCTCCCTGTTGTCGGGGCGTAGTAGTAGGCATCCCCATCAATTTCTAAATACTTCTTCCCCTTTATGTATTCGATGAACCGCCGTATGTACGGCTTGCTCTTGGGTAGCTCAACGATATAAAAAAGATGCCCCTCACGAACCAACTCATCCCTGAACCTGCGCATCATGCGTATCGCTGTAAGAAAAGAACGCTTCTCCGGTATCGTGTAGAAGTGAATCAACCTCGGATACCCCGCTTCCAATCGCCACGAATAGAACCCATCGTCAAAAGTACGCAGTATGTCCGTGTCGTAGGTCATCTGATCTTCCGTCAAGCCCTCGGAAAGCAGGGCTTCTTTGATCCTGTCACCGTCAAGGATTGCTTTCACGATACCGCCCCTATGGATGTGCCGGAGTAGATGCGACCGTACCGCACCATGGAGTTTGCCTGACCAGCAGCAAAGGAAAAGTCAATGCGGTCCCCCAGCGTCACCGCCATATCGTATGTAAAGGTTACGTAGTACGGGCCGGTGCCGGTTAACGTTTTTACTGAAGAACCATTCTTGGAAATGGTTAGAACCGCATCAGTCCTTACGAGCTGGCAGGAAACCCTGATGTTGCCTGACACGGTAACGTAGAGCGTAGCTAGGGTGCCCGTGGTGGCGGTTTCGGCCTCCTGCCACCTCGCTATGATCGTAGTCGCCACCGCTGTGGGTGCCTTCATCTTCGCCATCGTGACGGCTTCACTAGCCAGCTTCGCCTCGGTGACCGAGCCATCGGCAGGTGTGGGTGTCGCATTCCCCGGCATCGCATCCAACGCACCCGTCCCGAGCTTCCGTAACCCTTCCGTACCCGCCGCCGGGGATTTTGCAGAAGCCGCCATCTTCGCAAGGGTGATCTCTCCGTCCTTGATCTTCGCCACGGTAACAGCGTTAGCCTTGATGCTATCCTCAACAACAAGGTTCGCCTCAATCTCCCCCGCCGTACTGTCGTATATCGTGTCGATATTGTCTTGTAGGGTAGTGTCCGCAGTGGCCCTCGATGTTGCCTCATTCGTAATCCTGGTCAGCAGATCATTCTCATTCCCGATACAGCCGGTAAACTCCGCGTTCAGGTCGTTAGCCGTCAATACCTCCCCGGGTATCCATACCTTGATTCGTGAGTACGCCATTACCGCCCTCTCTGTTCTTTCATCAGTTCATCACTCGGAGCGACACGGGCTATTGTGGGTAGGGATTTTCTGAATATGGCCTTGTCCTTTTCAGACCTCCCCTCGTGCGCCCACGTTGCCTCCGAAGCAACGGCAATCTTCTCGGTCATATCAGCCATGCTCACGGGTTCCGCATGACAATCAGAACATAGAATCAGGTCCACATACCCCCCACCCTCAACCTCCGTCCTCCGTTGCCGCCACGAAGAAAGCCTCTTGACTACAAGCACGTTCTCGGTCTTGGGCGGTATCGAGGGTATCCGCACCTCCTTGACCGTCCGTTCCGCAACAGGGATACCGCACTGCATACACCGGACACAGACAATCCCGAACTCGTCATACTCTACATAGGATTCACTCATAACCTGCTCCCAAGTGGCACAAAGTCCACCATCAACTGTGAAAAGAAGAAGTCCTCATTGGCCTTGACATTTGCGATCTCAATCTCAAGCCTCTTGCCGATGATTCCAAGCTCCGCATAGTCCTCCGATACGGTTGTGCCGCCAAGCATATCCGTTCCAAGGATGAACGACCCAAGGTATGCGCCTGACGTAGCAAAGGATATGGTGCTTGGCTCAAGAATCTCCCCGTCCACCCAATACCGAAGGGACGCATCCACCTCGCCCGACTGAGCGGCAACAACACGCAACCTGTCGTACCGCTTGGACATTCTCACATTGTCAAAGGCCAGCATACTCGTCCTGTACCGGGCAAGAAAGGCGTTGCTGTTGTCGTTCCGGTTCACCTCACCCAACCGCCACACCTTCCCTGCATACCCCCCGGTGTATATCTTCCACACACCGATGCTCTGCCTCACCAGAGCGGAACATAATGCGGAATACCCGCTCACATAATCGTGGTTCCCGCATATCGTCCATGCTGATTCAGGGGGGCGATCGATGTAGTACATCAGGGCCGTATCGACCTCCGTGGAGCCGTGACGCACCACAAAGTACATCACCGCTCGTTGCACAGGGTCGTAAATTCCATGGAAATCATCAATATAGGCAAGATTGATGTGTTCGTTGATCCATTCGTGCATATAGCTTGGGCGGGTCAGTGACGCGGCCTTGTAGTCACCATAGGACTCTGCGGCGGCAACGGAATAGATGTCGCCCGCCTCATTCATGCATACAAGGTCGTTGGGAGTCCGCACTACAAGGCGGTTATGGGCCACACCTCCCGTCCACTGCGCCTCCGTGTACCCCCAATCGCTCGTATTGGTGGAGGAATCGTTCATAATGAAGGACTTCTTCTTGCCGAACAGCACCAACCTGTCACCAAACTCCACCCCACCGACAATACCGTGACCGTCGCCTGTTTCTATGTAGAAGTTCAGGACCGTGGCGTTATCGAAGTTCTGTGGGTCGTTGTTGGGAGTGACATAGACGTTCTTGGGTGTGGTTGGACAACCAAAGGCCCAATTACGCACGGAGTTACCCGAGCCGTGCTGAACCATGTACTTCGGGTAGTTGGTTCCCGTCCAATCCGTAGGCATGGCGGTAAGGTCAACCGAAGCTGTACCGCTCGTATAGACCGTGGGGATGTCCGCCCCGTTGCAAGCATAGAGGTCGTCCCCCCACTGCATGAAGTGTACCTTCTTGCTTGCCGTCCATCCGGTCTTGAAGGTTGTGCTTATGTTCTTCCAGAGCTTCCCGTTGGCCGTGGCTCTCACGATATAACTTGTACCGCCACCGTCAACAAAGTCGAACAGGCCCACTACGTTTGAGCCGTCCATCGAAGCTGTAGTGTCGATGATTGCAGTCCCGCCACGCTTCCGTATTCCACCCTCATTCAACCATAAATTGATTGATGCGTGACGGAAGCTCGCAGGCGGTACGGTGTCAACATTCTTGTTGTGGTTGAACCCCCCGGATTCTAGTGGAATCCTGTATGTTTCACCCATATACAGCGACATATCACGACTCCCAATGTATTCCGGCATCGCTGGAAGCACCGAGTATGGCTGATACTTCCGTAAAGGCCGACTTCACAGCAGGACGGTTCAACGCAAACAGCCGGTGACAGAGAGCCTTGGACTGTGCCGCAATCTCATATACGCTCCGTGGAAGGGCAATGCTCTTGTCCTCGGCCAGCCGTATCGCAAGGTTGTATATCAACGCCTCATAGACAGGCTCGGGCATGTCAACATCAGTGGTTATCAACGCGAGTCGCGTTACGGGATTGTGGAAGGTGAAATAGACCGCATAGGCCGTATCGGGGGGGCAATCGAACACCAATTTGGCAAGGGGGTATTCCGAAAGCAGGGCGACCGATGAAGGACGGCCCTCAACCTGCTTGGAGAGTATGGAACCGATCTGCTTGCCCGAAACTATCTTGAGGCCGTAATCCGTGGTGTCAACACGGATGTACGCCTGATCTATCGCCAGGGGGCGAACCGTGTCTATATCCCCACCGGAACCTATGGTGTATTCCCGTGTACTCGCCGTGAGGGTAGTAGCAACATCGACCTTCGCGGTCACTATCCCCTCCGCACCCCACTGCGAAAGTATGTTATTGAGGGCAAACAGAGCATTGGTATCGTCCGCAGATACCGGCTGAAGCAATCCTATCTTCCTGTATGCCGCATCGGTTATATCATTTGCTGTGACCGCCATTATGCGCCTCCCTGTACCAACGCCCACCGCTCACGGTGCTTGTATGGCCTATTAAACCCCTGCACGCCCTGCGCGTGATACTTCTTTCGTAGGCTGTCCGCTACGGCGACAACACCCCAATCCCCACCTTCCAGCATCGCCTTCAGCATCCCCGCCGAAGCGTTCCCAAACACGCCCTGATGCCCCTGCATGATCTCAATGAGGTATTCAGCCTGCAACAACAGGGAGGCATTGGAAACGTAATCCATGTCCCCGACACGGACTATCAACAAGTCCTGATATGCCGTCTTTTGGTTGCCCGTAACGTGAGTCTGATGAAGGTCGCTGAAGCAACTGTCGCACCCAAAGAACCACGCCCCCCGGTGTCCCATCTTGATTACCATGTACGGGGCCCTCGTAATGCCCGTGACACCACCCTGCACCCCACCCGCATTGTCCTCCTCCCAATTATCAAACATGACTACCTTGGATTTGAAGTGCTTGAACTGGTTGGGACTGCACCGGGAGGCAAGAAGCACCCGCTTGATAAGGACATGGTCGGGATAGGGGTCGGGTTCGGGATCCACGGAAAACATCGTGCAGGGGATACCGTTTTTGGCAAGGTACGCTGCCGTCCTGCTTACAGCGTATATCTCACCGGGAAACGCACGAAGAACGTCAAGGGAGTATTGCAGGCTCGGCCCACCACCCACAATCGCACAATGGGGAAGGTAGGCTGCATCCGCATACTCAAGCGTGGGGTATCCCGCCTTGCGGTTCTTCTTGACGTTGCGCTTGAGTTCCGCAAGCGGTAAATAACACTTCCCCGCAAAGGAGAGCTTGACCTTTGGGGATTCCGTGGCCTCCATCGTACCTCCTCGGGGGTAAAGGGGAGGGGCGAACCCCTCCCCGGTAGGTTAACCAATAAGACCCTTGGCCTTGAGTTCCACGATCAACGCCTTCACGCGGGTTTTGACAACCCCGATGGTGTTGGTCGTTGAAACATTGGTACAGGCCACCTGTGCGGACGGGGTTGCACCAAAGAAGCTGATCTTTTCGGATGTGTCCTGACCGAAACAGGTTCCATCGTCATTGCCCTTATCAAGATACTCGACTGCCATATCGTAACCTCCTTTCCTTACTGTGCCGACAGAACGCGGGTAGCCCAACCGGGCCTCAGCGTCTTGTAGCCAAAAAGCACATCAATACGGCAGGGGAACTTATCGTTGACAATGTCGTACTTACGCACGATCCTCAGCGATATGCCGTCGTAGACTTCCCGTGCGGCAAAATCGACACCGCTCGGCATTTCAAGGTCCGCAGTGACCATTGTGAACGCATCCTTGTGGAAGGCGAGAGAGTTCACATAGGCCGTCGATGCCAGACCGTTACTCCCCGCCCCCGAAACCACCAGCACAGCCTTCGCGCTCCGTGAGGCAACATCAACATTCTGCTTCGCACCCGAAGTATAAGGCGTGGGGGAAACAGAAAAGGACGTACCGGCCTTCTTGCTGGTTGCCGCAGTCAATACCGTGAACTGCTGAAGGTGAGCGTAACGGCCCTTGGTTTCGGGGTTCACAGCGTACACATTGGCAATGGTGAACACATCACCCGCCTTGAATGCCGCCTTGGTCCCGCTGGTCGTGGTGGAACAGAACAAGGTAATGGTGGCCGTACCACTCACAAACCCCGTGCTAGACGTGGACGTGTTGACCCAATGCGCTCCCGTGGCACGGGTAGAACAGGTGTGGACGGGAGTCGTTTCCGTTTCAAAGAAGTCAAACCCGCTGATGGTTCCCAGCTTGCCCTGCTTGTACTGCTGTTCAATCTCAGAGGAAGCATGGAACAGGGCCTTACCGTCATTGATGATGCCGTTGGCCGCAAGACCCTCGGTCATAAACTTCCGGTTGCCCGTGGGGGCAAGCCCCTTGTTGAGCCGTGCGCGGGCCAGAAGAATATCCGACAGCTTCGGAACGGTTGTAATGGTCGTGTAAACACAGTTGTAGATGGTGGGGTACACCCCATCAATCACGGTCTTATCGACTTCGGCGGCAAGGCGGGACATCGCAGGCTCAAGAATCCTGTCGGCAAAGTCGTCAAGGGACAGGGTGAGTTCAACGGAACTGAAGTTGATGTCAACACCCTTCTGTGTTGCAACAGTGAGGGTCTGCGTGGACTCAGTAACATCCTGAGTGTCCATGATGGCCCCACTTCGCACGGTAAATTCGTTGGGTTCGCGGATCAGGAGTTCACCGCCATTCTTCGCGCCGCTCCTGGCAAACCTGTCATCGTATTGCTTGTTGATCTCTCGACAGAATACGAGCTTATTGTGGAGAATACTCAAGGCTTTGCGAGTTATGTCGCCATCCTTGAGGGTTTTGATTGTGTTAGCCATCCGCTAACCTCCTTTTATTTTCTGCTCCAGCTTGGCAAGGTGTCTCTGCCTGTCCCACTCCATCCACTCCGCAATGGACATGGAGGACGGGTCTTTCTCCGTTGCGCTCGGAGTCCCCACGGGGTCTATCGGAGGTGGGGCTGAAGTTGTTTTCTTGGTTTTCTCCGCAAGGGTGAGGCTCTGTTCCAGCTTTACGATTTCGTAAATCTGTGCTTCCGGCGACAGGTTTGCGAACTTACCGGCAATGGTAGCGTTCTTCCCAATGTGATAGGCTACCTTCGGGCCGTTATCCATGCCGAGCAACATCCTCCGCATGGTGTCCGTAAAGACGGGCCTTTCGACAACCTCATCAAAATCAGGGTTTTGCGCCTTCAGTTCGGCAGCGTTCTCGTTGAACACCTGAACACTCGCCTTTAACCTCAAGTCCTCATCTGCTTTGCGGGCCTCGATTGCCTTCTGCCGGTCACGGTAGTCGATTGCGGCGGTAACAAACTCATCGAAGGTTTCAAAGTTCTCCTGAACAGGAGGGCCGCTTAACTTGCTCTGCTCGGCCTGTGCCTTCCAATACGCCGCTTCTCGTTCTGCCTCTCGCCTCTTGCGTGTCAGTTCATCAATGCGCTCCTGGGCGGTTTTCCTGCGTGGCTCCGGCTTCTTTTCCTCCTCGGCTTCTTCAGCCGTTGCGCCCTCAACAACTTCTTCAGTCTCCACGGGCGAGACAACCTCTCGGGTTTCCTCAACAACCTCCTGTGATTCCACCCTTTCTTCTGCGACTTCCGTCGTGCCTGTCATGCCTTCCATTTCGTTTCTCCTTGCGGCGTTGTGCCGATGCGCCCTGCGGCGGTATGGGGCAAAGAAAAAGGGGCAATTACGATGGTTACGGCACCGTAACTGCCCCTTGAATCTTTCTGTTCGTTCCCCTTAGGCTGGCCGACCCTCAGGGAAGCCCCGTTTTTATTGCACAGGCTTCTCTTGCGCCTGCATAGCCTCTATAGCCTTCTGCATCTCCCCGTAAACCTCCTGTGCACCGGGGAAGTCAGCATACTTGAAAATCAATGGTGCTATCACATGGGCGAGTTGGGGAGCGTACTGCATACTCTCCACCATCATCTCAACCATTTCCGTGCGCTTCGATGCGTAGGAGGAGCCTACGGAAGCGATAACATCGTATTTCCCCACGGACAGGTCGTTGATGGTGTACTGCTTGCCGTCCTTCCCTACCGCCGGGGTATTCACGGCATAGATGTGATCCTGCCCCGTTTCGTCCATCACCCGTATGGCCCGTTGGGAATCGTATATCTTGGGTATCAGGTCTATCAACTGCCTCCCGCAATACACCACCGCTCTCGTCAGGTTATCCACAAAGACATAGGAACCCCGGTCTGACTGCTCCACCCTCGCAAGGATGGCCCGCCCGCTTCGCTCGTTGGACGGTGCGCCCTTCGATGCGTCATACCGCCCCAGGTGATCTTCAATGTCGTGGGCCGTACTCTGCATCATGGTCATAATCGCAACGGGGATTTGCGTCTGAGGCTCACGGGTAGGCTTGTTCAGCCCCGCAATGGCATTGTACCGTATATACATACGGTTTTCTTCGTTGGCCTCCTCCCACTCGGACTCAAAGCCGTCAATCTGCCTGTGGTCAACGATGAAGGGGGATTTGGGGGCAAGGGCAACCGCTTCCGTCCCGGCGGTGGCCCAGTAGTTGTACATCCTCTGTGGGTCTTTGGCCCCACGGAACAGGGAAAGATATTCCTTCCCTCCCCCGAATACGATCTCCTCACCGAATACGGGAATAATGGGGATGTACTTTCCGGGCCACTCACCCTCTTTCAGTATCTCAAACCCGTTGGTTTTCATCCACCGGACACGATGCTTGTCCACGGTGCGCCGTGACACTATGGTGAGGCCGTCATTGGCAATGCGTTTTTCCGAGTCCTTACCCAACTGCACCACGGAACCATCATCAAGCAGGCCCATGTCAACGGTGTAATGTTCCTTCCAGAAATACTCCGCTACCCGCACCCTGTCCTCGGAGTACCACTGATCCTTCTCCATCAGGGTTCCCTCAAAACTCGCAAGGTCGGAGTCGGGGTATTGCCGTTCATATTCATCCTTGCTGATGGATTCCTCCACAAAGCAGTACCGGGCATCCTCGTAATTGAAAGACTTCGCAGCGGGGTCTAGATGCACCGAAAAGGGGTCTATGATGCGCCGGATCCAAAGCTCCTGATTAAAGGGGTTATCCTCACACCATTGGGTAATAATGCGCCAGAACCCCACGCCACCCGTCAGGGAGTGAGCGTAGGCCGTATCGTAGGCATTGGAAGCATCGCTCAGGTATTCGATCTTGCGAATCAGGCCGTCATAAAGTTCGGCTATTTGCGGGTCGGTGTTGTTATCCACGGGGATTACCTTGACCCGTGGCTTGTTCTGCTGGCTCTGCCCCCGTACCTGTCGGGCGAACTTCAAGAGCTTGTTGATGGTGATAACGGGACGCTTGGCATTCTCCCGCTTGGTCCGTATGGACGAAGGCCACTGCCCCTCACCTATGTCATAGACAAACTCAATGTCCTCCTTCGCCTTGTCGTAGATGGGTCGCCAGCCATCCCGAGCCATCCTGTAGCGATCCCTTACTTCCTTGAGGCGTTCATCAACTTTTGAGGGGGTTTCGTCCTTCGGCATGGTGTTTCTCCCGTGCGGTTACACTACTGTAAGTTTAACTCTTTCACACTTTTTGAACTTTGTCAACTAAAAAGTGGATACTTTGTATCCACGTGTGTCTTTTTAGCCACACATCCACGACCCCGGTGTACCCATGGGCCTCCTCAGGGGCTTGATAATGTGGTTTTTAAACCTCACCCCCGCCAAGGTGTACCGATACCAGTTCTCCATGAAGTGATCGGAGGCGTCTTTTGAGGGCTTCCCCTTGTCATCCCATACCCACCGCTGGACCTCGTAGATATGACGGGTGCATGTTTCAAAAAGAAACACGGTCGGCATGTTGTTCGGCCCCCGGAGCCATGTCTGCATGTTCTTGACTCCCGATTCCTTGTCCTTGGAGCCGACCATGAGGGTAATGCCGTGTTCAAGGAGCCTGTCATAGAGAATCGAGAAGGTATCTCGCTGGTCGGAGCCGAGCCGGTTGAGAATGTACTGCGTATCGCCCTTGGACAGCGGGTCTATGAAGGCTTCCTTGATCTTCCAGCCCTTTGTGCGGATTTTCTTGATAATATCGTCCGCAATCTGGTCGGCTGAATAATGCTCCCATGTTTCACCTACGCAATAGTGCATATCCCGCTCGTCCACCGCCCAATAGGAGATAGCCTGTGGGGTCGAAAGGTGAAAATCGACCATTACCGTCACGGGCCAGTTCGCCGGAACATCAAAGGGCTTGATAACGTGCATGTTGTAGTCGAAATCCTTCAAAACCCTGCCGACAAGCGATTTGAACTCCCCAAACACCCTCGGGGGAACATCTTCCGGTTCAATATCCTTGATAAACTTGAGAATCTTGAGCTTCGACACTTCCTCGTCAGGATAGCCGTCAAGCAGCCTCTCGGCGGCAGCCCCACGGTCGGTAACAGGCTTCTTCTGCTCCCAATCGTCATACAACAGTGTACGCAAGAACCGTGTAATCGCCCCCTTGTCCATACCAAGACCCTCAAGCACCTTAATATCGCTCCGCAGAAGGTCGGGGTTGTCAGTTATCTTGAGGCCGTCAACAATCCCCACGTCCCTGCGCCCGCTCAGGACAATCTCGTCAAGTATCCACGCTTCCTTCAGGGGGGTAAGGGTCATCAGGGTCTTGCCGTTGTCAAGGAGAAGGCCGCGACTCAGGCCGATGTGCTTGGATTTCGGGGGCGGTTCATCCTCCCACGCACCCTGCGCACGGAAGGACTCAAACAAATCATCATCCTGGGAGTAGCACATGAGGGTAAAAGTGCTTCCGTTCTTCCATGTCCAGTAATACTCCACCCCCTGCTCGTTCTTCTTCGTTGTGTAATGCCCCTGTGGGGCCCACTCCTTCAGTTCCGGTACAATCGTCCTGCCGAGGTGGAGCTTCCAATCTTCCCCGGCGATAATGATGTCCACGGGGGGCTTAATCCCCAATGACGAGGCTTTGTACCAAGCCGTACCGCCCTTGGTCGGTACTTCAACACCATCACCGGGGTCCGTGGGGTTCCACGGCTCATAACCAAGCGCCCACGAAATGACGATGTTCGCACCGACACAAGATTTTCCTATCTTGTTGCTTGAGACAATCAGGGTCGTGTTCTTGCTCCGAACCATCTCAACAGCGCGTTTCTGCCACGAGTAGGGGTCAAAGAAGAAACACTTGTTCGCGGCTACAAACCGCTCAACCTTTTCAGTCTTGTCCATTCAGATCCCCAAGTCGCTGTCGCACATGGTCGGGCTTGACCCTTCCACGGTACTTCACCCGCAACTCCAACTCCTCAAGCCGTGGACCGATGTTGTGCCGGGCGAGTTCTTCCGTCAGCACAGCCACTTTCTGCTCCAACTCAAGCACCCGCATATCGAGTGTCTTATTTCCCATAGGATTCAACGACCTTTCTTTGGTTTTCCTGCCAATCCCCCTTGCGAAACCAATTCATGGGGGCGAGATGGGCCACCCTGGGGATGATCTCAAGCATGGGGGTTTTGTAGGTCACAAGCCTGAAGGCTTCCTGAAAAAACGCAAAGTCCTCAGGATAATCAAGGGTCATGCGAACATCCCGATAGTACCCCGGCTCCATAGGCAATTCGGCCTTCTCACAGGTAAAAAAGGGCCAGATCATCTCTGTCCTGCCCCCACCACGGCTGTTCCTGTAGGCATCCTCAAGGGCATCACGGGTAAACCCCATCGTAAAGGCTCCCTGCACCACACCCTGGGGGGCTTCGACAAAGGGAACACGCTCAAGCATCTCAAGGCCACGCTTCATCAGGCCGAAATCGTACAAAAGGTTGTCTGCCTGATAGGTAATGAATGTTTTGGCCCCGAATTTCCGTGCCGCACCCCAATATCGCTTGATAACGTCCTCGGAACTCCCCCGGTACGTTGGAATACCGAGCCGTTCAGCCACCACCTCAAGCGCATCATCCTCTTTCCTGCGTGTGGTGCATAAAACCACCTGCGCCCCGCTCAGTTTTGCCCTGCGAAGGCACAATTCAATGGTCGTCTTGCCCCCTATCTTCATCATGGCCTTGCCGGGAAGCCGTGAGGAGGCGTATCGTGCCGTCACAAAAATCATCGCAACTTCTCCCGAACCGCCCGTTCCCGTTCCGTTACCCGCTTGATCCCGTCACCGAGGCAGGTTCTGACAGAATCCACCCGCTTACGAAGCAGGTCCATCGCATGAACCTCCAAGCTCGCATGCTGATCGGTCCCCCACATGTGATGGTCAAGGGTGATGTGCCTTTCGATCATCCTCGCACCAAGGGAAGCGGCTATAACAGACGGTTCAAGGTTCATTTCGTGCCCGCTGTACCCCACCTCACAGCCGTATCGGAGCTTCAAAAAGGGTATCACCAGCAAATTAAGCTCCTCCGGCGGGGAGGGATAGACGGAATTTGTGTGCAGCAGGGTAAAATTCGCCCCGTATCGCTCAAGGATCGCCACCGCCGTATCTATTTCCTCCAGGGAACTCATGCCCGTGGAGAGAACCACCCGCTTCCCCGATAACGCAGCCCCCCGCAGGAGGTCTTTGCTCGTGAGCTTGGCCGAGGGAATCTTGATAAAGGGCACATCGTATTCACAGATAAAATCGAGGCTTGGTATGTCCCACACAGAGGCCGTCCAATCGAGGGGCTTGGCCTTACAGTACGCATCTATCTCGTCATACTGCTCCTTCTCAAACTCCACGCGGTATCGATACTCCATGTAGGTCATCGTACCCCACGGCGTTTCTCTCGGTGTCAGCCTCGCCCCCTCAGGTACGCACAGTTCGGGTGTGCGTTTCTGGAACTTCGCACAGTCCCATCCCGTTGCATTGACAGCATCGAGCAAACGCTTCGCCACAGACAGGTCGCCGTTGTGGTTGATACCGATTTCCCCTATCAGGTATGGCCTCTCCATCAGTATAACTCCTCAATCCGTATCGTCTTGTCGCAAATCATCAAATCGTAAAAGGGCTTGCCTATCTGCAACTGGTGATACCGGCAGCCCCATTCCTGCAACTGCTGTTCCGTCAGGTCGTACCAGTCAACACCGCTTTTCGTCCCCCTCGCTGTCCAATAGATGATTTCGTGCCCGGCATCATACATGCGGTTGATCTTGTCGATATGCCCGTAGTCGGGAACCGCATCAGTGTAGTCAACACTCCCGTTGCAGATCGTCCCATCTATGTCCACGAAGATGACTTTCATTGCTTTCTCATAAACGCCATGATGGTGTCCGTTTTGCCGATGGCGGCAAGGGCGTCCTCGTAGGCTTTCGCCAGTTCAGGGCTGTCCAGGAATCCCCACTCGCGGTGTCCGTCCGGCTTGCCTCGCGCAAGCCAATGGAGGTGATTAGAAAGGGGGTACCGTTGTATGTGCCTTACAGCCTCGACACGAAGCCCCGCCCGTTTCGCCGTTTCGGTGAGCGTTTTCGCATTGAACAGGTGAAGGTGCTTGCTCCACAGGGTATGCCGGGTGAACTCACTGCACCCGTAAAGCGTCATCAGGGCATCATCAGCCGAGGGAACCTCAACAACAAGGGTTCCAAAAACACCCAATACCCGCTCAATCTCCACGAGAAAGCCGATTGGATCCACCTGGTGTTCCAGAACATGAAACAGGGTCACAACGTTCCAGCCTCCATCAACAAACTGAAGGAAGGGCTGTACGGGAATGTCCACGCACCCACCAGAACCCACATAAGGCTCCACCCCCATAACCGAAAGGGCAACACCCCGAGCCAGCCGGAGGAACCCACCAGTGCCACACCCAACATCAAGCACACGCTTGTTCACCAGCATCGGCTTCAGTGCAGTAAACCGCCGCTCATCATCAATCACGCTCTCCCGCGCCCACCGCTCAGAATCAATACCCTCGTGCATGGGCTGTGAGTAATCGTGGGGCGGGGCATCGACAGAAACCAACCCACAGGCGCATTGATACACCGGCTTGCCGTCCCTCGTGTCGATGCTGCCCCTCCCCATTTCCGCGCCACACAAATAACAGTTCATCGAAACCCCCTGAATGACGTATCCCCGGCGTAGAGTCTCTCGGCCTGTTCGATGGCCGCCGCCTTCTGTTTGTCGTAATAATTCTCAAGGAGTCGAGTGTTCGCCCGAAGCAGGGCTTTATGAAACTCGTCGTCGGTCAACCCCGTGAAGTTCACCGCCAGCAAGTCGGAATTGAGGTGCCGGTTCTCGTAAAAATCCTCCACAGGCTCCACATACTTCATCTCAGCACCCTCACCGACCATACCCCCCAACAAACCCCGCTCTATCGCCTCGTAATATAACGCGCTCCCCGGATAGGGGGTAACGGGCCGTATGGTCCTCCGCTGCGCCCCATCGTCATACTTCAACAGGAACTCCACACCCTTCCCGAGAATCTCCTCGTCCTCCCCGAGATTCCCCCATATAATGTTGAACCCCGGCGAAATCCCTTCCGCAAGGGTCGCCTCAATCCCCAGGGTGATCTGCTTCGTCGTCAACCCCTTGTTCATCCGCTTCAGAGCACCGTCATCGTAGGACTCAATCCCGTAATTGATAAAGACACACCCGCTCTCACGCATCAGCTTCAACACATCAGGCTTCGCATAGTTCAAACGCCCGTTACAGTCCCATTCCACCCCCAACGGAGCCAAGGCCCGGCAGACCTCCTCGGTCCTCGCCACCGAACTCATAAGCAACTCATCCTCAAAGGCAACGCGGGTAATCCCATACTCGCCCTTGAGATACCCCACCTCCTCAACAATCCCCTCAACACTCCTCGGCCGGAACCCCTCGTCCATCCGGTAGCAGAAATTACACTTGAAGGTGCAACCCCTCCCGGATAACACCTGCATACAAAAATCAGTCGGACCCATCCTCGGCCTCCGGTACAGCCGGTAATACTCCATCGGGAACAACTCATAAGCGGGCATCCCTATCGCATCGACATCAAGCAGCTCCCTCCGTGGATTCACAAAGACATCACCGCCGACCCTGTAGGCAATCCCTTTCACATGGGCGAAGCTCCGACCCCAGGCAATACAGTCGAACAACTCCCCAACCGTACCCTCACCCTCCCCCATGACGCAGACATCGGCACCACTGCGCAACAGGAAATATTCAGGTTCGGGCGACGGCCCATGCCCCCCAATGACAAAGAGCGGCCTCCCCGGAGTACCCGAGATCACCGCCCCAAGGGACATCAGCTTGCGGTACTGATAATACCCGCCCACAACACTGATACACACCGCATCATACCCGGCAAGGGGAATGTCCTCGTCAGGGTAATGGTGAATGTCCTGACTCCACACATCCACATCGTACCCACGATCCACCAACACACGGGCAATGCACCCCAAACCCATAGGGAAACCGTGAAAGAGAGAACCGTTATCGTAGGTGATGAGGAGGATTCGCATCTGTTTTTCGGAGGTAGAAACGGGGATGTATAGTATCAACCCAGGCCCCGGAAATGCCCCGTACCCCCCCCCTTATTTCCCCCTTTCGTCAATGATTCTGGGCACTTGCTATATCTACGTCTGATAAGATGCATTATGTAAACTTTGAACTGTTTGTTAATAATATCAATAGGTTATATATCCACGTCCGGTTCTGCCTCGCGTGCCTTCAGGGCCCTGATTGCCGCGATATCATCAGCTGCAATGGCTATGTTACTAGTCGATTTGTCTAATGATAACCGCTCCTTATCGTATAGTATGCCGTATGATGTCGAGATATTGCGTGCATCTTGGGGATTTTCCACATTTATATCAGCAGATTGAAGGGAATTAAGGAACTTTGCCCTTATTTCTGCCAGCATGTCTGCCTCTTTTTCCCGGAACGCTTTCACGTCCTTCGGTTCAATCCCGAATCTCGAGAGCGCCTGACAGACGTTGCTTACGCTTGTGTTGAGCACCCTGGCAATTTCGGAGCGGCTCAGGTCGGTATTGAGTGCGAGCCTCACAGCCTGTTTGCTCTTTGATTCTTTATGCCCTGTTTTTTTTGGCAACGTCTTTTTCGTTGCGTTTTTAGTTTTTTGCATTGTCCACGCGATCCTTTATATGTTTTTAGGCGCGACCCATAGGGAGCGCCCAGTGAGCGAAGCGAAAAACAATCCCGGCGGGGGGTTGTGTTTTAAACGCAGCTCGGCCCGTGTTTGCTGGGTGGTTATTGTCCGAGTATGTTTCCCCTGCTGGCGTTATGTGATTAGCCTTTGATGCGTAGGTGTTACCATTTCCGCGCCCTACCAGGATTGATTGTCAATCCCGCTTGGCAGGCTGAAGGATCAGACGCGGCTTGTTTCTGCGGGTTACTCCAGGGCTTACTCTCGGACTGCCTGGACGATCCCACCACCGGAGCCAGTGGCAGCTAATCTTTTGCCAGCAGGTTGTCAGAGATCGAAAAAACATTCCTTACCTATAGTGTCGAGTTTACCTCCCCAAAAACGGCCAAAAATGGCTTATCTCTTTGATATTGCTTAATATATTTTTTTCCATGCTCAAATAAATTATTTTCACTCACATGAGATAAAATACTAAAATCATTGAGAAAGATTTTTTTTCATACGATTTCACATGGTAAACTTTTTTCTTGAAAAAATCAGTGCATTTTTTTCTTGACATTACCAAAACGCTTTGGTAATCTGGAATCAAGAGTAAGGGACAACCAAAACAACGAGAGGGAGGGTAGGACGATGACAGCATACAGGGGTGAAGACATGATTGGTGACAATGGTTATGGGACAACGGAACACGCCTTAAAATCGGCCCATGATGCTTTATGGGCAATCGCCAATATGCAAATTACCGAAAACACTGACAAAGGCGAAGTGCTTGCGCTTTGTATGTCCATTGCCAGAGTTGAGTTAGAAAAATGTTCAGCGGATGGAAAATAACCAACATCCTCGACGTGGGCCCGTGTGAACTTGACACAGTTGACGGGCCCTACAGCAAGACCGGATACCGGCTTGAGCGCCGAGACGAAATTTCTACCGCCGCCACCATTAGAGGTCAGGGAAACCAAAAACGAAAGGAGCGGGAAATGAAAACGAAACTTTACAGGGCTTGCAGGAACAATTATGGATTTGTGGACGCGACACCAGGGACAGATATGACCTCCAGGCTGGCGCACGTGTCCGAGCGAACAATCCGCA
>Ga0172377_10002721_pt1 | contig 18129 bp, 10 predicted proteins | sample Pumphouse3metaG_FD_119749 | JGI IMG/M metagenome (GOLD analysis project Ga0172377, IMG submission 119749) | Leachate microbial communities from a municipal landfill in Southern Ontario, Canada - Pumphouse #3 metaG | ecosystem: Engineered > Solid waste > Landfill > Unclassified | place: Canada...
GTTGTCTATTTTTCAGATGGTACAGAAAGCTCTCAAAAGTACCATTTCTGCAGATTTTCCGACGCTATGGTTTGATTGGTGACCAATCGTGTAATGCAATATCCACAACTGAATAGCAGCGCCAGCCTTAAGACGTTCAGCCCACAATGAGGGAATATCCTTGCATTTGATTCAAAAATTGACCTTTAATCAGCAGACACTATTTATGATTGCGAATCCTATCATACAGCTCAGTCCCATCTGCTCGCAAAAAAAACATCTCTCTTTTGAGCGTATGTTCGCCGTTCTTTTTTCAAACAGAACCACAACAGCTTTTAGAAACAGATTTTAACGATATCATGGATACGAACTTCTGGTATTCGAAGTTCAGCATGCCCTTTGATATAAATAAAATTAAGACAGTGCCCTTCCGGTTGAAGAGTAATGGACTTAGGACTCGAAGAACATTTTATTTTCAGCAAAACATTCGTTACTGGCGGAAGTTCCTCAATGATGGTACGTTCAGGCGATAGGGTTTCACCAGAACCTCGATTAATCAAATTCACGAGTAGATTTCCCTCTTTCTTCCGACAAATCATCTCAAGCCGTCTAGAACTGCTCAATTCAACATTCCAATCAATAGGAAGAGCCCCCACAATTTCATCAAACAACCGACGAATACGCGGAAAGTGTATAACAAAATAATTTTCAAAAAACGACCCATGAATAGCAACAACACCGCCTCGGCCAATGCGGTTGAAAGTAACAACGGGTTCATTGGCATTGATTTTAAGCGGTTCAAGATCACAGCAACAAAACCGCAATGCTTCAGCTTTCGAAAGCAAGGGTGCCTGCCAATCGCCCGCAAAAACAGCACACTCACCAGAAATTGGAATCTGAGCACCTTCTAAAACTTTGCCCGGCGCACAGCCTACTAATTCAGAGACTTCTTCCACAAGATGCGCTCCCGACATAAGAACAAAACCGCCCTGTTCCACAAACGTTTTCAAACTCTTTTTTACGTTATCGCTGAGATTCGTTTGTTCCGGAACCACAAGAAGCTTGTATTTTCCCAAGTTGCCACCAACTTTTTCTTCCGTAAGAATATCCACAGAACGCTGAGTTTCAGTCAAAATATTGATTGCGCCTTCAAGCGGCTGAATAGCATTGCCATAATTGAATAAAGGCTCATTGTTTTTGTAGTAGTGACTGGCAAGATGGAGAACGGCAGTTTCAGAAGCACTCTGAGACTTAAAACAAAAACGCTTCCGTTCACGGCAAAATCTTGCCACCTCGGCCATAATATCATGCTGCCAGCCACAGAGTAAACCAGAACGCTGAGGCGTACTATAAATCATTACCGCGCCCCCTAAAGCGATCACTTCCGAAACTTCCTGACTCAGATGCAAAGCGTTTTTCATCGACCATGGAAATTTTGGAAAAGTATAATTACGTGTAAAGCCCCAAACCATCAAATCCCAAGTTTGTCCACGACTATCAAGCATTCGCGCTTCGATTGCGGCACGTGATGCTCCCCAATTTGGCGTATAGTCACCACTGAGATAATCAATAGGTGCCGTTATGGGGTCGGGTTGGCGAATAGTGTACATCCAGTTACTGCAAACCATACAGTCCGGCTTCAGCGCATGAACGGCATTTGCATATTTTGTCACGTATTCAGTAAAAAGATCGCGATGAAACGCCAGCCATTCAAACCAATGCGGGTCGCCGGCTTTTCGCGGAATATTTTGCTTCGGAATTCCACTTCTCTTCTCGAATTCCTCCTGACATCTCAAACACCAGCAGGGAGTAGCTCCCCAATTATCTCCATCAACCCAAAATCCATCGATATCATATTTTTGAACAAGTTCGAGCATTTGAGGAATCATCAATTCATCAACATAAGGACTCAAGCGACAGGTAGTGCCATTTTCGAATGGTTTGTTCTCCGAACTTATAGCAGACCAATTGGGATGCAATTCAATAGCCCGTTCATCGATCACTCCGGAATAATGCATACCGAGTTTAATTCCCAATTCTGTCGTCACAGTACGATGAATACGCAATGCATCCTTGACAACTCCTGGAGAAGTGGAGCCCACTTCTGTAGGCCAAGAAGTATAACCACGATGTCCTTTACAGTCGCATTGAATCCAATCGGGCTTAATACGCAGCAAACGTTCGCGCAGGTGCTCTTCTGTTAAATTTTTTCCCAATTCCGTATCACTGGCCGAAGCGTGCAAGTCGTAATGCAGGCCAAAAAAAACATCTTCATGCCAATTCTTTATTAGACTCATCTTTTCATTCTCCATATTTAACAGATAAAATCAGGTTTCTTTTCTATTTAAAAAGCTTATTCATTGTATTTGCTTTTCCACAACATAAAAATAAATCTTTAAAACAAAAAAATATTCGACACATCTATGAATGAATCAATCCGGTAACAATATATGTTTCCAAACAAAAAAATCACTTCTAAGCTCAATATTTCTTATGTTTTTTACGGCGTATCCGTTCAAAATTTTTGCAAAATCCACGAAATTTTCCAGTCAAACATTTTAATTCCTCATCACCTATAGAACAGGCTAGAAAACACTTCAGACTCTTTTATGATCTTTTCAGGATGTATTATAAGTTCTGAATATTATATTAATCTATTCCTTCAGAATCTTAAAAAAAGAACATCAACACCGCTTTGCGATTTTTTAACATTAGAATAGAACCATCCATCCTTTTTATCATGCAAAAAAAAACAGATATCCACTTTACTAATCACCCGCTTTCATGTCCGGATGATGTTCTTCATATATTGAAAACACTCCAAGAAGATGGTCATCAGGCAGTCCTTGCCGGCGGTTGCGTACGAGACTGGATTATGGGTAAAACTGCCCATGACTGGGATATTGCAACGTCCGCCAAACCCGAACAAGTTGAAAAGCTATTTCCGCGTACGCTTCCACTCGGCAAAGCCTTTGGAATTATTGTGATTCTTCTTCATCACCAGCAATATGAAGTAGCTACTTTTCGCGGTGATGGCGACTATCGCGATGGACGACATCCCAGTTCCATCTTTTACGCTTCCATGGAAGAAGATGTTAAACGGCGCGATTTTACCGTGAATGCCATGCTATACGACCCGATTGTTCATAAACTCTATGATTTTGTCAATGGGCAACAAGACCTGAAAAGCCACATACTGCGTACTGTCGGCATACCGGCCCGTCGGTTTGCGGAAGACAAACTGCGCATTCTGCGTGGAATCCGTTTTGCCGCAAATCTAAATTTCACCCTCGAATCAGAAACATGGCAGGCGCTAAAACAAGAAGCCTTAAAAATTCATTGCGTATCCATCGAACGAATTACGGTCGAACTTGAAAAAATCCTTCTCGGCGGAAATTCTTATCATGGTTTCAAGCTTTTACGAGATGCCGGATTACTGAAGGAAATCTTGCCGGAAGTACACGCACTCATTAATGTAAAACAGCCGCCGCAATTTCATCCAGAAGGCGATGTCTGGAACCATACCATGCTAATGATGAAAGAATGGGACCGAATATTGCCATTGCTTCAAGAACCTACAGAAGACCCGCATATGCGATTCAAAGATACGATTCTGAATGAAGCAACCGCGGAAGAAAAACGTACGCTTGCCTGGGCCACCCTGCTCCATGATATTGGCAAACCGTCAACCTTTATGATTACCGATCGAATCCGATTTAACGGACATGATATTATCGGTGCCAGAATGGCCGAAAAAATATTGAAACGTCTAAAAATGCCAACCATACTGATTGAGAATATATGTTTTTTAATTCATCAGCACATGTCCCTAGTAATGTTTCCTCAAATGCGCATTGCAAAACGACGCCGCAAATTACAAGAGCCGCTTTTCCCGTTGTTATTAGAACTCGCTCGGTTAGATTGTGTCTGCAGTCACCATATGGTAGAACTGCATCACGATATTTGTAAAATGTGGCTGAAAGAGATAACCTTGCCAAAGCAGCCGAAGCCTTTGATTTCAGGCAAAGATCTTATTGCCGAAGGCTATAAACCAGGCCCGCTGTTCTGCAAAATTCTCCAAGAAGTCCACGATGCCTATTTAGAAGATATCATCCATACAAAAGAAGAAGCACTTTATTGGGTACAAAAAAAATACAATAATTCACCTTCAACAACTTAAAAAATCGGCGAAACAACTTTTACATATAAGATTATTTTTTCCACTCGAGAAAAGAAAAATCCCCCCCCTAATCTCTCAAACTTGAAAAACGAGATTCGAACAACGAGTTAATACGAAAAATATCCTGCGCATTTCAGGTTTACCCGAAGCTGTCCCATTTTTTCCCCTTTTGGCGGAATAGAGAAAATTTCAAAATTCTGCACCGGCAAAAAATAAGGCTCTGTGATAAGCTGTTTTATAAAAAACTGGATTTGCGAAAAATTCCCCTCAATTGCAAATTTTACTGGAAATTCCAACAAATACGGCTTTTCTTCTTTCGGACTCTCAAAATAGGCTTTCATTGGCAGTAGACTAATTTTTGTCTTTTGCTGCGCATTTTTACACACCCGAACGCCTGACGCCGTCAGGCACTGCCGCAGCGTCTTCAGCGTCCACAGTTTTAACATCAGCTGATACGTATAATCCGAAAGGGTATCCGTAGAAATTCCGAGCACGGAAGGATCCAGTTCAAAACCATTTTTTTCAAAATCATCTTTAACAATAAAAAATTCTTCTTGAAAATCAAGCCTTGTGACTCGACGAATAAAATCACTCCGAGTCCCATACTTTTCTTTTATTATTTCGGCGTACATATTCTGCGTGCGCTTATCTAAAAGATCATTGATTTCTTTCAGCCCCTTTTGTTTTTTATCACCACTCTGAATGGCAAGCAATTTTTTGTAAATTTGCTGTAAAGATGCCATATCAAGAGGATAGTTACTTTTATCCATACGCTTATATATTTGCTGCAAATCACTCTGATAAGATTCGATCGTTTTTTGCTGCGGGAGCAACACCATAGAGTAAAAAAAGGCCGCAACCGCAAGAACGAAAGCAACAATACAAAAAAGAATTTTATAAACAGATGCGTTTACTTTTATAGGTTTCATTTATTTTTCTTCTGAATCGTCATTATTTTTAGTTAAATCTTTCGGAACAGAAAGCGTAAAAGGCTTAAATTCTTTTTGGGATTTTTTTTTCAAAAACTGCCCCCACGGAATAAAAACATCTTCGCGGCCGATGCATTCCTTTTCGGGAAGTAAATCAACTTGCTCAAACAGATCATTATGCTTTAGTTTTCCCACCAGATCCTTTACACGCTGATAGGGCGCCGCAGGCTCAAACGGCACAAATCCGGCAATGATCCAATTCTGTGAAACAAACGACTCAGAATAATCGTAAATTCTATTTGGAAATTCTTTCTCACGCGACAAAGCACTTTTATCTTTTTGAAAAAAAACATCGGAAGATCCACCTTCACCAAAAAGATTCGTAGAATTTGAATCGCCTTTTTTATCAACAGGGACCTTGAAAGAATCGTAATCCGCGAAATAAACACACAATTCATCTTCGCACAAATGCGATTCTAGCTGCTCCAGCCCCGCAAGAATTCCCACAATCTTTTTTCCACCTGCAATCTTCGGCATCATTTTACGCTCGTGCTTTTTCAACAAAGAATAAAGAGACTGCAGTTTCGGCAAAAAATCCGAACGCCCCCCCATACGCTTAATTTCAGCCCGACATACCAATATCTGCTTAGACTGCTTATGCCAAAACAACATTTCGGACCCCAATAACGATAAACAAAAAAAGAGACAACTGACCGCCAAAAGCACAAATTGAAAAACTTTTCTTTGCCTTTGAATTATTTTTTCAGACAAAAAAGATAACGAACAAACGCCCAACCCCGCCGCTTGGATTCCCAAACCATACGCGACCGCAAATTCTGGCATAATCCGCCCCTGAATGGTCGGCCCCAAAAGCTTCACGGGAACATCCATATGCACCTGAAGCCAATGAACTAAATCACCAATCCTCATGCCCCCGCCACTGAAAAAAACATGCCCAATCGGCACATCCGCATACGCATCATCCTGAGATCGCCAATGCTCTACAACATTCTGAATTTCAATATCCAACGACTTTGCCGCTTCCAAAAGCGGCGAATGCAGCGACTCATTATCGAAAAGAATATCTGCAAGCTTTAGAGACTCACCATGCTTGCACCATTGCTTGTTATATGCTGCTAACGCATCCGTAAAACGATTCCCCGAAAAAGCCAGCGTACTGATAAAAACCGGTTTCTTATTCACAACAATAATAATCGTTGAATTTTCTTTCCCGATATCCAGTATCAACACAGGAGTCTTTCTGCTATAATACTGCGGATATGATTTTGCCAAGACATTCACCAAGGATAACCCATGCATCGCCATGCCCATAACAGGACAATCCATTTGCGATAATAAATCAAAATGAGTCTCAATAAAATTCTTACGGCAAATTCCAATCAACACGGGATTCTTATAATGCGTATCCGCCGACAATCGACAATAAGAATGCATAAAAGAATCTTCCGAGATTCCCGCAAGTTGTGTTGTCTCAAAAGCAACCATCTCTTTCAAATGCTTTGCATTACCAACAGGGAAGTCTTTTATCTGAGTGCTGCAAATAAATTGGGGCAACCCGACAACGATCGGCACATTATCCCATTTTAATTTTTGCAGCCACTTGTGCAAACCATCATAGACCTCAGAATCGTCTAAAACCCCCTCATCTTCAATACACCATTCTTCAAAAGCAAGTGCTTTTCCCCGCTCAAATAATACAGCCCGGACCGCATAGTTTCCAATATCCAGTCCGACATATCTTTTCGTTCTGTTCCATAAATCCAGCATAGCTATTCCTAGTGTTTACGGCTTTTTCCAAGCGTTCGCCGGCCAGCTGGAAGGCTGCTGCAGTTGCGCCCAATATTTTATCAACAACGCCGCATTTTGCCGGCGCCATTCCAATGTAGATATAATCGGTGCAAAGACTGGCTGACCAGCCAAACACCGTTTCAGAACATCCGGATCCAATTTTTTCCCATCCTCAGAAAGCAATACCCACTTCGGCAATCCCCGCGTTGCATCCGTAAATAAGACCCATAATTCGGATATTTTTTCCATACTATTATTTCGACGCAGCGCAAGAAAGCCATCGGTCAGAAATAACCCGCCAATACAGTGCGGCTTAAAATTAAGACTCTGAAGATAAAGAGCACGCTGCAATTTTGTTTGTTCAATAATAGCATCAATATCCGTTAAAATGATCCCAGCACTTTTAATTTGTTTTTGCGCTTTCACAACATCGGGATGATTTAAATTCATCCAGGGTATATTCGTATCAATCACATCATATTGCGAAACAGCTTTCGTGATTTTTGGAATATCAAGAGGAAGATGATCCTGAACAAAATGAATCAAGCGCTTCTGCAGCCAAAATCCGGGGACGATACCAATTTTTTCCGTCTTCTGCAAGAACTCGATCTTCTTCAGGAGGAAAAAATTTAATTCAGAGACATCCGCTGCTTCTGTTACTGTCTGCATTAAAAACTTCCCCTGCGGACAAAGATTGTCCTCATCACGCGTAAACGGCGGCGCGACTTCATACTCCATTGAATTCAAGCCATTGGTAAAAATCTTACTCGTGTGTGTTAACATTGGCTTATCCATATCATTTTGCCAAAAATAGACATTTCCCCAATAAAGCATATATCTCATAAGATGCTCCTGCACAGGACGCCCCCCACCCACTAAAAATTTTTGAATTTCCATACGATGAGAAAGCAGCTTCGGCATGTATAACATCTTCCAGTCTTCATCGCCTTTCTTTCGATATTTCATCTGATACAGCTGAAACATCTCAGGCTGCTCCGCCAAGATTTCAGGAAAAGAAGCCCGAGCATCGCGCTGCTTTTTATCCCATGCCAGTACGTTCCTTAAATCACTCTCCCAAACAGTATTTTTAGCCTGATTCTGCAAACAACTCTGGAGTTTCTTTTCCATATCAGAGTCCATCGGAAATTTTATGTCCTGAAAATCATGCAACAAAAAAGCACTGCTTTGCTGCTCTCGCTGTTCCGATATCTTGCCATAAAGATTGTTGAATTTAAGTTCATTCAGCGACAACAAAGACTGCATCTTATCAAAAAAAGGATTCAAATCCGTCGGTAATAAAAACTCTGGTAATTTTTGCTGTAATTTTTTCAAATTCTCAATTTTTTCCTGTTGCGCCTTTTCTTGCGCAGCATTTGCAGCGAGCGTCATTGATATATCATTAGCCCACGCTTTTAATTTCAAGAATTGCTGATCCAGCGATAACCGCAACGCCTCATCTGCATAAATGGCCTTACTGCGAACTTCTTGAATTTCATTTTGTAAATCCTTTATCTCCGGCAAAAGTTCATTGTTGACAACGCCTTGATTATTCTCCATGATGCTTTTGATCTTCAAATTCAGCTGACGGATGAAGGAATTACTGTCCTGCACCCGCAACTTCTTTTGACGTAGCCACGCAGACTGCCATTCTTTCAATTTCATCTGCTCATCCAAAGTCCAGCTCAAAACAGCAGCACGATCCTGCCACGCCCGCGCCTGCGCATCACTAATATTAAAAAGATTTTTTTCAGCCAAAAGCATTTCAGCCCAAAGCATCGAGGTCAATTTTTTGTTTTCTGCAATTTTTTGCTGTTTCGTTTCTATAACCTTTTGCAAACGAATAATTTCTGTTTTTTCAAAATTCTTTGGATATTCTCGTTGAATATCATTCAACAATGCATCCGCTTCGGAAAGCTGTTCCAATTTTACCATCGTCTTTATTTTATTCAACTTTACTTGAAACAGATGGTTCTGCTTGCTCTTGTTAAACCAAAAACCTCCCATAATGCAAAGAAAAATAACAACCCCCACAACAGTACACACAACGCTTTTTATGCGCAAATTTCGATTTTTCCCCCGTTCCGCAAGTTGCTCATTCATTTGAGAAACCAAAAGCTCGTTTACCGGATATTCATCTTCCTGCAAACGCGCCAGTGCTTGACGCAGGTCCAAATCAGTCGCTTTGCCCGACTCCAATAAGTCTTTAAATTCCTGTTCTGCAATTTCATGCGCCTTTAACTCCGATTGTTCTTTTTCCACTTTTTGGATAAAATGATCGGCATCAGCATGCATTTGCTTCCAGCGCTCCGGCCTTTCCGTAAACGCCTCATCCTTTTCCATTTCAGCAATACGGCTCAATAATTTTTGAACCCCTTTTTCAGAGTCCGAAGTAAGCTGATGCTTCATATCCTCCATGAGCGCGTTACCCTCTGCCAACAAATCGGTGCGGCGTTCGGACAACAAAGCATAACGCAGTTTCTGCATTGATTCTTCCGGCGCCTTAGCCACACGCTGAGGATGCTGTAATTCTGCATCGATCACCTTTAGCTGAGCCATATCCTTTTTAGCCAGTGCCTGCTTAAGTTTTTCCAGCCATTCCGGCAGTTCTTCTTCTTCCAGAATCCTCAGATTATCAATCCAGTTTGTATTTTTCGGGTCTTGACTGCGTATTTCACGCAGCACTTCCAGTGCTTCGCGATGCTGATGCTGATAAATGTATTTACGAAACATCTGCAATAACGGTTTTAAATCAATTTCACTTATATTTGCCTTTTGCAACTTTTCAACAACCTCGGTATGCAAAAGCGGCGGCTGCGTTAATTCTAAATCCATACATATGTTATGCCATTTCTTTGCAAATGGAAATTGCACAATTGAAACTAACACTAATAAATCCGGAGCCTGATGGGCCGAATACATCGCTTCCGACAAAAGATCTTTCTCTAAAAAATCAGCACATCGCAATAGCCTTGTATTTACCGCCGCACATAACTCAGCATATTGAACAGCATAGTCTTCCAATAAAGCATTCTTCTCTAAAAGACCATTCTCAATTATTTGCGATATCTGTTGAATTAATGTTTGTTCAGGTGTCATAAATATTTATTCCAGTTTCCGAGGTTTTAAATTCAGCATATTGATCTCACGTTTGGGAATCAAAACAAACTTCTTCTTCGGTGCCTTTTCCGATTCCGGCACCGAATTAAGAACTTCCAAAGACTCTTTGTTAGCATTAACACTACGCGCTAACTGTATAAAAAAATTTTTAGAATCCAATCCCGGCAAATGATCTAATTTTGTTAAATCCAATAAATCTCCACGCACTTGATGACGGGTATCCCGTAAAATGGGAGTCTCCGGTAAACAACACCGCCAAGCACAAGTCATCCCCGCCGGCAATGTTGTAAAATAAGTATTAAAAGTCAATTGCCAACGCTGCGGGATCGGAACTAAGGACGAAGCTTCCGCCAATAACCGTAATATATCCATATCCTGCGCATAAACAATAAAATATGGTCTCGATATATCCTGTACAAAAGACTCTGCCAGCAACCCCGCATAACCAGCATCGCCGGTAACTTCTTCCCAATAAGAAGCATGCATGTCCTTAATCGGCACATCCGTAAGAACCTTCGGCATCTTTAATATATGCGGCTTGCCTTCCCATTCGGTATAAAAAAGATTTGTCTGCAAGCTCAGCCACACAGGACCACACTCCAACCGCTCACGCTTATGAATTAAAAGATGGTGCGCTAACTTGTTGCTGCGACCAGTATGATCCGCCTGCGTTGGACTAATACGTGATAAAATACTCACATCACGGCCTAACAATTTGCTTTTATAATGGCTGTAAGATGTGGGACTTTCATTGTCCTGCTCTTCCATCGCACTATAAAGACTCTTATAAGAGCTGATCGCTTCCATAATTTGAATCGAAGCCGGCGGCATCCCCTGAGTATACGCAACCGTGCAATACCCCTGACTGCCAGGACGCAATCCACGCGCGGCTGAAGTATATACTAACTCATGAGCCATTATTCACGACCTGTTTTCCAATATCTTTATTTTTATCAATCAATACAGATTCTATATTGCTGGTAATCCATATTAACTTTTGCAATCTGCCATCGGCCAGATACCATTTTTTATTTTACTTTAGGCAACTTAAAACATATATCCGTTCCCGGATATTGCAAAATAAACCCCCCATATGTAATCGGAACCTGTATCGGTGTATCCTTTCCAGGCAGCCGCACAAAATAAACATCGTGCGACAACTGATAATCCACTTTCTGAATCTTTTTCGACATGTTATCAGCAGGCACAATACCCGGAATTAACCCACGCTGATAAAAGAAATACAGCATTGGAACAGCACCCCAAAACGGCTTAATGTCGCCGGGATATACCCCGATCATTCCCGTTTCAGGATCCAGCTCGGGGCTCTTTCCCAAAGCACTGTTTGGAAGATAAATCACTTCGCCGGCAAAAGACTCGGCAGTCGAGACCAGCTCAGGACAAATCTGTTCCAGCAATACTCGCAAAGCAAACGAAACCTTTTTAATAATTCCGACATCAACTGCCGAGGTATTATTCTCAAAATCCCAGTTCCACGGATTTTCCGGCAATTCGATTTCGAGCAGATCTTTCCAAATATCGCACTTTGACACGATTATCATTAACGTCATGTCGGATTTTTTCCCCGCGCGCATACCGGAGTATTTTTTAATTCGGTTAATCATTTCAGTAAGGATAATTTCTTGACGTTGCACCCTAGAATGCAGCGCCAACTGTGGATCTTTTTTATCCTTAAGAAGCTTACGGAAACGCACGTCCTTGGTCGGATCAAACAAAAAGAAAATCGTATCACAATGCAGCAAATGCTGTGTTGTAGGATTATCAACCGAGTCCATTCCCGGTTCATAATGTTCGCCGGCATTATCATATAGAACGAGCGTCCGCGACGTTTTTTCACGAATTTCTGCATAGCGCGGATGATGTTCTGCCGGCGTAATCGTAAACATAAAAGGCTTGGGTAGATTAATCAGCATATTATCTAATAGCACCTGATTATAAAGTTCACCCTGTAATTCCGTTTTGCGTAGTGCTACCAAACGATCCGTATCTGAATTCAAAAAAATAGTCTCTTCAAATTCGTTTACGATCTGATTATTAACAGCATCCGTATCTGTGAATGAAATAGCGAAATTTTTTGCTAACGTATTACGCAATTCCCATGTCATACTCGTAAGGAAATAAGATTTTCCGCTTGCGGTCGCTCCCACGATGGATAAAAACAACGGCGGCATTTCGCTGGCAGCCTGGGGAATACGCAAATGGCAACGCGGACAAGCCATATCTGGACAACTCATTCCCATAGCATCAATCGCATTGCCTTCAATCGAAAAACGGGACGGCAAAAAACGCTGCTGAGCATCTTCGCCTAATACCGGATCACCAATCAGACTCTGATGACGCGCAATAAATAAAAACTCCTCAATTGAAAAACGATACCAGCAATGCGGGCAAATAATGCCACGCTTTCCACTCCCAACCTTGCGCGATATGGTCGCTGCCGGTAATATCGCTTCATCGTCTTCCATATCCTTATAAAAGGGCTGTGAAAAAGAAGATTCATCCTTCTCTTTTCCCATGCTGGGGACCTTTTTATCTGCGCTAAGAACAATTTCATGTTCGTCCGAAAAATCACTGCTATTCAAACTCAAATCTATTTTCACGCGGCCCATTACCAAGTGGCACGGCTCATTGATTTGTATTTGCTGAATTCGTTGTCCGTCATTATAAATGCCGTTTGTACTCCACTGGTCTTCTAAGATCCATTGTCCGTCCGCATTTTGAATTAAAATAGCATGAAGACTGGAAATTGAAGGATCCGGAATACAAATATCATTTTCTTCAGCTCTACCAATACGGCAAGGTGTATCCTGCACTTTATAAAGAACAGGATCATGACTCGGCCGCCGAAACTGTATAAAACAAATTTTTTTTTCCGACATTTGATTCATTTTTCCTAAAATAAAAAGACAACCTGAATAAAAAAAAACGCCAGTTACAATTTGCCACAACTTTAACTCTTTTCAAATAATTCTTTTCCAAAAAAACTATTTTTTACAAGAAAACAATTATTTCACACAAAAAACTTGCTTATCTGCTAAAAAATAGTATTTTATAGGTTGTAACTTTCTTATTTTTGAACATAGTATATTGAATTACATTTCTACTTTCCATTATCATTGTCAATTGAATAAAAAAACAGGAGTTTTATATCATGCAAAAAAGGATTTTTTTGTTGCTCGCATTCGTTACAGCTGTCACTATCGGCACTACTGGTTGCCGCTCCATTGGCAATGGTAAAGCACGTTTCGACACGCTACTATTAACTGGAAATTTTCTTGAATCACGTCTTTTGTGTGAATTAGCTCAATACAAAACAAAACAACCGATGATGATCTTTTCTGCAGATGCAGACGGCACCCAACAGATTTTCTATGTGCCCGCAAATAATAAAGTTGTTCAGCTAATGTCCGAATCTGAATTTGTTGAAATGATTGAATTTATCAACCCGAAAAAAGTCATTGTTGTCGGAAATAGTAGTTATGTACCCGCAAAATATACCCAAATGGTCCCCGTTGCTTATCCAGTAATTCAACTTTCCAGCAAGAATTGGGACTGTAACGCGCAGTCTTTAGGCCAAATACTGAACCAGAATCGCCTGCCGAAAGTTTTCCGGACAAATTATACAAAAGTACTTCAAGCGGAAACTCAAGGAACAGAAAACAAAGCCCAAACTACTACCATTCCAGCAGCACAGTAATTTCACACATTTTTATTCTTTATTTCTTTATCAATATGCTATTGTTAGGATCCTTTGCTCATGATTACAGCTCTTTTTCAAATTGCTAAAAACACTTTTCGAGAAAGTTTAAGAGAGCCCATTTTTTTACTATTGCTGTTTACAGCTTTATGTATGATCGGTTTATTTCCAATTTTCACGATGTTTGTATTCCGTGCTCAGGAAAAACTCGTCATGGACAGTTCGATGGCGACCATGATGGTTATGGGATGGGCATTGGCAATTTTGATTTCCAGCTATGCAGTATCCCGCGAAATTGACAACGGCACAGTACTGCTTCTGCTATCAAAACCAGTTCAGCGTCCTGTCTTCATCATTGCAAAGATCATTGGTATTCTTGGTGCAATTACGATCTTTTGTTTTGTAACTGGCCTTGCCGGCATGATATCTCTACGTGTTGCTGCCGATCAGTTTCGCCTAGATCTTTATGTAATGTCCGTCTATTTTGGAGGTATTGTCCTAGCATTTATTATTGGCGGCATTTACAATTACATCACACGGGCATCCTTTCCGATGGCAACGATTCTTGCTATATTGGTAATAATGCCGCTTGTAGCCATTTTTGCACACTTTCTTCCTTATGAAGGCGAACGCATCGGTCTGTCTTTCAAATTAGTACCAGCTTTAATCCTGATTTATTATTCTGTTTTAGCAATGGGCTGCATGGCAACAGCACTGTCAACCCGATTAAATCTTGTCAGTAACTTACTCGTTTGTTGCGTTATTTTTCTTCTTGGACTGATGTCCGATTATATCTCCGGCAGAAAAGCATGGGAAAGCTGGATGGACACCCCACCCCAAAGCAAGCAGGCCCTATGGTATTCTTCTTATACATTCGCATCAACCGAGTTAGCCAATGTTGGCAAATGGTCCCCACCGCAAAAAATAGATGTCGGCGAAGCCATGGTTATATGGAGTGATAACGACATACCGGACACCCTGCCAAAAGGTCTTGGCAAAACACCGGAAGCGGTTTGGAATGATAATGAAACATGGAAAAACGATATAAAAGATCTTCAAAAACCGGCTTGTTACATGGCCATTTATAACGTGGACACTCAAGATTGGGAAAAACATCTCATTTCAAATGAACGCACGTCACTAAAAAAGAATGCCAAAGGTATGGACGCCTCTTATACATCCTATGCTTTCAGGCGTTCCATGAATACACCTCGCATTCCAAAAGGCGGAACATGGTACAACCCTATTCCGGATCCCGGCAGCAGAATTGCAACAATTACCTATGTTGTGGTTCCTAATTGGCAACTTTTCTGGATGGCTGATGCTTTGGCTAACAACTTGGCTATTCCAGGCGAGTATTTAGCTTTAGGAACCGCTTATGCCGCTATTATTATTACAATGATGATCATTGTAGCAGTCTTACTGTTTTGGAACCGTGAAGTCGGAAAACAAATGCTGACTTCCTGATAAAAATATTCAGAATGTTGATTGTTTTTTCTATTTCCGTTCATTTCGATTACGAGAACAGAAAATCAATCAACTTTATATTATCCACACAATAGCCCTTTTTAAAAGGCTTATTACAATTATTTTCGACAGGAGTTTATATATAATATTATGAATAAAAATAATTTTTATGTCACCACGCCCATTTATTATGTTAATGATAAACCACATATTGGTCATGCTTACACCACGATTCTTGCCGATGTTTTAGCGCGTGGGCATCGTCTGCTTGGAGACCCGACTCATTTTCTCACCGGCACCGATGAACATGGTCAAAAAGTGCAGCAAGCCGCTGAGAAACTTAATATTACCCCCATTGAACAATGCGATAACACCGTAAAACGTTTTCAGGAACTCTGGAAAAAACTCGGCATTACCAATGATGATTTTATTCGTACAACGGAACCAAGGCATACAAAAATCGTGCAAGAAATCCTTCAGGACTTATATGACCGCGATTTAATCTACTCCTCTGAATACGAAGGATGGTACTGTGTGCCCTGCGAACGTTTCTTCACAGAAAAAGATCTCGTGGATCAATGCTGTCCTGATTGCCATCGCCCCGTAGAAAAATTAGTCGAAAAAAATTACTTCTTTAAAATGAGTCAATTTCAACAACAGTTGATTGACTATATTGAAAGTCACCCAAAATTCATTCTTCCGCTTAATCGCCGCCAAGAAACCTTGGGCTTTCTGCGCAAGCCCCTGAATGATTTATGCATCAGCCGACCCAAGTCCCGCTTGGCATGGGGAATTGACTTGCCTTTCGATCATGACTATGTTACCTACGTATGGTTCGATGCATTAGTAAACTATATCAGCGCAGTTGGCTATCGTTCCAATGATCAAGAATTTAAAAAATGGTGGCCGGCTTCCTATCATTTAATTGGGAAAGATATCCTGACGACTCACACGGTCTATTGGCCAACAATGCTAATGGCAATGGGGGTCGAGCTACCGGAAACAATATTTGCGCATGGCTGGTGGCTTGTTTCAGATGCCAAGATGAGCAAATCCGTTGGTAATGTTGTTAATCCTATGGATATGGCCGAAGATTATGGTGTGGATTCCTTGCGATATTTTTTGATGGCAGCCATGAGTCTCGGACAAGATGCGAACTTCTCTGTAGATGCCTTTACAACAAAATACAACGCCGATTTAGCAAATAATTTAGGAAATTTTGTCAGCCGTACCATCAAAATGCTCGAAAACAATTTTGATGGCATCATGCCGCCGGAAGCTCCGGAAGATGAATTCAGCAGCAATCTTCGCAAAGCCTGTGAAGATGCTGTTACCGGCATGAGCAATGGCATTAAGAATATGCAGCTTGACCGTGGCATCATGACCGTAAATGCTGCATTGCGTGAAGGCAATAAATACTTTGATCAAATGAAGCCATGGGCCTTGGCTAAATCGGGCGATAGGATTACTCTTGGTATTATTCTGCGAAATTCAGCAGAATGCCTTCGCATTGTTTCAGGTCTTCTTTATCCAGTTATGCCTGAAAAAATGCTGAAGTTACGTCAAATTCTTGGAATTCCCGAAAAAAAATTAAAACCCCAGATGGATCTTTTGAATCACTGGAATGTTTTACTATCGGGCACCCATACCGGCTCTATAAAAACACCGCTTTTCATGCGCATTGATCGGGTGAAAAAACAACAACAAGCCCCAGAAACCAAAAAAGTCAAAAAAACGCCAACACCTCAGCCCGCTCTTCAAGAAGTCGTCCCTGGTGTTATTACGTTTGATGATTTTATGAAAGTCATTCTCAAAACGGCCGAAATTCAAACCGCAGAAAAAGTAGAAGGATCTGACAAACTTATTCGCCTGGAACTTGCAGTCGGCACAGAAAAGCGCCAGATTGTAGCTGGCATTGGCAAATCCTACACACCCAATGAGCTTCTTGGAAAAACCATTATTATTGTTGCAAATCTAAAACCTCGCAAACTAATGGGGTTGGAATCACAGGGGATGCTTTTAGCGGCAAAAACGGATAAAGAATTACATCTTCTCATCACGGATGGCCCCATTCCGTCCGGTATTCGCGTTGGATAACCGCCTCCCAAAATGTCCAGCAACTTTTTTGTTTTTCACTAAAAAATAAGATTCAAATTCTTCTGATTTTTTTAGGGAAAATCAGGATGGGAAAAAAACATCGATAATCCTGCCAAAATGATAGAAGCGACCATTTATTTTCAAAAACACATTTTATAGATTTCTTATTTTTTTTTGCCCCACTTAACAGAAAAAAAACAGCAAAATCATCATGCTTCCTCTTCTGATAAGGCTTGCTTGCCTTTTTCCCAAAGAAGGGAAAACGGTTCAATTTCCTTTTTATAAGACATAAAAAAGGTCTACTAACAGCAGAATTTTTACTTTACAATATATTCTAATAACGATCGCCTCACGGTATAAATATTCATTAAATACCTCATGTGCTTTTTATATTTTTTATCCCATCATGATCTATTTCTTACTGAAATTTTCAATAATATTTATTGCAAAAATAGATATAAAGTTGCATCAAACAGAAGCTTTTTAGAGACGCATAAAATTATAATTTTATTTTAGTGCGTTCGCAATACTCTTTTAATCATTTGATATCAAACGCAGCAAATTTATTAAGAATTGTATAAAATGTAACATTTTCAAATCCTTGCAAAAAAAATATTAAAATTGAAGGAACTAATTTAATATCAATTTTTCTTTTTGCCCCCTGAATAACAGCAAAAAAGCAAATTTTGTTGTTATTTATTTAAATAGATACAGTCTAAAAGAATGAGAAATAGTTCGCACTAAAATTATAAGTAATAAAAAAGGTCTTTGCGAGAAATAGTTCGCAAAGACCTTTTTTATTCTTTTTTTACTATTTTTTTGAACCGTAAATA
>Ga0172377_10002722_pt1 | contig 18110 bp, 13 predicted proteins | sample Pumphouse3metaG_FD_119749 | JGI IMG/M metagenome (GOLD analysis project Ga0172377, IMG submission 119749) | Leachate microbial communities from a municipal landfill in Southern Ontario, Canada - Pumphouse #3 metaG | ecosystem: Engineered > Solid waste > Landfill > Unclassified | place: Canada...
AAGGTCAAGGACGATATGGGAACTGACACAGTATACGAAGGAGTGCTGACGCTCCATGTGATACTGCACGGGATCTGGGATGACGTGATAAGGGACCATACCAAGGAGATCCTGCCCGGAGTCGCCAAGAAATGGAAGATCCCCTATGAGATCGTGGCGGACTACTTCGATACGGAGAAGAGCATAGAGCACCACCGGTGATTACTGGCCCAGATGCTCCACCGCTGTCTCCGCATCGGTGAATATTGAGCGTATACGGTCGAGGGTCTCAGGGTTCGCATTCCACAGCCCCCGTTCCGCAGCCTCCAATAGGCGCGATGACATATTCAGGAGCGCATCCGGATTGCTTTCCTCTATCCATTTTCGGTTGTCGCCGTCGAAAAGGAACTTCTCTGATATGCTTTCATACATCCAATCCTCTATGGATCCGGATGTGGAGTCCCAGCCAAGGGTGTAATCCACAAGATTGGACAGCTCCTGTACGCCGCGGTAGCCGTGACGCTTCAGTCCCGAGACCCATTTCGGGTTCAGGACCCTGCTTCTGAAGACGAAGGAAGTCTCTTCCTGCAGGGTCCTGACTCCCACATCGTCAGGGTCCGAAGAGTCGCCTATCATGGAAACCGGCTTCTCTCCCCTGATAGCCTCCACGGCTGCATTCATCCCCCCTAGGAATACGAAATCATCATCGTTATCCAGTATATCCAGCTCCCTGGATTCATGATTCTTCACAGTGACGTCTATGCCGCCCAGTCTCTTCGCGAAGAAATCCTTCATATCCTCCCCCGAAAGGTCTGTCCCGTAGGCGTAGCCTCCCCATTCAAGGAAAGCGCGCTTAAGGTCGTTCTTGTCCTTCCATTCGGAGCTCTCGATCAGAGTATCCACCCCACCCCCGTAATTCCCGGGCGGATCCCCGAATATCCTTACTCTGGCTCTTCTTCTTGCCAATACGGGGTCTAGGCCGGAGGAGATGTTCTCCGCAAGGTCCTTCCTCAGGTTGGCTAAAAGATAGTTGTCCTCATCAGCCTCGTCAAGCTCGGATATCATCTCTATCCCGTCATCTATGAGTCGGATAAGATTCGGGAAAGAATCCCTGAACAGGCCGCTGATTCTCAGTGTGACGTCTATCCTGGGACGCCCGAGCTCCTTTGGAGGTATGACCCTCAATCCTGTGACCGCACCGCCGGATGCGGACCATACAGGCTCAAGCCCCAAGAGCCAGAGGACATAAGCTACGTCATCGCCTCCGGTTTTCATAGTGTCGGTGGACCAGAGCACAAGGCCGACCTGCTTCGGATAGGCTCCCCTCTCACCTATGTAACGTTCGACCATCCGGTCAGCCATATCCCTTCCCACTTTCCAAGAGGGCATCGTAGGTATCGATTCCGGATCTATGGAATAGAAGTTCATCCCCGTCGGGAGAAGATGCGCATTGCCGCGGGTTATGCATCCCGAGGGGCCCGGCATTATGTATTTGCCGTCCAAAGCGTCAAGTAGATTCTCTGACTCGTTGACCGTCATCTCAATATGCTTTGACAACTGGCACATAAGATCCGACAGGGCCCTGGAATCCTCCGACTTGCCTGCGGCACGGTAAATTATCTCCCGGCACCCTGCGGGATCGGAATCCGCCTCCCGCATGCTTGTTATGATCTCCAGACATTCTTCATCTATGATGTCCAATATCTCTCCGTAGAGCTTCCCTGAGGCCGCGTCCGTCCGAGAAGGGCCGGAAGAGAGGTCCTTTATGGAGAACCCCTTGCGGGAAGCGACCAGGTCCCGTATGCTTCTGACTTTGCCGTTGCCCATTCTGACAACTGAGAAGATCATGTCATCCAACGCATTCCCTTCAGGAGGCACTCCGAGAACATGGAGGCCGTTTTTTATCATATTGCCTTTGATCTCGGTTATATAGTCGTAAAGCTCGGGCACCTTAGGTCCGAGGTCCTTAAGGGAAGAGGTCTCCGAGAGCCCGATCTCCGGGAGGATATTCATCTTCTGGCAAGAATCATACAGTTTGTCCAGTATGCCTCTGCACTTCTCCTCCTGTCCCGCGGCGGATGCCCTGAGGTGATCCTGCACCATGGCCTCCAAGGACGATATCTCGTCGTAACCGCAGGCCTTGCTCATGGAAGGGATCAGATGATCTATTATCACTGCCCAGGACCTCCTCTTGGCGTTCATGCCCTCTCCCGGGTTGCTTATGGCATAAGGGTAGATGTGAGGTATATGACCCAGCACAAGGTCCGGATAGCATTTATGGGATAGTCCGGTTCCTTTACCCGGAAGCCATTCCAATGTTCCGTGGCATCCCATGTGTATCACGGCATCGGCTTTGAAGTCCTTATCCAACCACCTGTAATATGCCAGATAGTTATGGGGAGCGACCACGTCCTGGCTGTGGTAGATGTCCGCATCGCTTCCCAGGTATCCGCGGTTCGGTTGTATCCCGACGAATACATTCCCGAAGATCGTACCGGGTATGACGATGCCTCCTGCAGTTGTGTTGATATCTCCGGGAGGAGGTCCCCAATCCTCCGTCATCTTCATGCCGCAGTCTTTGTCCGCATCGGAGATCCAGCCGAGATATTCCTTCACCGGTACGACAGCAGCGGCGCGTTCCGCCATCTCCTCAGAGGACATCCAGTCGTTGTCATTGGAGACTCCTTCCAATAGCTTCTCGGAAAGCTCCTGCCCCGATCCGGGGAATCTGCCCACATCATATCCCCGGGATCCCATCGATCTGAGAAGGTTCACGGTGCTCTCTGCCGCATCAAGCCCGAAGGCACCCCCGATCATGTCCCTTCTCGGCGGGTTCTGGTGCAGGAGTATCGCGATCCTCTTGTCGGAGTTGGATATGTGCCTCAGTGCAGCCCAGTTAACGGCAAGGTCGGCGATGGCCGTGACTCTTTTCTCTAGGGGGACATATTCCGATCGTCCGTCCGCGGCTTTTTCAGTGGATGCCAGAGGAACGGATATTATCTGACCGTCGAATTCCGGCCAGAATACGCTCATGGAGAGCTCGAAAGCACCCAAGCCTCCCGGGTTGGATTCCCAGTCCTTCTCCGATCCCAGCAGTGCCGGGGCCTGGATAACGGGAACTCCCAGCTCCTTGAATACGTTCCCTCTGTTCTCGTTGCTCGGGTCGGACATGCATATCTGGGAGAATCCCATGGTCAGAACGGCCGCATCCATCAGAGGCTTGCCGTTATCCATGAGATATTTCTCAGCAGTGCCGATTATGCCTATCGAGCCCGTTATGCTGCTGGGATTGGTGGTCAGGAACACAGGCAGCACATTGACGCCTCTGGAGGCGATTTCTTCGGCGAGGCGGTCGATATGCTTCAGATTTCCGCTTACGTAGTTCGTCTGGTTGAACAACAGCGCTACAGTTGCTTTGTTCGGGTCGGCATATACGGAATCGACCATCCCCTTTCCGGGGAGATAGAGTCCCTGCGCAGGGCAGGCTGAAGGTCTTTCAGGTCGCACGTCCGCGTTACCGATCACTTTCAGCAGCCATTTGAGAAGGTTGTACTCGTTGTCATCCCCTCCGAATTCCAGATACCTCAGGATCTCCATGTGCTCCTCTTCTGAGCGAAGGAAAAGTTCTCTGTTCTCCTCTGTGTCCTGAGGCATCTCGCTCTGGACGACCAGCGGTATCTTCCCGGACACTATCGCCTCTCTGAGCCTGTCGAATTTTTTGAAGCAGGTCAGTCCCGAATGGACTCTGATGATGATGAGCTTCGCACCATCCAGTATGCTTAGAAGCTCCGAGAAGTACCTCTCCTCAGAATCCAGATCGGATATGCCGTACTGCCAAATATCCACATCAATGCCTTCGGACCTCAGCCGCTCAGCCGCCCTGATGCTGAGTCCGTTATCCTGGGCGTCGCAAAGCAGATTGACTATCCTCATCTGCCCGCCTCCGTCAGTATCTTTATCCTTCCGGCGAGGCTGTCCCCGCTGAGACGGTCTAATTTCAGATATACTCCGTTCATGCGCTCGCACACCCTAAGCGCGTCGTCCGTGTGCGGGAATCCCGTGCCGGTGTCGGCCACGATCCATGTTCCGCAGCCCGAGGAACCTACGAAGGAAGCGGCTTTGAGAGCGTCCTGGCGGGCGTCGCCTCCGGACATGGGGACGTTGCCTCTTCCGTCGGTTGCCAGTATTATATAGCATCTGATCCCGGGATTGGCCTTGAGCTCCTTGTGGACTTCCTGATACGCCTTCAGTATAGCGGCCGCCAGGGGCGTACCGCCTCCTGTAGGCATCTCCTTGAGTTTACTGTATGCGAAATCAACGCTCTTGGTGAACGGGAGGAGCACCTCGGCGGTTTCCTTCCTGAATGAGATCAACGCCACTTTGTCTCTGTTCTTATAGGATTCCTGGAGAAGTGCGAACACCGCCCCTTTCACGGCGGCCATTCTGCGCCGGGCGCCCATGGACCCGCTCGAATCGACAAGGAACAATATTGCCGTACCGCTCTTCTTCTCCCTTATCTTCTGTCTGAGGTCTGAAGGTTCCACAACCAGGGCCACGCCCTCTCTTCTCCTGGTCCTCTGATAAGGCGCGGCCACCCTCAGACTGGCATCGATGGCTATGTCCGTGGTCTTGGAAGTGGGGACAGCAGATGCGATGTATCTTCCGGATCTCGTCCCCTTTGAGGAATCACCTCTTTTCCCGAAGCAGCGTGTGCGTCCTTTGCAGACCATGTTCCCGGATGACACGAAATCGATCACGTTGAACGTGCCCTCCATGCCGAATACTCTGTCCCCGCGCTCCTCCCCTGACGTATCCGTATCCTTCCTGGGCGATTCATTGCCGGGACCGCTGTCCTCAGCAGATGGTCCTGTCTCTTTATTCTTGACATCATCCTTTCCCGAGTCAGAGGAGCTATTGCGCTCCGAAGGAATCCCAGAGACTCTGTGGCTGAGACAGATCCTGGCTGCCTTCTTCACATCCTCCGGGCTGACATCATCCCTCCCGTCCAGAGCGGCCATCGCTCTGGAAGCGTTTGCGACGGCCAGGTCTCCTCTGTGCCCCTCTATTCCCAATTCCGAGCACACTGCTCCGATAAGTCGGAGCATATCCTCGCTCAGGGATACGAATTCCAGTCTTTCCTTGGCTTTGATGACATTTTCATGCATTTTCTCATTCTGAGCGGAATATGCTTCGCAGAATGATCCGGGGTCGGTGTCATAAGATATCCTTCTTCTGACGATCTCGTACCTGGTCTCTTCGTTGCCTATGGTCTCCAGACCTACGCATATGTCGAACTTATCCAGAATATGACTGTCTAGCTCCGATTCGGATATATTCATGGTAGCCAGGAATTTGGTGTCGCATGAATAGCTACAGGACATGCCGTCTCTCTCCACCAGCACTCTGCCGTTTATCACTGATTCAAGAATGGAGTTCAGGACCGGCCTGTGCATAAGGTTCACATCGTCGGCGTGCAATAATCCTCCGTTCGCTCGGGTTATTAGCCCTTCTGAGAAATGTCTTCTTCCCTCGACAACAGTCTTCTCGAGATCTATGCCGCCGAATATCTGTGATTCGTTCGTATTCGGAGGGATATTCACCAAGTGTTTGCCGAATGCTCCGGGAACGGACCTCACCAACGTTGTCTTCGCCGATCCTGATACGCCGCGTATCAGCACAGTTCTTATCTCCGGGGAGACCAGGGCGACAGCAAGCGCATCCTTGGCAAGATCCATTCCCAATATGGCGGAATAGGAGAATGAGCCGTTCAGATGTTCTTCAGCCAATTGCTCAGCTCCTCCGCATCTATGGTCGATTCCTGGAAAGGAGTGCGCCTCATGCGATGGGTGAGTACCAGATTGGCTATGCTCGCCACGTCTTCCTTGGTGGTCGTATCGCGCCCGTAGAATGCGGCATAAGCGGAGGCCGCCTTTATCAGAGTTATATCTGCTCTGTGTCCGTCCACGCCGAAGTACAGGGAGGCCTCGACAGCCATCTTGAGCGCGTCATCTTCTACGGACATGCTCTCCATGAGTTTCTCTGCTCTCAGTATCCTTTCCTTCATCTCATTCTGATCAGACTCATACCTTTTTACGAAAGATCCGGGATCTTTGTCGAAGTCCAGCCTGCGCCTGATCACCTCTACGCGAGATTCGACATCCTTCTCGCTTTTCACGTCCGAGGCCATGCCGAATCTGTCCAGAAGCTGGGGTCTGAGATCCCCTTCCTCCGGATTCATCGTTCCCACGAGTATGAATTTGGAAGGGTGCGTGAAGGATACGCCCTCCCTCTCAACGTAATTCTTGCCCATAGCAGCCGAGTCCAGAAGAAGATCCACTATGTGATCGTCCAACAGGTTCACCTCATCTATGTAGAGTATATTGCCGTTAGCCTTCGCCAGAACGCCAGGTTCGAATCTCTTGGTCCCGGTTTTGATGGCATGCTCAAGATCCAGCGTCCCGGCCACCCTGTCCTCCGTGGAGCTCAGGGGAAGTTCCACAACTTCCATTCTGGCGGTAATGAGATTAGGCGCATCCCCTTTGCCCATCCTCTCGGCGCAGTAGGGGCACAGGTTCTCGGCCCTCCCGGGTCGGCACCGGAAGGGGCAGTCGTGAACATCCTTATCCGGCAACAGGTCTGCCAGAGCCCTCACTGCCGTGGATTTCGCTGTCCCTTTCTCCCCCCTTACCAGCACGCCCCCTATGGTCGGGTTTATCACATTGAGTATAAGCGCTAATTTCATTTCGTCCTGGCCGACTATGGCCGTGAACGGATAGACGAATCCCTCTCTCATTGATTTCACAGGTCCTTTATCTGTGTCAGTGCTCTCACTACCTCGTCCCAATTCTCGCATTCGAGAAGCGAGGAATCGAGCAGGGGCATGCTCACCACACTGTATGTATCATATCCGGAGAATCTCAGGACTAGGATCCGATAGCCTTTCTTATCGAATCCTTCTTTTTTTGGATTATTGACGACAGATGCGCCGTAATCGTTTGGAAAGTGGAAGATCTTGTGAAAACGGTCGCCCTTCATGCAGCCGCAGACGCAGTCCGCATTCAGGTCGACGATATATTCCTTGAATTCCAAAGCATCGCCTCCCGCCATATGCTGTATTAGATGCGCATTGTTCTATATTTACTTGTTGAAAATTCGTTTTTATTAAACAAGGTTTATATATTTACGTTCTCAAGACACATTAAGTCTGTATTTTTTTGCTACAATAATAAAAGTCATATTGTCCTTTTAAAATTTTAGTATAAAAACATTTTGACAAATAATGTAGTAATACGCCTAAAAATATTTGGATTATTCATCCATCCATGTTTTCTGTATTAATAGTTACTACGGAATATGACCGCCTAGCGTACCAAACGCATAGGAGGGTTTGTTTGTCAAAAGAAGAGATACTCAACAAATTGAGCGACGCCGTGGTCACGGGGAAGATCGACCAGGCCAAAGCCGGGGCGAAGGAAGCATTGGCAGCAAAGATGGAGGCTCTTACCGCCATCAATGAAGGGCTTGTCAAAGGAATGTCCATTGTGGGAGACAGATATGCGGCACACCAGGTCTACCTGCCCCAGGTCCTGATGTCAGCCCATACGATGTACGCCGGTCTGGACATACTCCTGCCTGCGATACCTAAAGCACAGGCAGACAACATGACAAAATGCACTGTCGCCGTCGTTGAAGGGGATGTTCACGACATCGGCAAGAATATAGTCAAGACCATGCTGACCGCCGGCGGTTACGACTGCATAGATCTCGGGAAGGATGTTCCGACCGAGAAGATCGTAAGCACGGCGGAGAAAGAGAAAGTGAAGATTGTGGCCCTCAGCACTCTCATGACGCCGACGATGGACGGAATGAAGGACGTTGTGGACGGCCTCGTGGAAAGCGGATACCGTTCTAAGGTCAAGGTGTGCATAGGCGGTCCGCCTACATCTCCCGCGTTCGCCAAGGAGATCGGTGCGGACCACAGGGATTCCAACGCACAGGACTGCGTTGCGTGGCTTAAAAAGGCGGTGTGATTGAAATGACAGAAGGAATGACACATGTAGAGCGTGTTATGGCTGCTATTACCAATGAGAAAGCGGACAGGCTGCCCGTATATCCCATTGCCTGCGGTGTCAACAGAAAGCTCCTGAACGGAGGCAAAGGCGTTTCGTACCGCGACTGGTGCCACGATCCCAAGCTTTTCGCGCAGGCGTTCATAGAAGGTCAGAAGTACTTCGATTTCGACATGGCCATCGGACTGATGGACCTCTCTGTTATGGCGGGAGATCTGGGTGCCCACGTCAGGATGGACGAGCAGAATACGCCGTTCGTTGACAAGCACATAGTGAACAGCCTTGAGGATTATGAGAAGTTCGAGGTCCCCGACATAAAGAAGGGGAGATCGGGAGTTCTCATAGAAGGAACAAGGCTGTTCTCCAAGGCTCTGGCAGGTCAGGTCATAACGGCCGGTTTCTTAGAGGGACCGCTTCTGGCTCTCTCTCAGACCGCAGGGGCCGAGAGGATGTTCATGGACATGTTCACGGACCCTTCCGCGATACACAAAGCGCTGAAGGTGATCACGGACTACGATGCGGAGATGGTGAAAGCATTCGGCACCACAGGATGCAACGGCCTGTGCTGGGACTATCTGTGGGCCAACTACTCCTGTCTCGGAGATGCAGAGTACGGGGAGTTCGAGGCACCTTATGCCCAGAAGCTGAATAAGCTGACGGGGGAGAACGGCATGGCATTGGCCATACACAACTGCGCTGACCTTCCGCACCTGGATACCCAGATAACGAAGTTCAAGCCGGCGATATACTCGATGGCATACTACCCGCTCATACCCGGGTCCCCCTCTGCTTCAGAGGTCATCGAGAAAGGCTATGCCGACAATTGCCTCGTAGGCGGCCAGATAGATCCGCAGCTCTTCATAAGGGGCACTGTTGAGAAGATATCCAAGGTCACGTCAGATCTCTGCCACGAGGTGAAGACCGCTCTCTGCAAGAGGGGCCTTAACGGCAGATACTGCATAGCCAGTGGCTGCGAGGTACCTCCAGACATCAACACGAAGCTTGAGAACATCAAAGCGGTAGTTGATGTAACGAAGAAAGAGGGACGTCTGAACTGAAACCCTTTCCAAACCTCTTCCAAACACTTTTCACAATGAGCAAGAGGCAGGATATCAATGGTCGACGGATTCTACGAGGCTATGCGGGCGAAAGGTTTCTCATATAACACCACGGCAGCGCTGAAGAAATTCAGATGTCCGGAGTGCGGATTCGAGTTCTCGATGATGTACGCAAGAGCCATAGCCTGTAAGGGCTGTTCCGAGGCCAACAACAACTGTCCCAAGCTCAGATGCTCCAAATGCGATTCGGAGTTCTTCATGACAGATACGCCGCAGGTAAGCAATGATTACCAGCAACGGAATCTTTCGGAGCACATAGGCCGGATAGTGACCAAGTACAACAACGATATGGGATATGCTCACAAGAGGTGAACCTATGAATCTCGGACTTGGCCTGGATACAGGCGGTACATACACAGACTCAGTGATAATGGATTTCTCAACAGGCGAGGTGCTCAGCAAGGCGAAGTCCCTGACTACAAGGGATGACCTCTCCAAAGGAATAAAGGAATCCATAGATAAATTGGACCAGAAGCTGCTGGACAACGTCAGACTGATATCCATGTCGTCGACGCTGGCGACCAACTCCATAGTTGAGGGCAAGGGCTGCAGCGTCGGACTGATCTCCATAGGCAGGGATTTTGACAGGTCCATACCTGTGGACGAATACGTCAGGATATCGGGCGGTCATACACTTTCAGGAAAAGAGAGCGAGCCTCTCGACGAGAAAGCCGCAGCGGAATTCATGAGGTCCGTTCACGGGAAGATAGACGGGCTCGCCATAGCGTCATATCTCAGCGTGAGGAATCCCGATCACGAGAAGAGGGTGAAAGCCCTAGCAAAGGAGATCCTGGATGTGCCGGTGGTCTGCGGTCATGAGCTGTCATCGAATCTGGGGTTCAACGAGAGGACTGTAACGTGCATAATGAACGCCAGGCTGATACCCATAATCGAGGATCTGATAGAATCGGTCAAGCAGGTGATGGGCGACAGGGGAACCGGCGCGCCGCTGATGATCGTCAAGGGCGACGGGTCCCTGATGAGCGAGAAGGTAGCATTGGAGAGACCGATCGAGACGATACTCTCCGGGCCCGCGGCCAGCCTCATAGGGGCCAAGATCCTTACGGGAAGAGAGGACGCCATCGTCATGGACATGGGCGGCACCACGACGGACATAGGGATACTCAGGAAGGGCAACCCGCGTCTGGAAGAGAAGGGAGCCATAATAGGGGGGAGGAGGACCCACGTTCTCGCGGCGGAGATAGCCACGTCAGGGCTGGGCGGGGACAGCAGGATAATTGTCAACGGTGATAAGTTCTCACTAACCGCCCTCAGGGTAATGCCCCTCTGCATAGCCGCATCCAAATGGCCTCAGCTGGAGGAAAGGCTCAGGGAGGTGTCGGAGAGGAGATCCAGACCGACCCCGGAGAGCATGGACCCCAAGAGCATAGTGCAGGACGTGGAGTTCTTCATCAGACTCAAGGATCCGAGAGGCATAGCGCTCTCGGAAGAGGACAGGAAACTGCTGGAATACATCAGAAAAGAACCGTTCTCACTGAAGGAGGCAGGGGATGCCCTCGGCATCCATCCGTTCATCTTCAACATAACGAAGATGGAGGAGGCAGGTGTTGTTCAGCGCATCGGTGTCACGCCCACGGATATTCTTCATGCAGAGGGAAGCTACGTGGAATACAACAGGCAGGCAGCCATTTACGGGGTTCAGCATCAGGCCAAGAAGCTCGGGATGAGCACGGAGGAGTTCGTTGCCTTCGGGAAGCAAGAGGTAATAGATAAGTTGGCCTCAGAACTTCTGAAAGAGCTGTTCTTCGAGGAGACTGGCACATTCGAGCCGGACACCATAGGTAAGGACCTGATGACAAAGGCGATCAAGGGGAGATTCGGTTTGGACTATTCATGCAGGATAACTCTCAACAAGCCGATAATAGGCATAGGGGCGCCGGTGGCGGCATATTATCCTCAGGTGGCGGAGAAGTTCGACTGCGAGCTGATACTTCCCAAGTACGCAGAGGTAGGCAATGCGGTGGGAGCTATAACCGGGAGCATCGTGGAATCCATGGACATCCTGATAAGGCCGAAGCCCGGAGAGAATGCGGTCAATGATCCGAAGTGCTTCCTTTTCGCGCCATTCGGCAGAATGGAATTCGAAACGGTCACAGAGGCAGTTGATTACGCCGAGAAGAAAGCATCGGAGATCCTGTTGGATATGGTAATCTCAGAAGGGGCGGAGAATCCTAAGTTGGAGATGGAGAGGATCGACAGGAAGTACGAGTTCGGCTCCGGTTACGGAGCCGATGCTCTGCTCGAGACTCATGTGAAGGTATCTGCCGTGGGGAAGCCCAAGCAGTTCAGGCCCATGGAGAAGACATCCTACTACTCGGACCTGAAACAGGCTTGGGACGTCTGATCACTTCAGATCCTTGACGGATATGATGTGCCAGCCGAACTCGGTCCTCACGGGACCGACCACATCGCCCTTCTTGGCTGCGAAGGCGGCGTCCTCGAACTCCTTCACCATCTGACCCTTGGAGAACCATCCGAGGTCCCCTCCCTTGTTCTTGGACGGGCATTTGGAGAATCTCTTGGCCAACTCGGCGAAGTCCTCTCCCTTCCTTATCCTTTCCATTATCTTCTGAGCGTCCTTCTCGGAACCGACCAATATGTGAGCTGCGTTCGCTTTGGTTGCCATGATGGCATTATGGCGCAGGTCGTTTATATCCTGAACGCAGGCTCAGATCTTCCTGCCCGTCTTCTCCAGGAATCTGTCGAGCTTCTTCCTCTCGGATCGCCAGTAAGCTTTCTTTATCGGGGGGATCAGGGTGAACAGAATAAGAGCCAGCCGGAAGAGCCTGCTGGGGAAGACCTTCTTCCTGTTCTTCTCGATGCCCTCTATCATCCTCCTTGCCACGAGGTCCGGCTCCTGCACGGGATAGGGCCTCTCGAAATCTGTCTCCGAAGCAGACCTGAAGAAATCCGTGTTCACGGCCACCGGATATAGCACAGTCAGCCTGACGTTCCCGGGCTTCTCCAGGCGCAGCGACTCCTGGAATCCGTTGAGGGCGAATTTCGTGGACCCGTACAACGCATATCCGGGCATACCCAGTATGCCGATCCCTGAGCAGGTTATGGCGAAAGCGCCCTCCCTCCCGCCAAGCCGCCGGACGAATCTCTGATAGGAATATATCGGGGATACGGTGTTGGTATCGAATATCCTCTGTATCCTGTCCCAGTCCTCATAATCTATTATCTCGTAATAGGCGAACCCGGCGTTCGCTATGAAAACATCTATGGTCCCGAATTCCTCGTACGCCTTCTCAAAAAGCAGGTCGACACCTTCCTTTGAGGATATATCGCATACGAAAGGGACCGCATTCAGGTCTGCCAACGATTCCACGGCGTCAGTTCTGAGATCGGCGGCGAGGACCCTGCTGCCTTTGCAGAGCAGAAGTTTCAGCATCTCCATTCCTATGCCGCTGTTGGCCCCGGTGAGGACGACGTTCTTCCCGGAAAGGTCCATGGTATACCTCATCTCCCAGTTCGTATTTAGCGGGATTCATCGAGGACGGGGTTGACATAGCGCTTCCTGCGTGTAAGTCTTCCCCGCTCTATGGCCCAGAACGGGCATCTGTGGAGGCAGGCGAGGCACAGGTCGCAACGATCCTTAACCCAGGCCGCCCTGCCGTCCTTTATCTCAATGGCATCTGCCGGGCATATCCTGGCACACAGACCGCATCCGGTGCATTTGCTGTTGAGCCTGAATTTTGACGTCTTCCTTCCTCTGATGAAGTACCCCCGGGCGATACCTGTCATGAATCCCGGGCCTTTGTTGCTGTTATGATTCCCTCTGCTCCTTTTTCGGATTATCGAGGCTATTTCTTCCGCTTTCCCGTCCACACCTGAGAGCAGCTCGTCTATCTTATCCTGAGGAGGCACTCTGAAGAGAGGAGTGTAATTCTCGGGCATCTTGACGGAGAACACGTAATCCAGTTTCAGATTCCTGGAGCCGAGGAGTCTCTCCGCCTCGGAGTCGGCCCTGCTGGTGAATGTCCCGCAGGTCAGTACCAGGAATATCTCCGGGGTTCCGTTGATGAATGAGATGCGTGAGAGAAGGTCCACTATGGTCACGGGAAGTCCGTAGAAGTGCACCGGGCATACGATTCCCACGATCCCGTCGTGCTCCAATCTGCAATCCCCTCTTGTGAGATCCGCGGCAGATACCACGTCTCCGCCCAGCCTTTCCTTAAGAGCCAAAGCGACCTGCAGGCTGTTCCCCGTGCCCGTGTAACAGATTATCACGCTCTGCTCATGGCGTGCATCCGATAAACTGTTTTTCCACAACATATTCATCATGATGATGCATTCAACCCTAACATGACAGCTCTCAAATCGCTGAACCCGGCCACGCTGAAGGAATCCGGATCCGTGGATACGACGGATCCGTCGGAGATACCCCGCATAGTGGAGAGAAGCAGGGCCGCGCAGGAGATCTGGGCCCTTGTCCCGCCCCGGGAGAGAGCAGTCCTTCTGAAGAACCTCAGACTGCGGATGACCGTTGAGGCGGACCGTGTTGCGGAGACTGTTCATAAGGATACGGGCAAACCGAGGGCCGAATGCTATAACACGGAGCTGCTGACATCTGCGGTATCCGCAGCCTATCACGAAGAGCTGGTCAAGAAATTCAAATTCAGGCAGAAGGTGGATCAGGGGCCCATGGGGCTGATGATGAGAATGATGAGGCGGAGATCATACCTGGAATACCTCCCCTTAGGAGTGGTTGCGGTCATCTCGCCTTTCAATTTCCCCCTGGCGATACCCTTCACCCAGATCGTGGCCGCAGTGGCGGCAGGGAATTCCGTGATACTGAAGCCCTCGAGCGAGACGCCGTTGACAGGTCAGCTGATATCCGATCTGTTCAGAGAATCAGGTTTCCCGGAGGATCTGGTGATCGCGATCCACGGACCGGGTACCAGCAGAGCCCTGGCGGCCTCTCCCGGAGTTAACAGGATAGTGTTCACGGGGAGCACGGAGACCGGCAGGGATGTGATGCGCTCGGCGGCCGCCAACCTTACGCCTGTGACGCTGGAATTGGGGGGCAAGGATGCGATGATCGTGTTCGACGATGCCGATCTTGATCGGGCGGCTGAATGCGCCGTATGGGCCTCCTTTGTCAATTCCGGACAGGTATGCGTCGGACTAAGGAGGATATATGTTCAGGAAGGCTCGTTCGAAAGATTCCTGGCACTTATGAAGGCCAAAGCATCCGAGCTCAGACAGGGGAACGGATGGGAGGACCCGGGCGTTTCTGTGGGACCGATGATAAACGAGGAGGCGGCATCCAAGATGGAATCGCTATGTGCCAGGATGATATCTGAAGGCGGAAGGGCGGTCATGGGCGGAAAGAGGAACCCAGACCTTACCGGAACATTCTTCGAGCCAACGATAATCGTCGGTGTACCCAAGGACGCCGGGTCCGTGGGCGAAGAGGTCTTCGGTCCCATAGTCAATCTGTTCCCGTTCTCTGATGAGGAAGAAGCGATCAGGCTGGCGGACAGCACAGAATTCGCTCTTGCCGGATCCGTATGGACCCGCAACATCGAGAAAGGGAGAAGGGTAGCATCAAATTTGAGATCTGGCACTGTGGTAGTGAACAATGCCATCTATACATACGGCCTTCCGGCAACGCCCTGGGGAGGCAGCGGGGAGAGCGGGTTCGGAGTTACGCATTCCGAGGAGGGTTTCAGGCAGATGATGCGCATGCACCATGTGCACGTGGACAAAGGTGCCGGTAAGGATGCCTGGTGGATGCCTTACACAGAGGAGAGCACAGAGCTCCAGAAGGATATAGTGACCTCCTTCTTCGGAGACGGGAAAGGGAAGATGGGGACAATCAGAAGATTCCTGTCCTCAAGGAAGAAGGGCTGAATCCCGTCAGGCCGGCGGTCTCAGAACCGCTGTTTCCGTTACCGGAGCAGTATCCGTAAGGGCGACAGCATCGGTAAAGCAGGCTGTATCGGTGATCGCCATCGGTGCGCAGACGGATCCCGCTTCCTCAGATGGGGGTGCCGCCGCAATGACCTGCAGCTTATCGTGAGGGGCTGAGCATCCGTTATCGCAGAAGACGTACTTCCTGCTGTATCGTGCTCCGGTGCTCGCAGGGGCCGCGGCCTCTGCCTCATGCGCCCTCCTTATCTTGAAGAAGAAATAGAGGCCCAGGGTGTACATCATCAGACCTCCGACCACTTCGCTCGTCCAGTATCCCCAATACATCGCTTCCATGGATACGGTTGAAGCGACTGCGTACACGGCGAGTGTGAAAAGCTTGCGTATCGCCGACGATGTTGCAGACACATGCACCTTGCGCAGTGTCTGCAGCAATGAGGATCCCATAGGGATCAGTATATACATCGGTGTGAAAGTTATGAATATCCTGAGGGCCTTGACCATCTCCGGCCTGAGGTGGGCGGTCCTCTCCGAATAAGTGAATGCCAGGACCAGCTCTTCTGCCGCAACGAATACCAGTATCGCCGTCGTTATCGTGACGGTCATGACGATGACCATGGTCCGCCAGTGGACGAACCATGCCTCCTTGTAGTCCTTTTTGGTGAGTATCACCGTAGAGGCGATCATGAGGGCGGATGCGTACGCGGCCGCCGGAATGGTGGCCATCGATATGAATATCCCCATCATGCTGTAGACTGCCAGGCCGTCGGGTCCTCCGCCGCGGATTATGAACAGATTGAGCAGGAGGTTCATTCCCGCGATTATGCACAGCTCTGCGGTCTGGGGGAAGCCCACGATCATGATGTTATCCAAGAGGTGCTTCCTGAGCCTGCCGAAGACAGGGCGCACATACGTCCTGCCGCTGACATACCAATAGAAGCCGACCATGCTGGCGATTCCCGTGGCAAGCACCGTTGCCACAGGGGATCCGGTCACTCCCATGTCAAGGGCGAATATGAAAACGGGATCCAGGATGAGGTTGAAGACCGATCCCGTCACGAGTACGAACATGGCCTTCTTGTTGGCTCCTTCCGCCCTCAGCAGGCCGGCCACCACACCATTGAACATTATAACGGCGGCGCCGACGAAGAAAGGTATCACGTAGTCTGATGCGGTATCGATCAGAGGCCCTGCGCCCATGGCTGAGAGCAGCGGAACTCTTAAGAGCAGAAGAACAGGGGAGAGCACGGCAGCGATGACCGCTATCAGGAGTATAGCCTGAGCCGCGAGCTGATTGGCCCCGGGCCTGTCGCCCATCCCTAGATGCCTTGCCACCGCTACGGATGCTCCTGCGCCTATGCCGTTGCCGATACCGACAATCATCAGATACAGTACGGCTGACAGGCCTATGACGGAAAGGGCGCCCGGACCGAGAGCGGAGCACCATACAGCATCGACAAAGGAATTCGTCTGAGCTATCAGAAGCGCTACGGCTATCGGCATAGCCGAGGCTGTGACGGCCTTCCGGGGATCAGCCAGTACGCTGGATACTATATGTGCAGAGCTTTCGCTTCCCATCCGTCAGGATCATTGGGAATCCGTAGATTTATAGATATGCAAAAAACGATTCTGCACACCGTTTCTTGGGATTCATGTTATGTTCCCTGCTGCAATACCTACGATCCCTTCTTCCCGCGATCCTTGGCAGCGCTGCGTTCATTTTCACGTTCGCCTTCAGGATCGGGGATAAGGGACGGAACGGAAAATCGAATCACGCAAAGACCCGGTCGGAGACCCCCCTGTCCGTATTGTGCAAGAAAGGAGTGTGAATCTTCATTATATTCGTCCGGAAATCCCGTTTCCGGACATATTCATGTCTCCCTCATGGCGGAGTATTTTATGCTTTTGGTATTCCTTACGGCCAACGAATCCGATACGGATCGTTAAGGATTCAGAGCCTTAGTCTATATTAAAATGAAATCATTTATTTTAAATACAGATATAAGACGTTTTGGCAACGATTATATAGCCGTCATCAAAATCTTCAACTGTGAGCCCTTTATGCCTGAGCACTCCAAAAGCCTGATAACGAAGAGGAAAGCGGTATTGATGGTCGCATTGGCAGCGGTTCTGCTGTCCTCTTATGCACTGATGTCGGACAGCGCGGATCAGACCTCTGCTGAGATCTCCTTCGGAGACCTGACGTATGAGATTTATCCCGGCGAAGCAACGGTTACGGGCCTGTCTTATGAGGGTCAGTACAAGAATTCAATAGTTATCCCCTCTAGTATCTTCTACGGTGATACGAGCATCCCTGTTACTTCCATTGACGAATATGCTTTTGAAGACTGCTCATCCCTGACTTCCATAACGATACCTGACAGCGTCATCTACATAGGCGTTTATGCATTCTCAGACTGCTCATCCCTGACTTCCATAACAATACCTGACAGTGTCACCCTCATAGGCAACAGCGCATTCTCCGGCTGCTCATCTCTCGCATCCGTTACATTATCCGATAACCTCAGTTACATAAGAGAATACACATTCTCAGGCTGCTCATCCCTGACTTCCATAACGATACCTGACAGCGTCGCCTCCATAGGCAACAGAGCATTCTCAGACTGCTCATCCCTGACTTCCATCACGATACCTTATAGCGTGAGCGTTCTGGGAAATAACATTTTCGTGGGATGTACCAACCTGACAGATGTAAGCGTCCATCCTGATAACGGTTTTTTCATCGCCGATAACGGGATAGTTTATTCGAAGAACCATGAAACACTAATATTCAGCCTGGTAAGCAAGACCGGGGCGCTGACCGTGCCGGATGGTGTCAGGTTGATTCGTCAGGGGGCGTTCTACGGCTGCTCCTCATTGACATCCGTGACGATCCCGAGCAGTGTCACGTCCATAGACGCCAATGCATTCTACGGCTGCTCCTCTCTGACGTCCGTGAATATACCTGACGGCATTACGGCGATCCCCTCAGGGACCTTCGCCGGCTGCACATCCCTAACATCCGTGACGATCCCGAGCAGTGTCA
>Ga0172377_10002723_pt1 | contig 18109 bp, 14 predicted proteins | sample Pumphouse3metaG_FD_119749 | JGI IMG/M metagenome (GOLD analysis project Ga0172377, IMG submission 119749) | Leachate microbial communities from a municipal landfill in Southern Ontario, Canada - Pumphouse #3 metaG | ecosystem: Engineered > Solid waste > Landfill > Unclassified | place: Canada...
CAGTTCAGCGCCGTGCCGTCCAAGTTAAGGCTTAAACGCGGCGCGGCGCTGTAGATTCCTATGGCATTGAATTCTTGCCAATGCTGCCAGGCCTGAGGTGACAGCAACCTGACTGTGTCGCCCAGAGGCAAAAGCTGAAATAGGCCGAATAATAAAGGCAGCGCAAAAAGTAACAGGCCGGGATGTGCGCGAAATTGACCCGAGCGTCGCAGCGGCAGCAGAGCGCTTAGGCACCAAAACGCAAATATGGCATAAGTAGTACTCAGGACTGCTGTAAGCCACCAGAGTGTGCCGCCGTCATAAAATAAGGTGGACAAAAACAGCAGGCTTAAAATGGCGTATAAAGGCAGACTACCGCCCTGAATATACATAAACTCTAGCTTGGGCGCCCAAAAACGCTGCCATAGGGCGGCAAAACCGCCTTTCGAGCGCCGCCGAGAAGAACGCCGCGAAACCCGTTTTGATTGCTGGACTGGCTGTTCAGCTGACATTTAAACCACTAAGGTACACGAAGGGGGAGGGCACGAAGGGACACGAAGGCACACTAAGACACACTAAAAAGGGAGGGGAATTACTTATTCTTGGCTTTGTTATTTTCGCTAGAGCCGTATCCGTAGCCATATCCATATCCGTAGCCGTAGCCATAGCCGTACTTATCTGAATAGTACTTGTAGGCGTTTTTGGGCACATTCACGTTGTTGGCGATAAGGCCGGCCAGGTTGATATTGACTTGGCTGAGGCGGTCACGCAGGCTGCGCAGCGCCGGTCTAGTAACTTTGAACAGGCGCGTAGTCAAGACCACCGGCACTGCCAGGCTGGCAATGATCAAGGTATCTGACACCGCCAGGATGGGGGCAGTATCAATGATGACCAGATCGTACTGCGCCGTGGCCTCGGCCAGTATTTCCTGCAGGCCGCCGCTGCTCAAAAGCTCGTTGGGATTTGGCGGCACCGGGCCGGACAGTGCCAAGTCCAAGTTGAACTGTTCTAGTCTCAGCACCACGTCGGAGAGCTTGCAGTCGCCCACCAGGACATTGCTGATACCCCTGTGCTTGCGCCCTTGATCCAGATACGGCTCCATTAGCTTGTCCAGGCGTGGCTTGCGCAGGTCCAGGCCCATAAGCAGCACCTTTTTCTTGTCGCGCGCAAAGCTGCGCGCCAGGTTAAGCGCAATAAAGGTCTTGCCGTCCTTGGGCAGAGGGCTGCTGATGGCCAGGGTTTTGCTGCCCTTGGTGAGCATGGAAAGATTGAGGCTGGTGCGGATATTGCGGAAAACCTCGTCTATCATGGCGTCACCCTGGCTCTTCAACAGCTCCAGCTCGTCTTGCTCAAACAGAGGCACATGGCCAAAAAAGGGCAGCTTGTGGTTGAAGATGGCATTCACCTCTTCAACGCTAGCGATCTTGTTGTTAACTGAGCCTAGAATGTAAGACAATGCCGCGGCGGCGGCCACACCAAGCAGCAAGGCCAGCTTGAAAACCTTGAAGGGGTCAGGGAAAAATGCGGCTTCGGCACGGAAGGCCGGCGAGACCAGGAAGATAGAAGAGGTGTCAACGCTGGTGGCGGCATTGGATATCTTGATCTCGTTGATGCGGTTGACCAGCATGCTGTAGGTGTTGTCTAGCGAGGTTAAGGCGGTTTCGTGCATACGGTAGTCCGCCGATATCTTGTCTAACTCAGTAAGCTGAGCGCGCAGAACGGCGATTTGCTCATCGAGCAGCTCGCGTCTCTTTTTGGAGCGCTTGTAGCGCAGCTCCAGTCCGTCTATGCTGGTGTCTACCTCGGCTTCCTGAGCCTCCTTCAGCATCTGGCTGACCTCGCGGTGTGTCTTCACCGCAGTATGTGCCTCGTTGTACTGCGAGAGCAGGGCGGGCAGAGTGGTCTCATGGGAGAAGTAGAGCATCTTTAGCGAGCCTAGACTGCCGCCGGCGTCGCTGCCCAGCGGGATCAGATAGGGCATCAGGCGCACGGCATTGGCCCGGTTTTCGCGTATGGACTCAAGCGTGCTGGCCAGCTCGGTCTCATCAAGCCGCGCCTCGTTGGCGATGTTGTTGAGCGAGTTGATCTGGCTGACGATGGCAGCATAGTTTTCGCTGAAGTTGAATATCTGGTGCTTCTCCTTGAACTTGAGCATGTCGTTCATGGCTAGCTCGCGCGACTTGCGCAGCTCTTCCATCTGATCGCGCAGCAGGTTCATGCCGGTGTAGGTGATCTCGACTTTGCGGCTGCGCACCGAATCAAGATAGACCTCGGCGATGGAATTGGCCATTTTGGCGGCCACATCCGGGTTGGCCGACTCGACGGCCAGGTCCACCAGCATGGTGCCAGGCACGCGTTTCACTATGGGGCCGCGGTAGCTTTCCTTGACGCCGCTGAGCTGATTGGCCTTCTTCAATATCTCGCTGCTCTTCATCAGGAGCATCTGCGTGTTGATAAAGGTCTCGCCGGACTGGTAGTTGGGGTCCATCACCCCTCGTATGTCAGTCACCTTCAAGTCCTGGCTATTGACGTGTAGCTGCGCCTTTGAGCTGAACAAGGGCACCGTGGTTTTCAGATAAATCACCCCGCCAATCAAAAACAGCACTATGGCCAGGAGGTCCAGCCAGAGATAGGGCCGCACATAAGTCGAGTAGGCGTCGAAAACCAAGTGCAATATATTGTCCTGCTCGCTTTCAGAACCGGGTATGCCAGTTAAATTGCCAGTGGTGGGCGGATTTTCCATGTTCAGTCTTTAATGTCAGTCTTCAGTTACGGATATTGGCTATATTCTAAGCAACTTTGGCCACAAGGACATCTTTAGTGTGCCTTCGTGTCTATTCGTGTCCTCTCCCGGTTTACCAGAAGGACTCCTGTACGAAGATAATATCCCCTTTTTGCAGTTCGAGGTCATCGGCCAGTTTTTTCGGGCTTTTATACATTTTCGCCAGATTCAGCCGGATTATTTCCAGGCCGCGTATGAGCAAGACTTCTTTTTCCTTGGCGATGCCGGTGAATCCTCCCGCCATGAAGATAGCGCGGCTGACGGTCACCTTCAGGTTTAGCGGCAGAGTCAAAGGCCCGGGCGTATTGACCTGCCCGAGTACGAATATCTGCTCGGCATTGCGCACCACCACATAGTCGCCAGGCTGTATCTTTACGTCGTTCTGGTAATTGCTGTCAATGATCTCAGTCAGGGAGACGCTGATGGTCTCGCGGCTGCCCGCGGCATTGGCCCGCAGTATCTGTATCTGCTCGGCGTCGGCGCCCAGGGCCAGGCTGCCGGCACGCACCAAAAGTTCAGAGCACAGGGGCGGGCGCTGCGTGTCAATGTAGTACACTCCAGGGCTGCCTACCAGTCCGGAGACGTAGACCGGTGGGGCCTTGGGCACGATCAGCGTGTCCTCGGGTTCGAGCACAAACTCGTCACCGCCGCTTTTCTGTGAGGCCAGGGCGGAGACGTCTATGGGCATTCTGGTCAGTGTTTTGCTTGCCTGGTTGCGTCGCAGCACGGCCACATTGGTCAGGTCGGCGCTTTCGCTAAAGCCGCCTGCTGCGCTGATGGCCTGCAATGCAGTCATCTGGCTATAGTTGGGCAGCTCGAGGGACATGCCGGAGTTGTTCACTTCGCCCAGTATATACACGGTGCGTGGCGCCCAGCTGGAGACAAATACGTCAACATGCGGATTGCTCACCTGCGAGCTAATGCATTCGCTTATTTGTTTGGCTATGTCTCGCGTGCTGCGCCCCGCTGCTTCGATTAGGCCGCAGTGCGGAAAGCTGAAGCAGCCGTCCTCCTCGACTCGCACAGTGATATTAAGCTCGTCAACCCGAAACACGTTTACTTGCAAAACGTCCCCAGGGCGCAGGGTAGCCACTTCATAGGCCTCCTGGGCAGGGGCAAACAAGGCAATAAAAAGCAAACAACATGACAATAGATATCTTTTCACAAAAATCCCCGATACTTGAATAGTAATGAATCGTTTTTTGGACGCCAAGCAGACTTCATCCAAAAAGGGAGCTGGCAGGATTTTGGACAGCAAGCCACAGCCAGTCGTTTTTGTCTAAAAGAGACATTGCGGCTAGGGAGCATTTCTTGGCGCCCTAGTCATGAAGTAAAAGAGCCTGCGAAAATACGCTTGCGCTTCTCGCAGACTCATATAGCCGCAAACTTGCGTCCGCTTTCAGGTCTATCTCTGCTTAGAACTGCCAGCTGACACCCAGCGACACTTCGTTACTCTTGTAGTTGCTGTCGTCCTCATACTTGAAATGCGTCGTCGTATAGGTGTATCCGGCATTCAGGTGCAGTCTTTCACGTAATGCGTAGCTCAGGTTGAGGTCGTATTCAAACTGCTTGTGATCCCAGCTACTATTGCGCTCGTCTTTAAAGATAAAGCCGAGTTGCTGATGCAGGCGCAGCTTAGGATTCATTATCCACGTCATGCCCAGGTACGATTCATTGGTCTGACTAAGGCCGCGGGCCTCCAGTTCGAAGCTGTCCTCCGGCTTGTGCAAGAGCGAGAGGTGAAAAATAAGGTTGCTGAGTAGATTGTAGTTCATGCCCAGGCGGTAGTTGGCGCTGATCTTGTCATCACCGTTGCTGCCGCGTGAGCTGCCGCTTTTATAACGGCTGCGCGTGCCACCGGCCTCAGCAGTCATGTTAAGCTTGAGGGAAACCTGGTAGTTGACAAATAGATTGAGGTAAATCTCCTCGAGATCATCATGCAGACGGCGGTTGCGGTAATCGGTTTGCTCATAACCCAGGCGCAGGCCGGCCTTGGTTTTGGGCGATAGCACATAGTAGGGTGCCAGGCTCAAGCCGTACTTGGCGTAGTTCTTGTCGTGGAACTCGCTACCCTTGTAATAACGGTAGTTATAGTCGCCGGAGATGAGCATGCCGTAGCGCTCATGCGCGTTCAAGTCGTAGGCTGCCTGCAAAAAAGTGTCGAAGTACTTGGCGTAGCGCCGGTCAGAGCTGCTCAGGCTCTCATCCTTGTAAGTCACTCCGCCGCCCAGCATCAGGTTGCCCAGGGCCTGGTCGAAGTTGAAGTAGGGGCTTAGGTCTATGTCCGGCTCGGCACTGCGATTGCCATTGTGATAGTGGTTCCAGCCCAGCGAGCCGCCTATGCCGTAGGTCATATTGCTCAGGGTCTTGTAGACATCGATATTGACGTCACTGTTGAATTCCCAGGCACTGTGGGACTTGGAGCGCGTGCCCTTGTTGATGTTGTCGTTGAATTTGACGGTCTCGGACAGTCCGATGGCAAAATTGTCCGGCAGTATCTTGGCACTTTCAAAAAAGTAGTCTTGCAAGGTGGAGGATGCTGCAAACAGCTTGCCTGGGACAAAGGCAAACAGACTCATCGCAATTACAGCACGAAATAACAAGCTTCCTGGTTTTTTCACGTAAGCCACTCCCTGTTTCGCCGGAAAGCACTGTGAAGCGCCGGCATAATTGTTTTATTGTTTGTTGGATTATGCCTTTGGCGTATCACTTTTGTCTGGCGGCTTTGCTGGCGGTTTGCAGCTCTGCGCCTATACGGCCTGACTTCATTTTGCCCGGCTGCAAGACCAGCTGCGTTTTGCCGTTGCTAAGCAGCATTCCGTTGAGCAGTGGCACCGCCGCGACCAGGCTTTGCACCGCCTTCTGACGCTCGGCAGCCGGCTTGGCATTCAAGATGTTCTGTGCGGCAATCAGCATAAATTTAATGAAGCGCGGCTCGTTGCTGGCCACAGCACTGGCGATGGCTTGGTTGAAATCGGCCTCGTCCAACTCGGCCAGATAAGCCTGCAGTTGAGCCAGGTCCAGCTTGGCCAGTTCAGTGTTCGAGCGCAGAGCCTGGGCGCGCAGGCCAAGGCCGGAAAAAAGAAATACGCTTAAAGCCAACAAAAAAAGTTGTTTCATCATAACCTCCATAGACTACTATAAGGCTTAAAAATCAGTGAATTACATCGTCAGGGTTTTACTCTAGTTCATAATCATGCTTTTGCAACCAAAAACAATCAAAAAAAACTTGATGTCACAGTTTTTTTAGACAATATGAGGTTTTAAAAGGCTTTTTTTCGGTCAGGTGGCAGCAGTCAGAAAGCCCGGGAGGCGCTTAGTGTTCCTTCGTGTCTCTTTGTGTCTCTTCGTGTCCTCCCCCTTCGTGCCCTCTTATGCGATTTATTCTTGCCGCGGCATAACCGGCTCCGAAGCCATTATCCACATTTACGACGCTGATGCCTGGCGCGCATGAGCTTAACATGGCCAGCAAAGCGGTGATTCCCTGTAGGTTTGCCCCGTATCCCACCGATGTAGGCACTGCGATGATAGGGGCAGCGAGCAGTCCGCCCAGCACGGATGGCAGCGCTCCCTCCATGCCGGCCACTGCGACCACGACCTCGGCCTGCATGAGTGCCTCTTGTCTTTGCAAGAGTCTATGCAGTCCGGCCACTCCTATGTCGTAGTGTCTTTCCACCTGGTTTCCCATGACTTCTGCGGTAATGGCGGCTTCTTCGGCCACTGGCACATCGGTAGTGCCGGCGCTCACCACGGCGATCTTGCCTCGTCCCCGCGGTGTTTTATCCTCGTGCAGGTATGCCAGTCTGGCTGAGGCATGATACTTCAGCTTATTATTCAGGGTCAGCATAACTTCGTACTGTCTTTGACTACAGCGCGTGGCCAGCAGGTTGTCATGATGCGCCAAAAGCTGCGCCGCGATTTTAGCGAGCTGCTCATCGCTTTTGCCCTCGCAGTAGATAACCTCCGCGAAACCAATGCGTTCTTCGCGCTGCAGGTCCGGCCAGAATTCCGCCGCTTGATTTGTCATGGTCGCGCCTCGGTTAATGAATGATAAGAGTTACGGCGCCGCCTTGGCGCGCGGTTTATGTTTTCAGCCAGGCATAGTAGTGTGCGCTCACTTGCTCGATGATTTGTTCGGCGCACTTGTCCTTGCTTAGCAGCGGCAGCTGGGTCAGGTGACCTTCCTTACTATATATGCTGACGCGGTTGGTGCTCACGGCGAATCCGCTGCCTGGTTCGCGGATGTCGTTGGCGCAGATCATATCGCATTGCTTGCTCTGTAGCTTCAGGCGCGCATTCAGCTCGAGGTCATCGCTTTCAGCGGCGAAACCCACCAGGAAGGGGCGGTTTTCCAGTTTGCCCATGCTGGCCAGGATATCCGGCGTGCGCCGCAGCAGCAGGCTAAGCTCCTGCGCGCCGCGCTTTTTGATTTTTTGGGGCACGTACTGGTCCGGGCTAAAGTCAGCCACCGCCGCGCATAGTATGGCGATGTCAACCTGGGACAGTTCGGCCATGCTGCACTCGTACATCTGCTGCGCACTGCGCACGGCAATGGGCTTAATGCGCGAGTTGGCCGGCAAGGGGTCCGCCACCGGGCCATGCACCAGGCTGACGCTGGCGCCGCGACGGGCCGCCGCCCTGGCCAAAGCCAGGCCCATCCTGCCGGTGGAGCGGTTCGAGATGAAGCGCACCGGGTCTATGTCCTCGATGGTGGCTCCAGCGGTTAGGAGCAGTTTTTTGCCCAGCAGGTCCGGCACGGTGAAAAAGTTGCAGACCTCCTCGAGGCAAGTTTCCACCGAGGGCAGGGCGATGCTGCCCAGCGCCCCCAGGTCCCAGCGTTGTTCTCCAGGCAAGACTAGCCCGCTGCCGGGTGGCAGTGCGGCGAATTGGCCGGTGAATTGCGGGGACTGTTCGGCTTCTTCGGGCGACATGGCCGGGGCGGCCAGCAATGGCAGATTATTGCTTTGCAGAGCATTGCGCCATTGCTGGCTGCCCAAAAGCTCTTCCAGCAAATTGAGCGAGATCGGCGCGGCCAGCAAAAGCTCAGCACTTTTCAGCTGCTCGTCTCCTAGCTGGTCCAGCGGCAGGCAGGGCAGACCAGAAAATGCCGACCAGGAGACTGCCGGCTGGAAGGCCAGCGCCGCCTCTGTGGCTGTTACCTGCACGCTGAAACCGGCCTCTTGCAAGCGCAGCAGCAGCTGCATGCCCGGCAGACTGGCGGCGGCTCCGTCCACCAGTAACAAGATGCGTGCCTGAGCCTGTGTCATAAAACCACCTCCAAGCTAAACCCCGTCCAAAAAGCCCTTAAACCACTAAGACACACTAAGACACACTAAGGGTTTGGCGTGTCTTAGTGTGTCTTAGTGTCCAAAACCATCACTCTATTTTTTTAAGGTAGTGTATGGCTTCTTTGCAGCGGTACTCGCTGCTCAGCTCGGCGCGGTAGTCCTCAACGCTGATAAACCCCTGATAGTCGATTTTTTTCAGCCAACGCAGCATTTCGGGGAAATCATACAGTCCTTCGGCCATGGAGCAGCATTCCCATTTCCAGGTCACGGTGCCGTTTTCATCTTTTTCGCCTGGGTAGGGGCGGTGTCCGGCTATATGGCAATGTCCTATATATTCGCCGAGCATGGGGATGACCACGCCAGTGGTCTCGAAGCCGTCGGAGACCATGTTGTTGGGGTCGAAGATAAGCCCCGCCTGGCTGGGAGAGAAATTGCTTACGATGCGCAGTCCCAGGGAGGCGCTGGTGTGTATGGTGCCGCCGTGCGTCTCCAATAGCAGTTTCACGCCGCTGCCCTGGGCGGCCTCGATGCAGCGGGCATATCCGGCCACGGTGTCGCCGAAGATAGCCTGGTAGTTGTCGTTGCCCTTCTTGGTGAAGGGGGCCGCTCCGCTGACGCGCATGGCTTTGGCGCCCACAGCCACAGCACCTTCAAGAACCAGCTTGAATTCATCCAAGTCAGTGCAGTTGACATAGCTGGCCAGACCAGCCAAAGCCAGGCCATGCTCATCCAAAACCTGGCGGATTTCGGCGGCGCGGGACACCAGGTTCTCCGGCGAGACGTCATTGCGGTGCTGACCCCAGAAGCTGGGGCCAGTGCCCGTATCTTCCGGATTGCGGCGCACACGCAGCTCGAGACCATCGTAACCCAGGCTGCTGAGCAGCTTGGCCTGGCCAAGCAAATCTAAATCCGGCAAGGCGACCGAGGTGATGCTGTACTTCATGAGTTTTCTCCCTGGCGTTGACTAAATATGGAAAAAAGGCCACCCAGGAGTAAACCTGAATGGCCTATAGGGTTTTTGGGGACACTAAGACACACTAAGAATACTAAAAGTTGACGGAGAACCCAAAATCGATTGTCAACCAGAATATTGCGGGGGGCTCAGGTTGTCAATAAGCCTAATCGTTCAGCCACTTGGAATTTTCAACGAAGTATTCAGTATCCACAACATCATGTATGGCGGCGGCATCATCCTCGTAATTCATTTCGAAGTAGCGATTATGGGAAATCCAGCCTTTTTTCTTGTCTTCGTCCGTTTCATCTTTATTGACTCTAGCAACGGTGATCCCTTCCACGTGTCCGTCACCAAAAAGCACGTTGCCATATTGTTCACCGTGATTTTTTTTCTTGTCCCTGGCCATGCCCATCTCGGCATTGAAATCGGTTAGCGCCAAACCGGCCCAATACAGATAGCTGCAATTGGCGTCGCTAAAACTCGCAATGTCAGAAGCTTTACTGTCTTTAGTGCTGCGGCAGATGAAGACTGCCAGGGTCTTCAGGTAATCATATTCAAGTAAGATCTTAAGGCTGTCGGCGTTATGGGCTATGGAGGCACCGCTTTCCACAGTCGGCGTCATGCCTCGGTTTTCATTGGCATACATGATTATGCTCAAGCCGATTTGTTTTAGCTGGCTGGTGCAGTCGGAGCGGTTGGCTTGTTCGCGCGCCTTTTGCAGCGCCGGCATAAGCATGGCGGCCAAGATGGCGATGATACCGATGACGACCAGCAGCTCGACTAGAGTAAAAACACGGCGCTTCATAAAATCACTCCTGAAAATGCAAAATTGAAAGCATAAAAAGTACTATAAGACCTGAAAGCGGATTAACAAGCCAATGGGCTGTAGGTTTAACGCAGTGCGCAAGTGCTTTATTTGGCCAAGCAAAAAAAAAGCCTTCCTCCGCACAGGGAGAAAAGCGGGGCTGGAGCCAACACTCGGACTCGAACCGAGGACCTGCTCATTACGAATGAGCTGCTCTACCACTGAGCTATGCTGGCACAACAGCAAGAAATATAAGATAGCCCAAAGCGCACAAAATGCAAGCAATGGCAGGGGCGAAATAATTTCGTGAGCCCTAAAAAAAGCTGATAATGCCTCTTTAAGATGAAAACGCCTTCGTGTGCCTTAGTGTGTCTTAGTGTGTCTTCGTGTCCACAATAGTACCGTTGTTCATCCCTGTCAGGCTTTTGGGTTGATTTGCGCCATGGCGGCGGGTATTTCGTTGAGCAAATCGTCTGCTATCAGTCCTCTGGAGCCTATGGGTTTCAGTCTTTCGGCGCAAAGCCCGTGCAGAAATGCCCCCAGGGCGGCGGCCTGCATGGGCGGCATTTGTCCCAGGAATGCGGCGCAGACTCCGCTGAGTACGTCGCCGCTGCCGGCTGTGGCCAGTGCGGCGCTGCCGCTCAGGTTGCAGCTCCAGCGGCCCTCCGGGCTGGCGCATATGCTTCTATGCCCTTTAAGCAGTATCACCGCGCCGCTTTTCTCTGCCAGTGCCAGGGCCTGCTCATGTCTGGGCAGGTTTTCATTCAGGCCAAAGGCTCGCGCTAATCGGCGCATCTCGCCGGGATGCGGTGTCAAGATCAGCTTGGCCTTGCTTTGCGGCAGCATTTGCGGGGCCATGCAGAGCAGGTTCAGGGCGTCGGCATCGAGTAGCAACGCTTTGCCACAGTGCAGCAGCATTTCCAGCAGAGGCAGCATGTCCGGGTTTGCCGTCATGCCTGGTCCGCAGGCCAGTACGCCAAGGCCGGGCAGTTCTTTTTCCAAGGCACTCAGCGAGTTCTTATTCAGTCTTCCCAGGCCACCGTCCGGTAGTCTTCTGACAATCAGCGCCCTGGGTATGCCGGCGTCTAGCGGCAGGCTTTCGGGCAGCAGCACGCTGGCCAGGCCGGCACCGCTGCGCAGGGCTGCCACGGCGCTCAAAAACGGGGCCTGCGCATATTTCATCGAGCCGCCTATCACGCCCACATGGCCGCGTAAATTCTTATAGGTATCATGCGCCTCGCGTCTCAGCAAGTCTGCCGCCTCATACTGCGTAAACAGCGGCCAAGCGCTAGTTTGCTCTTGCAGCAGGGACTGCGGCGTTCCCAGGCGGTCCAGCAGGATGCGCCCGCAAAGTTCCGGTCCGCGCCCCTGCAGCATGCCGATTTTCGGCGCGATAAAGCTCAGGCTGAGGTCCGCCTGTACGGCGCAGTCGGCTTTGCCGCTGTCTGCTTCCAGTCCGGAAGGCAGGTCTATGGCCAGCACAGGGGCATTGCCGGCGTTCAGCAGTTCTATCCAGCCGGCTAATTCCGGGCGCACTCGGCCTTTGGCGCCGCTGCCCAGCATTCCGTCAATCACCAGGCAATCACTGCTCAGCGCCTCTGGCGTCAAATTGTTTTTACACTTCTGCTTCAGCTCAGAGGGCAGTTGTTCATAGGCCAATTTGGCCTCGTTGCGCAGCAATTCAGGGGGATAAGCCAGGCACAAGGTAAGCTCGACACCTTTTTCCTGCAGGAGTCGGGCACAAACCAAGGCGTCGCCGGCATTGTTGCCCTTGCCGGCCAACAGTAAAAACCGGCGCAGCCCGGTTTTGGCGGCCAAGTCCAGGGCGCAGCTGCTCACTGAAGCCCCCGCACGCTGCATTAAATCAAAAAGGCTAATGCCTTGATGGGCGACTAGGGCAAGCTCCAAGGAACGCACCTGAGAAACAGATAGGGCATACATGACTATATCCGGCTGAAAAAATGCAGGGGACAAAACTATCTACAACCCGTCCAAAGGACCCTTGAACCACAAAGGGACACGAAGGGGGAGGGCACGAAGAGACACGAAGAGACACTAAGGGCTTATGCGCCTCCATAGGAGCCGAGCGCCACCCTGGGTCAAGGCTCCCCCCGATTCCGGTGCCCTGTAGGGGCGCCACTAACGGCCTTTCGGCGCTATGACCTTTTTTGACAGGAGTTACCGTATAATGTAAACGAAACTGGCGAGACTGCCGCCTAAAATCGTCAAATCGCCAAACCTTAGAGTTTTTTAGTGGCATTTAGGCTTTTTGGACACTAAGACACATTAAAGTCCTGCCTTGCAGTGCCAAAAAAATCCTTGATTTGCTCTAAAAATATTATTTCCATTTGCAAAAACTTATTCCTGTAATAGATTTATATGTTTACGTTTTTTTTGTTCTTGTCGGCATCTAAGCTTGGGTTTCTGCCGTTTTTTGGCAGCTTCCTTATTGCTTGGTTAAGAGGTATATGTAATTCAACTGGAGGTATCATGACTTGTTGCTGCGAGAAGACTGAAAGCGCCCTGGAAAAGCTTTCCAGGCTGGAGCCGGAGAAGACGGCTAGCCTGAACGCTTTTCTAGACCAGCTCCCCATAGGCAAGGATGTTGAGAGCAACCGCGCCCATCTTATTGTTGCACTGCACCAGGCACAGGGCATTTTCGGCTATTTGCCCAGCGAAGTGCAGCAGATTATTGCCGAGCGCCTGAAGCTGACTCGCTCGGAAATCTACGGGGTAATCAGCTTTTATTCTTATTTCACCGATCAGCCCATAGGCCGCTTTAAAATCAATGTGTGCTGCGGCACGGCTTGTTTTGTGAAGGGCGCCAACCTGGTGGTCGAGCAGTTCAGCCGTGAGCTTAAGATCAAGGAGGGTGAGACCTCCGCTGACGGGCGTTTTTTCCTGGGCGTGCTGCGCTGCGTAGGCGCCTGCAGCCTGGCCCCGGTGGTAATGGTCAACGAGCGGGTTTACGGCAACGTCACCCCGGCAATGGTTTCCAAGATTATTGCCGACTGCAAAGACTGAATAGAAGGAACATAGAACACCATGAAAATTAAGAAGCCTTCTGATTTAACTGCCAAAGTGGCAGAGCTACGAGCCGGGCTTTCCGGCAAGACCCGTCTTCAGGTGTCCTTGGGCACCTGCGGTATTGCTGCTGGCGGCAGCCCGATTGCCGCGGCTCTGCGCAAGCACATAGCCGAACAGGGTCTGGAAAAGAAATTCGAGGTGGTCGACGTGGGCTGCCTGGGGCTTTGTTATTGCGAGCCTATGGTCGAGGTGAAGAGCGCCAAGGGCAAGTCCATCATCTATGGCCATGTCAGCGAAGAGCAGATACCCGCCATCGTGGCAGCCGGCGCCAGCAAGACGGCAGAGGGACTAGAGGCGCTGAAAACCAGCCTCTATTACCCCGAAGAACAAGCCAAACCAAAGAAAAAAGTGGTGCAGACCCGCATAGCGCTGCGCAACAGCGGACGCATCAACCCCGAAAAACTCGAAGACTACCTCTTGCAGGACGGCTACCAGGCCCTGGCCAAGGTGCTTAGCGACATGAAGCCCGCCCAGGTCTGCGATGAACTGGTGGAGTCTGGCCTACGCGGTCGCGGCGGCGGTGGCTTCCCCACCGGCAAAAAATGGCAGTTTGCCGCAGCACAGCCGAAGGGGCAAAAATACATCATCTGTAACGCCGATGAGGGCGACCCGGGGGCCTTTATGGACCGCGCCGTGCTCGAAGGCGACCCGCATGCCGTGCTCGAAGCCATGGCCATAGGCGGCTACGCCATAGGCTCGGACACCGGGCTTATCTACATACGCGCCGAATACCCGCTGGCCATAGCACGGCTGAAAAAGGCCATCGAACAGGCCACCGCGGCCGGCCTGCTGGGCAAGAACATCTTCGGCAGCGGTTTTGACTTCAATATCGAGCTGAAATACGGCGCCGGCGCCTTTGTCTGCGGCGAAGAAACCGCGCTTATCCACTCGATTGAGGGCAAGCGCGGCGAGCCTACCTTCAAGCCCCCCTTCCCGGCAGTGCGCGGCCTCTGGGGCAAGCCGACCATCGTAAACAATGTCGAGACCCTGGCCAACATCCCGGCGATTTTCCGCCAGGGCGCAGCCTGGTTCAAGAGCATTGGCACGCCTGGCTCGCCAGGCAGCAAGGTCTTTGCCTTGGCCGGCAAGATCAGCAATGTAGGACTGGTCGAGGTGCCCATGGGCATCAAGCTGCGCGACATTATCTTCGAACTGGGCGGCGGCATCGCCAATGGACGCGAGTTCAAAGCCGTGCAGACCGGCGGCCCCTCCGGAGGCTGCCTCACCGCCAAAAACCTGGACACCGCCATAGACTATGAGTCGCTCAAGGCCCTAGGCTCGATGATGGGCTCCGGCGGCATGATCATCATGGACGAGGATACCTGCATGGTGAATATCGCCCGCTTCTTCCTCGAGTTTACCGTTGATGAGTCCTGCGGCAAATGCACCCCCTGCCGCATCGGCAACAAGCGACTTTTCGAGATACTGGACAAGATCTGCGCCGGCCAGGGCACTCCCGAGATGCTCGACCAGCTCGAAGAGCTGGGCAATGTCATCAAGGACACCTCGCTCTGCGGCCTGGGGCAGACCTCGCCTAATCCGGTACTTTCCACCCTGAAGAACTTTCCTGAGGAGTACAAGGCGCATATCTTCGAACACCGCTGCCCAGCGGCAGTCTGCACCTCTTTGCTCAACTACACCATCAACGAGAACTGCATAGGCTGCGGCATTTGTGCGCGCAACTGCCCGGTGAACTGCATCAGCGGCTTGCCCAAGACGCGTCATCACATAGACCAGAGCAAGTGCATCAAGTGCGGAGCCTGCATGCGCAGCTGCAAATTCGCAGCCATAGACAGGAAGTAGTGCCAAGAAGCCAAGCAATTGTCCGGCGGCCTTCTTTTGCCGCCGGGTCTGACGAGCAACAACCGGTTAATATTCGGAGTTAATACAGATGGTAAATCTTAAGATAAACAACAATCCGGTATCCGTTCCGGAGGGCAGCACCATTTTGGAGGCCGCCGCCCAACTCGGGCTGAAGATACCCACACTCTGCCACATCAACTGGGACTGTTTTCACGTCGAACACCGCAGCGGCTCCTGCCGTATCTGCGTGGTTGAGGTGGCTGGCAGACCCAACTTGGCACCGTCCTGCTGTACACCGGTGGCCGAGGGCATGGATGTGCACACCAACACCATGCGCGCCATCAGGGCCAGGCGCACTGTTCTCGAACTGCTGCTCTCCAATCATCCCAAGGACTGCCTGGTCTGCACCAAAAACCAGAACTGCACACTGCAGACCCTGGCCAGCGAGTTCAATATCCATGACATACGCTACGAGGGCGAGCAGACTGAACTGGCCGTCGATGACAACGGCGCCGCCATACGCCGCGACATGAACAAATGCATCATGTGCCGGCGCTGCGAGACCGCCTGCAACGTGGTGCAGACCGTCGGCGTGCTCTCCGGAGTCAACCGCGGCTTCACTGCCAGCGTTGCACCGCAGAATTTCCTGCCCCTGGACCAGACCGCCTGCGTCTTCTGCGGCCAGTGCGTGCTGGCCTGCCCAGTGGGTGCGCTGACCGAGATCGGCTACAAGGACGAGGTCTGGCAGGTGTTGAATGACCCCAGCAAGACAGTCATTGTGCAGACCGCCCCAGCCGTGCGCGTCGCCATAGGCGAGGAGTTCGGCATGAAGCCCGGCGAGATCAGCACCGGCAAACTGGTTGCCGCCCTGCGCCGCCTGGGCTTTGCCAAGATTTTCGACACCGACTGGTCGGCGGACCTGACCATCCTCGAAGAGGCCACCGAGCTTTTCGGGCGCATCAAGTCCGGCGAGAATCTGCCTATTCTGACCAGTTGCTGCCCCGGCTGGGTCAACTTCCTCGAGCACCAGTTCCCCGATTTGATGCATATGCCCTCGACCGCCAAGTCGCCGCAGCAGATGTTCGGCGCAATCGCCAAAAGCTACTATGCCCAAAAGCTGGGTATAGATCCTAGTGACCTGATCGTGGTCTCGGTCATGCCCTGCCTGGCCAAGAAGTACGAGGCCGGTCGCCCCGAGTTTGCCCCCGAGGGCGTGCGCGATGTCGACTACGTGCTCTCCACTCGCGAACTGGCCTCCATGATCAAAGAGGCCGGCGTCATGTTCAACCGCCTGCCCGACGAGAGTTACGACGACCCGCTGGGCGAGTCCACCGGTGCCGGAGTTATCTTCGGCGCTTCCGGCGGCGTGCTCGAAGCCGCTTTGCGTACCGCAGCGGACTGGATACTAAACGAGCAGAAGGACGGCTCCATCGCATATTTTGAGGACGTAGCAGAAAGCCCCATTGATTTTGTCGCCGTGCGCGGTCTTGACGGCATCAAAGAGGCCACTGTGAAGATAGGCGATCTTGAGCTGAAGGCGGCGGTGGCCTCCGGTCTGGGAAATGCGCGTAAACTGCTCGAGAAAATACAGAGCGGCGAGTCGCAATACCACGCCATCGAGATCATGGCCTGCCCCGGCGGTTGTATCAATGGCGGCGGACAGCCCTACAGCAACTGTGGCTGTAACGACGGCAGCGATATACTCGAGGCGCGTAAAGAAGCTATCTACCGTGCCGACAAGGGACTGCCTATCCGCAAGTCACACCTTAACCCGTCCATCGTGAAAATCTACAAGGATTTCCTCGGTGAGCCGAACAGTGAGCTGGCACACAAGCTGCTGCACACACATTACTGCCCGAAAAAGTAATACTGAATTCAGGAAGTAATCTATGCCCTTTCGCCTCTTCCGGCGAAAGGGCATTTTTTTTGGCTGGATCCCGGAAATGCTTGTTTGAGCGATAAGTTGCGGCTGGAAGGCCTTTATCTTAGAGTTTATTTGTGTGCCTTATGGTGCATTAGGTCTTGCAGCTTGACTTTGCGCATGGCTGAGCGTATGTCGGCGCTGAGCCTATCCCAAGCTAGGCGGGCAGAGCAGGCAGAGCTACGCGCACAATCCTGCGGCGCAAGCACACAGTCAAGCAGGGTAATTGGCCCCTCCATGACCTCGACTATGTCAAGCAAAGTGACAGTCTTAGGGTCGCAGGAAAGCCGATAGCCGCCCTGAGAGCCGCGTACCGAGCAGACTAGCTCGGCGCGGCGCAAAGATATGATCAAACGGCTGATATATTTCTCGGATATTTGCTGCGAAAGAGCTATGTCGCGTAACTGACGGGGTGCCGGAGAATCATGCAAGGCTAAATCTAGCAATATGCGAACACCATAACGGGCTTTGGTCGATAACCTCATAGTTTTACTCCTAAAAAAAACAATGTCTACTTTAACAGTTGTTAATATGAGCCGCAGACTATGATTTGCAAGCGCAATAAAAAAACAAGCCAGGAAAAATCGAAAATGGGTTTCCGGAAAAAAGGGGCTGTCACTGCGGGAATTAGTCCTCAAACCGCTGTTTTTTAATGCCTATGGGATGGCTCTGAAGTTAAAAAAAGAATTGTCTTATGGCAAAGACAAAGAGAAAGACGGACGCATAAAACTTTGCAGTATGATTATATCGGAATTAATGACCGCGAATAATGGAGAATTACAGGCGGAAACCAGAGGACTGCCTCCCATGGTCTTGCGTGAAGCCATCGTTAATGCACTGATGCACCCTTCAAACCGTGTGGACAGGCCCAGGCAGATTATTCGCTGCGACAACCGCATAGAAATTATCAATGCAGTATATTCATTAAAGGACGAGAAGACGTTGAAAGTCCGTAAGGAAGATTAAATAAGCGAGAGTCGTGATGCATAAGCAAATATCATGCTTTCTGAATTTCATCAGAACTTCAGTACTTCTAACTGCCTATCTGGGATGTCAGACTTTGGGGTATTCAGAAGCTTCAGATTCTGCAAAGCAGGAACTAAACTCCATAACGGATCTTTCGTCCGGGAAAGCAGCAGTTCCCGTTGTGATAGACCTGCTCACTCGGCACGACAAGTCCCGATTGCTTGCAACTGTCACCATCATGCATAAGAATTACTGGCAGAATCATGCAATAATAACTGCTATTACAGAGCGATTGCCCCATTGGAATGATGAAAAACCGGAAGTGTATCTGGCTGTCGTGCCGAAAATTTCGCTGATCTTCGCAGAACCCGATACTTTCGTCCCCCTATGGTTTGGTCTTCAAACAACTCCCCTGCTTCTGAGAGATATCGCCGCTGGTCTCATGCGCAATCAATCGAAAACCCAGATTGAAAAGATTCGGCAGATGCTTCTTGCGATAGATGGCAAGAACTCAGAAGCCATC
>Ga0172377_10002724_pt1 | contig 18107 bp, 11 predicted proteins | sample Pumphouse3metaG_FD_119749 | JGI IMG/M metagenome (GOLD analysis project Ga0172377, IMG submission 119749) | Leachate microbial communities from a municipal landfill in Southern Ontario, Canada - Pumphouse #3 metaG | ecosystem: Engineered > Solid waste > Landfill > Unclassified | place: Canada...
CGCTTGTATTTGGCTTGTATAATATTGTGCCACAATATAATACGAGGTTCTTTTGTCAAGTACTATTTTTTGTTATCTTCCTGTGCCCCATAAGATTAGACATGTGGGAAAGATTAGAGGTAAAACAGACATCCTGATTGAATTCGAAAATCGCGCCGCCTTCATTGCGGAGTTGAAAATATGGAAGGGTGAATTAGATCTTCGCAAAGCAATTGATCAACTGACAAAATATACAACTTGGAGAGACTGTAAGTGCTCTTTAGTGCTTTACAATAAAACGGTAAAAGGATTTGGTGATCTTAGGACTAAAATGATCAATATGTTGAAAAAGCATGCACGCTATTTACATCTTATAGAGTATGAGAATGGCAATGAGTGGAGAGTTTCTTTCATGTCAATGGAAGATAAAAATCGGCATATAATTGTTCATATATTTTTGTTCAATCTTCAAAATTATTAAATATGTTGTATGTCCTAATGAAGGTTAGTGGTTACTTTGGGGAGATTGTTTACTGAATGAAAAAGATAAACAACATAGGACAAAAATTCAAAATTGCACTCATTCGATTGAATGGTTTATTGTATTATTGATATTAACTAAAATTTCGTCTCCCAACTATTTTATTCAAACTCCGGAGTTGACCCAATATACCTTTCTGGAATCTTCTGCCGATTTTGGGCACGTTTTAGCGGGATATAACCACATATATGAAGCCCCGATCACAAACTTGCCCACCTTGATCCGGTTGTCGGCCTTGTTTTGCACGGAAAAGAGATAAATACCGGGAGCGATGATCTGACGGTGCCGCGAAAGCACAAGCGTGGATGCCGCTGGCGGAGAGGCCGTGCTGCGCTGCTTTGGAGACCGTGATCACATCTTCTTGATAGGCTTCGGCGTGCTGTATCGCCTGCACCAGAACGTTAGCGAGGGCGCCCGTTCACCAAGAAATAATTTGACAGAAAATCATCTGGGTAAAAAAATGCCTTTACGAAGACAAGGGAGAGATAAATGAGTTCTCTGACGGTGCTGGGATGCATGTGGGGCGATGAGGGAAAGGCGAAGATCGTGGATTTTCTGGGGGTGGACGCCGATGTGGTGGCGCGCTTCCAGGGCGGGGCGAATGCCGGCCACACGATCGTTCTGAACGAGGCCAAATATGTATTTCACACCGTGCCTTCGGGCATCCTGTATCCCAAAGCCAAATGCGTGATCGGGGCCGGAACGGTGATCGATCCTTTCGGCCTGCGCGACGAGATGAAAGCGCTGATGGATCAGGGCATTATGTTTGACCAACGGATGTTCATAGATGTCCGCGCCGGGCTGGTGCTGCCCCTGCACAAGCAGCTGGATGGCAGCACGGAAGCGGAATTGGGGGCCAGCAAGATCGGCACCACGGGCAAGGGCATCGGCCCCAGCTATGCAGACCAGGCGGCCAGGAGCGGCCTGCGTTTTGGCGATCTGGCCCATCCGGGCTGGCTGAAGCAGCGGTTGGAGAGCCTTTACGCTTATCACGACCTTGAGCCGAAAGACCTGCAAAACGATCTGGACGAACTTGCCGCGGCCTGGGAGTTTCTGAAACCCTTTTCCGCCCAGGCGGATGCGCTCTTGCGGGAGTGGTATCTGGCCGGCGAGGCCATTTTGTTCGAGGGGGCCCAGGGTACGCTTCTGGATCTCACTTACGGCACCTATCCGTATGTAACTTCGTCACATACCATCACAGGAGCGGCCAGCACCGGCACCGGTTTCCCCCCGCGCTGGCTGGACCGGATCCTGGGAGTTTACAAAGCCTACGCCACCCGGGTGGGTGAAGGCCCTTTCCCCACAGAACTTTTCGATGCCACCGGCGAGCGGATCCGCCGGGTTGGAAACGAATTCGGCGCCACCACCGGCCGTCCCAGAAGGATAGGCTGGTTCGACGCGGTCGGGGCGCGTTACACAGCTTCCCTGAACGGTTTGGACGCCATGGCGGTGACTCTTTTGGACGTTCTCAGCGGACTGCCGGAACTGAAAATCTGCACCGGTTACTGGCTGGACGGACAGAGGTTGCCCGGCTACGCGCCGCATCCGCTGGATCTGGCCCGGGTCGAGCCGGAATACCTGATCCTGCCGGGCTGGGATCAGGACATTGGCCAAGCCCGCAGCCTGGCCCGCCTGCCCCAAGCCGCCAAGGAATATCTGGAGGCGGTGCAGGACCTGGTGGAGATCCCGATCGAGCTGGTCTCGGTGGGCAAAGACAGGTCTCAAACCATTGTTGTAAAGTGATAAAAGGAGTTTAACATGCGCAGGACATCACTCTGGCTGGCGCTATTCGGCCTCTTGGGAACGGCGCTGAGCGCCCAGGCCCTGGATTTTCCCCAGCCCCAATATGTGAACCCCATCTTTGACAGTTTCACTCGTAACTACATCTCCACCAGCGCGATGGGGCGCGGTTACACCGGCCTGGCCATCCCCGGCGGAGTGGACAACGTGCTTAAGAATCCAGCCGGATACAGGCCGGACAAGGCTTCGCTGCATCTGGAGCTGCTGGTGAAACCGCCGGTGGATCACGACGTTTACGCGATGGCGGACACCTCCATCTATTACCAAATGACCCCGGAAACCCTGAATTCGCCTGTGCCGGTGGGGATCCTCGGCGGCGGCGGCAAGATCGGCCCCAATTTCACCTACGGGCTGCTTTACAGCCTGCCCAAAACCGTTAAGGTGGACAATTTCGGCGTGGAGATAAACATGGGCTACGGCCTCATCACGCGCTACCCTACCTTTTACCTGAACCAGATCACTGCCAACGCTGCCTGGCACAAAGATAACTTCCACGTTGGGCTGAACCTTCACAACCAGATCTACCATCTGGGCGACGTCACCTTTCTGCGCACCTTTGAACGGATCAGCGACACCAAATACATCCTCAGGCCTCAGCTGGGCCTGCTTTACAGCGGCGAGAAACTCAGCGCGGGGCTGAGTGTGGTGCCGCAGCAGAACGCGGATTGGGACCTGAAGTTTGCCCAATATGAAACGCGCCTGCCCCTGAACATCGCCCTCGGCGGAGCCTACGACATCAACGGAACCCAGATCACCGCGGAGCTGGATTATGAGCAGTGCAGCGCCATCGACGCTGCTTTCAGCGACCGCTACAGTTTCCGCCTCGGCGCCGAGAAGACCATCCGCCGCTACACCTACCGCGCCGGCTACATCTACCATCCCCAAGTATGGGACGGTGATTTTAACCTGCCCGACGCCGGTTCGGACACCACCTCCATCTGGTGGAGCGCCGTGCTGCCCCAGGGCCGGGTGGGGAAGAACAGCCAGCATATCATCACCGCCGGCACATCCTGGAACCATCCTGACGTGCGGGTCAACCTCGCCGGCTTGATCGACGTAGCCGGGAAGGCGCCGGTGGCCCAGGTGAATCTCTCTGTGGATCTCTTTTTCAGCGCTTTCAAGCGCAAGAACTTCCTCTATTTCGACTGATGAGCAGAGTTCAGATCCGCAAGATCGAAAGCTATGACCTGCCGCAGCTGGAGGCGGCGGTAAGCGATTTTCTGGGCCAGGCCAACCGCCAAAGGATCAAGCGCAGCAAGCGGGTGCTGCTCAAACCCAATCTGCTGGGCGCTTTTCCACCCGAACGGGCCGTAACCACCCATCCGGCGCTGCTGGAGGCTCTGGTGCGCCATTTCCTGGAGCTGGGCAAGGAGGTCTGGATCGGCGACAGCCCCGGCGGCACGGCAAACGTGGAGCAGGTTTGGAAGGTTTGCGGCCTCAGCGAGCTGGCGGAGCGTTATCCGGTGAAACTGGTCAACCTTTCCACCTCCGGCTTTCGCGAGCTTTCCTGGGAAGGCATTCCGGTTAAGATCTCCGAGGTTTTCTGGCAATGCGGGATCGTGATCAACATAGCCAAGTACAAGACCCACGGACTGGTGGGTTTCACGGGAGCGCTGAAAAACCTGTACGGGCTGGTTCCCGGACTGGTGAAATCGGACTATCACGGCCGCTACCCCAATTCCCTGGATTTTTCCCACCTGCTGCTGGCGTTGTATGGGCTCACCCGCAACCGCCTTTCCTATAGCTTCATCGACGGCATCCTGGGCATGGACGGCATCGGCCCTTCCGGCGGCCGGGCCCGCGATTTCGGCTTGCTGCTGGGCGCACGCTGTGTTTCCGCTCTGGATTTTGCCGCCGCCCGGATGATGGGTTTTCGCCTGGACGACATTCCCTACCTCGGCGAGGCGTTGCAGATGGACGGAGTTCTGCCTTCCCGGGTACGCGTGCCCACCAGTTTTCGGGATTTCAAACTGCCGGATGTGGATATCCGGGCGGTGAGATTCAGCAACCGCTTTTTGCGCCGGATTCCCCGCGCCGCGCATCACTTGGTGGAACGCTATTACAGCAAGCGCCCGGTGATCAGCGACCGCTGTCTGAAGTGCGGCATCTGCGTGCAGAGCTGCCCCGTGCAGGCGATCTCGGCCCCGGGCAAGTTCAGCCTGCCCCGGATCGATCCCAAAAAATGCATCAAATGCATGTGCTGTCACGAGATGTGTCCCCACGGCGCGGTGGACATCCACAAGACCTGGCTCACCAGGATCATTGAAAGATGAAAAAGAAGCAACCCAAATACAAGGCCCTGATCAATTTCATCTACCTTGCCCTGTTCCTCTTCCTGCTCAGTTGGATAGCTTTCTGGGGCAACAACAGTTTCTACAAGAAATGGCGCTTGCAGCAAAAGACGCGCAAGACCGAGACCCAGGTCCAATCCCTGAGCGCACAGAACGACAGCCTTAAGCAGGAAAACTACCGGCTCAAGACCGATCCGGAAGAGCGGCAACGCTCGCTCCGCGCCGAGCAGGGCATCTACGCCGATGATGAAACGGCCTACATCTTTAAACCGGCCCAGGGCGACAGCCTGAACCAGCCGGACTGACACCCGCCATGGCAGAGATCAGCGCGGAATTTTCCGGGAGAACGGAGCCTGGCGCCAGCCGGGAGGGAAGATGAAAGAGCGGGCGGAAAGCCACGCGCCCCGGCCGGTTAGCTGGCGGCGGAAAAAAAGCCTGCGCGAGACTCTGGGCCTGCTGTTGGATTCCAGCGGAAACCAGCGCGAGTACCTTGTCAATGTGATCCTGGCCCAGGCTGCACCTGAAACCGGGCGGGAACCCTCTCTGCGCAGCACCCGCGCCCTCTGCGCCGCCATTCTGGAGCAGCTGGTAAGCATCCTGCGCGCCGATCCCAAACCCAGCTCTGGCAAGCTGCTGCCTTTCTTCAAATACCTGAACCATTTCCCCCTCGATCCGGACCGCGAGACGAATGCCGCCCTCAGCCTGATCTATCCCGAAGGCCCCAGCGAGGAAGTACGGAACCTCTTTTTCCGCCTAGAGCTGTTTTGGCTGCTCAATCTGATGGGCGATCTGGAAAGCGCCCGCCCCCTGCGTAAAGAACTGGAGCCGCAAGTCTCGCTTAAGAGGCCGCGCCTCTACGCCATCTGGCTGCTTTCCCTGGCCCGCATCCTCCAACGCCGTGGACAAAGGCTGAGCTTCTGCTCCCTGTGGCTGAACATCATCTGCGAATACTACCGCCTGGACGGCCCCGATACCGCTCTCTACCTGGTTCTCAGATGGATCGAAATGCTAAACTGGGGCAGAGACACCGCCCTGCGCAAAAAGGTGCTGCATAGATTCGGCGCCAGATTCCGCCAGCGCCAGGACATCCTTTCTGCCTCACTGCTCTGGGAACTTTTCAACCAGGAACACCGCCACGCGACTCCCAGCGAAAAGATGCTGTACACCCGGCTCCTCTTCCGCCATCCCTCAAACCTCCTCAGCGTTCAGCAACTCCAGTATCTGCATTTCTTCGCCGGCAACTACCTCTCCGCCGTTAAGACCAGCTTTGTGCTCTCAATCCGAGAATTCAAGCATTCGAATTACTATCTCCACAAAAGCTGGGCTTACCTGCAAAATCTTTCCCACTTCCTGCGGGACAAACTCTCTGCCGAGGAGTACGCCAACGCGATGAGTTATCTGCAACAGCTCGTGGTGGACCTGGGCAGCCAGATCAGCCTGCAGAACAACGCCTACGTTGAAACGCTCCACGACAATTATGCCACCATCAAAAGCCTGCTGCGCCAGGTGGAGGAACTCTCCATCACGGACAACCTCACCGGCCTGAAAAACCGCCGCTATATGGCTAACAACCTTTACCACGCTTTCCAACTGGCCGCCCGCCATAAAGTGCCTGTCTGCCTCGCCATCCTCGATATCGATTTCTTCAAGCAGGTGAATGACCAATTCGGCCATCTGGCTGGCGATCACATTCTCAAGGGACTGGCCAGGCTGCTGCTGGCCTCTTTCCGCAAAAGCGACGTAGTGATCCGCTACGGAGGCGAGGAATTTCTGCTCATCCTCTTTGACGTGAGCCCCCAGCGCATGGAAACCCTGATGCAGGACCTGGCCCACAAAGTGAGAAACCACCGCTTCACCTGGCAGGGCGATCTCATCCGCATCACGGTAAGCATCGGCTGGACCATCAGCCTTCAGCCCCGCCTCAGCCACGCCATTTTGGACGATTATATCGCCCGCATCGACGACGCCCTCTACACTGCCAAGAACGCCGGGCGCGACAAGGTGATCAGAGCTCAGGATTGAAGCAGATCAAAGCTGTGGACAGCAACTGCCCACCTGAAATGAGAAAGGCTTTTCACCTGCCCCTGAGCGGTTGCCTTTTGATCATGATAGCTCTAAGTTTCTCCTGGCTGGCGGCGGCGCCGGTGAGCCTGGCTGAGGCTGTTTCAGCCGCTCAAACCTGGTGGCGCTGGCGGCAGCCGGAACGGGCTGGGCTTAGGGTACAAAGCTCGCAGGCGGTGGAACGGGACGGGCAGGCCCTGATCTATGTGTTGAATTCCCAAGAGGGGGGATTCGTTCTGCTTTCCGCTGATACCGAGTGCCCTCCCATCCTCGCCTACAGCGCTAGCGGCAGATTCGACCTTCCCGTTGCCTCCCCCGCTGTTGCAGAGTGGCTAAGTGGCAGCGCGGACCAGGTCCAAACCATGAAAGAACAGCAAGTCACGCTGCCCGCCAACCGGGAGCTTTGGCTTAAGCTGCTGGCGCCGGATCAACCTCCACCCCGCCTTAACCGGGATATCCCGCCCTTGCTGACCACCACCTGGGATCAGGGATTTCCCTACAACTCCGCTTGTCCGGTGGATGCCTCCAGCCCGGCCGGAGGACATGCCTGGGCTGGTTGCGGAGCGGCAGCGCTGGCCCAGTTGATGCGTTATTGGGGCTATCCCGAGCACGGCACTGGCTCCCGCAGCTACCAAAGCAGCCTCTACGGAACCATCACCGCCAATTTTGGCACCGCCACTTACAACTGGGACAACATGCCGGCCGCCTGTCCGCCCGATAACTCGGAGATACCGCAGCTGCTTTACCACAGCGCGGTTGCCTTGGGCACCAACTTTGGTCCGGACGTATCAACCTTCATGACCTATTATTTTCCTGTCGCGCTGGGCCAGTACTTTGACTATGACCTGCCTGAACTGCGCTACAGGGTGTCGTATCCGGACGCGGAGTGGAAAGCGATGATAAGGGCAGATCTGGACCTGTTCCGCCCGGTCGTTTACATCGCCGCCTATTCAGCCGTTTCACATCTTTTCATCCTCGACGGCTACGACAATCAGGACTTATTCCACATCAACTGGTGCTGGGGCGGGGATTATGACGGATATTACTATCTGGAGACCCTTGATCCCGGCGGCGTGCTCTACCACAGCGGGCATGCCGCGGTGTTCAATATCCATCCGGAGTTGGATATTCCGGTTCATCCCCTCGGCTTTTCCGCCACCCTGGTCTCCAACTACCGGATAGACCTCAACTGGCAGGATGTGGCAAACAACGAGGATGGCTTCATCATCCAGCGCAAAACCGGAGAGGAGGGAGACTGGGCCCAGATCGCGGTTTTGCCAGCCAACTCCACCTCCTACAGCGATCTGGACCTGGCCTCACACACCAGCTACCATTACCGGGCCAAAACCTTCAACTCCAGCGGCAATTCCAGCCTCTCCAACGAGGTTTACACGATCACGGCCGGCATCATCGCGCCGGTCCAGGCAGAGATCTCCTGCCTGGAAAACGGACAAGCGCTGCTGAGCTGGGCTCCCAGCACCAACGCGGCTATGTACAGGATTTATCATTCAGACCTGACTGGTCCGCCGGAATCGCAGGACTGGTCGGTGCTCGGTGAAACAAGCGGCCTGAGCTTGGCGCTGGACGCTTCCCAACCGCGCCGTTTCTACTATGTCAGCGCGCTGTCGGAAGTTGAACTGCCCCAAAACTTTGTGGAGGTCACCGGCGGAACTTTCTCCAACGGCACTTCCACTGTCACCCTGAGCACGTTTTACCTCGACAAATATGAGGTGACTCAAAGTTCCTATCTCTACGTCATGGGCACCAACCCCTCAGACTTCCAGGACGATCCCACGCGTCCGGTGGGAAGGGTCTCCTGGTTCAAGGCCATCGAATACTGCAACCGCCGCAGCCTGCTGGAAAGCCTTACTCCCTGCTACAGCTACGGATCTTACGGCACCGATCCGGATGATTGGCCGGCAGGCTGGAGCGACACCGCGGCAAATCACTCACTTATCAGTTGTAACTGGACCTCAGGAGGCTACCGCCTGCCCACGGAAATGGAATGGATGTTCGCCGCCCGGGGCGGAAACCTGTGCCAGGGATACACTTACAGCGGAAGCAACGATGTGGCAGAGGTGGCTTGGTATTACGCGAACTCCGGGATGACCACCCACCCGGTCGGCTCGAAACCCTCCAACGAAATTGATCTTTACGACCTCAGCGGCAACGCCTTCGAATGGGTCTGGGATGTTTACGCCGCCTATCCCAGCACCCCGCAAACCAATCCCCACGGCCCTGCCAGTGGCACAAACCGTGTGCGCCGCGGCGGCGGCTACAACTCCGGGGAATCATATTGCGCCACGGCTTACCGCGGCTCTGCCAGCCCCACCAGCAGCTTGGGTTATTCCGGCTTCCGGGTCTGCCGGATCATTCCCCGGCAGAAATCCCGGTAGATTTCCCTTTTCAGCCCAGTATTTTTTCGCCTTGACAGCCAGGCAAAGGGTTAATTTTGTGTCTCAAAGGAGTTTTCAGATGGCCAAGATCGTGGTTAAAGACCTTAACAAGATTTACGACAACACAGTTCACGCTGTTGTAGACGCCAATTTCGAGGCGGAAGACAAGGAATTCATCGTCCTCGTCGGCCCTTCGGGCTGCGGGAAAAGCACCGTGCTCAGAATGATCGCCGGTCTGGAAGACATCACCAGCGGCAATATTTGGATCGGTGACACCCTCGTTAACAATATTCCCCCAAAAGACCGCGATATCGCAATGGTCTTCCAGAATTACGCCCTCTATCCCCACATGACAGTTTACGACAACATGGCCTTCGCCCTCAAGCTCCGCGGTGAGGACAAACAGAGCATCGCCGAAAAGGTGCGGCATTCCGCCGAACTCTTGGGTATCCAGGACCTGCTGAAGCGCAAACCAGCCCAGCTTTCCGGCGGCCAGCGCCAGAGGGTAGCTCTCGGCCGCGCCATTGTCCGCAATCCCAAGGTCTTCCTCTTCGACGAACCGCTTTCCAACCTGGACGCCAAGCTCCGCGTGGCCATGCGTGCTGAGATCGTTAAACTACAGCGCCAGCTGGCCAACACCATGATCTACGTTACCCACGATCAGGTGGAGGCGATGACCATGGCGGACCGCATTGTAGTGATGAAGGATGGCATCATCCAACAGATAGACACCCCGCTGACTATCTACAACGATCCCGCCAACATCTTTGTGGCCGGCTTCATCGGCTCCCCCGCCATCAACATGATGGAGGGCAAGATCGAAGCCAAAGGCACGGAACTCATCTTCGACAGCGGTGATTTCCAGGTGCAGGTCTTTTCCGAACACCGCGCCGCCCTCAAAGACTATACCGGAAAACCTGTCATCATGGGCATCCGACCCGAAGACATTTATGACGCCCGTTATGATTCGATGGCCGATTTTCCCCAAAAGCTGAGCACCACCTGCGATCTGGTGGAACCCCTGGGCAGCGAATACCACGTTGTGCTGCGCACCAAAAACCACGAGTTCACAGCCCGCTTCGATCCAAAGGAACTTCCTGTCATGGGTGAACCTCTGGAGATAAGCCTCAACCTGGCCAAGGCCCACTTCTTCGATCCCGACAGCGAAAAACGCCTGGTCTGAGATCCCATGCGCCGTGTCATTCTGGGCTGCCTTTGCCTTCTGGCCTTGCCCCTGGGTGCACTCATACCCCAAAACACCGCCTCCGCCAACGCCCTGGCGGGGGTCACCCTTCTCTCGGAATCAGTGGCCGATTTCCAGCTTTCGCCAGCCCTGCCTTTCACCGGCATAGCGGTCTCCGGGCATCTTCCCTTCTCCGCTGCCGAAGCCTCTACCTTTTCCCTTTCGGCAGCCCATAAGCTTAAGTTCCTGGTTCTCAACGCCGGGGCCACCCACTCTGGCGACGCGGATTACAGCGCGCAGGATTTCCGGCTGGGCCTGGGCTTCAACCTGGGCGAGCTGAGCGCCGGCTATTCCCAACACTTGCTGCTGGAAAGCGCGCCTACCGGCACCCACCAAAGCTGGGGTGGAGACGCCGCCCTGGCTTACCGTGGCCACAGCTATGGCTATGAGGCCCGGCTGCTGCGGATCGGGCGCGAAGATACCGAACTCCACCTCAGCGTGAGCACCACGATCGTCAGCGGCATCCAGGCCGCCTCCAGCTACATTTATACTCCCGCCGGTCCGGATGGCTACAGGTTTGCCACCTCCATCGAGGTCACGGAAAACCTCCTGCTCCAAAGCTCCTGGCAGAACTCTCCCAACCGCTTCGGAGCCGGCCTCAGATTCAAGCTGCAGGGCTGGGATCTGATGTATGCCGTCCGCACCCATCCGGACCTCCGGCTTTCCCACAGCCTCGACCTCGGCTACTCGTGGTAAAATTTGGCTTTATCCTCTCCCTGCTTTTCTCCCTTGCCTGCCTGGCGGCCCAAACCCAGGATGAATTAGCCGAACTGGACTACGCCGCCCAAGCCGAAGCGGCCTGGGACCAGATCTATCAAAACCTGCGCTCACAGCCTCTTTCCATCGCGACCCGGACCCTGATTGCGCCCGCAAATTCACAGTTCCAGGCCAGTGCCAGTTACCGGATGTCCCAGGCGGAATTGCTGCTGCATTACAATTACCGCCAGAAATATGCCCTCAGCGCTGGTTCCTTCTGCCTCTCCACCAAAACGCCCCGCTGGGAAACGGCCATTGGCAGTTATCGCTTCCGCTTCGGGCGCGGGATCGTGAGCGGATCGGCGTCCCGTTCCCGGCCGGACAGCCTGTTCAGCCTGCTCGAACCGCTTTCACCGCAAAATTTCACTCCCCTGGGCGCTGTTTTGGCTTTCAGGCATAATTCGCTGCGCGCCACGGTCTTCGGTTCCCTGCAGGACCGGGAGGCGAAGATCGATTCCGAAGGCCTGATCCGCAGCCTGTTCAAAACCCGCGGCGGAGCCCTTACCACCACCCGCGAAGAAATACTCGGTGCCGCCGCCGGGATCGTGCGGCCCCGGTTCCAACTGGGCGCCCTGGCTTACTGGTTGCGCTATGACCGGGATTTCGCCTCCGCGGGAACAGAGAGTTCTGTCTGGGCGGCCAGCCTCTATGCCGCGGGCAGATACCAAAACCTCAGCCTGGATGCCGAAGCGGCCTGGGTGAACGGAACCCCCGGCGCTTTGCTGAGCCTGGGATACAAGCTGCCAAACTTTGAGCAAAGCCTCAGCTATGCCCGCAACTGCAGCCGGGGCCAACTTCCTTACGCTCTCACTCCGGGCGTTTTATCCTCCGGCAACGGCAGGGACGAATTTAACTGCGACCTCAGCCTGGGCCTGCCCCTGAATACCAGGCTCAAGCTGCGCTATACTGTGAACAGCGGCTCCGGTTTCAGCGGCGGCGCCCTTTCCCGCTTTATGGGCTCACTGGCCTACAGCGACCGGGGCAGCCATCTGAAACTGCTGTTTCATAACTATGACCACGAGATCATCAGCCTTGTGGATTCCAACTATGTGTCATCCGATCCGCGGAACTGGCGCTTTCAATTAAGCGGCCAATATCATTTTCTGCCCAAGTTTTATCAGCGCCTGGATTTTACTTACACCCTCAAGGACAAAGCCGACTACAGCCAAAACACCTACCGGATCAACTTTGGTTTTGCCTTTGAGCATAACGGTCTTGAGGTGGGCCTGAATTATCTGGCCTGGCAGAGCGCAGAGGAAATCTGGCTGGTGGATGAACTGAACCCCTACGTTTTGCTGCCGGAAAGCGCCGAGGACAAGCTGGTGGCGGCGGATCTGGCCTGGACCAGTGGAGCCTGGCGGCTTGGTTTTCAGGGCCAAAGATCCCTGTTGGATGGCGGCTCATACCGCCTGTGGCTGCGCTGTGGCTGGAGTTGGCCGGGCCGGAGCGCGGATTCCGCTTGACAAAAATTTGCCCCGTTGAGATGATGAAATCAAAATCCCGCCTCAAAAGGGAGGAATAATGTTACGTCCAAAAGTACGGGTGGTAACTACCACCAAGTTTCCGCGGCTGCGTTTTTGGGTGGCGCTGCTGTTTGTAGCGCTCATCACTGCTTTTGTTTTGTATGTTGTGATGCCGGTGCTGAATATCCGGTTCGTGGGCTGGATCCTGCCCCTGGTCATCTGCCTGATTCCGCTTCTGGGCTGGCCCCGGGTCCGTAAGGTGGTGGGGTTTGTCATTCCCCTGCTGCTGATCTGGCTGGTGCTGGTTCCGTTCTTTTCCAGCGGGATGTTCAACCCCCGCAAGCACCGGGACTTGATCGGAGAGGTTAACAAGACCGAGTTTTCGGAGCTGGTTTCCCCGGTGAACCTGAATCAGGTGCCGATCATCGATTCCGCTTTCGCGGCCAGCCTGGCGGAGAAGAAGCTGGGTGACGATTTTGCCCTGGGCAGCAGGGTGGTGCTGGGTTCGCCCACAATCCAAATGGTGGATTCCAAACTCTATTGGGTGGCCCCGCTTCTGCACAGCGGCTTTTTCAAATGGTTAACCAACCGGGATAACGGAACCCCCGGTTACATCAAGGTTTCAGCCACCGATCCGCAGGATATCACCTTCATCCGCGAACTGAACGGCAAGCCGATCAAGATCCGCTACCAGCGCAATTCCTACTTTGGCCAGGACCTCTACCGGCACCTCTACTATCACGGTTTCATGGGCAAAGGCCTGGCAGGCGACACCTTCGAGCTGGACGACAACGGCGAACCCTACTGGACCATCACCACCTACACCCATGCCATCGGGGTGAACGCTCCCGAGGCGACCGGACTGGCAACGGTGCATGCCGGCACGGGCGAGATCAAGTATTACCCCGTGAAAAAACTGGCTGACGGCAGCTTCGACGATTCCCTGGTCCCCAGTTGGGTGGACCGCATCCAGCCTTCCTATTTCGTGATCCCCCAGCTTTCCTGGTGGGGGCGCTACGTCCATGGCTTCTGGAACACCCTCTTCGGCAAGCGGGACATGCTGAACGTGACCAATGGCTACAACGTGATCTACGGCCGCGACCAGCGCAACTATTTCTACACCGGGCTATCCAGCGTGGGCTCGGATGAAGGCACCGTCGGCTTTTCGCTCACCAACACCCGCACCAAGAAAAGCCACCTTTACCGGCTTTCCGGGGCCACGGAGATCGCCGCCATGCGCTCCGCCGAAGGCAAGGTGCAAAACTTCCGCTATGGCGCCACCTTCCCCATTTTGGTTAATCTGAACGGCAAACCGGCCTATTTCATGACCCTCAAGGACGGTTCGGGGCTGGTGAAAATGTTCAGCTTTGTCTCCGTGAGTGATTTCTCGCTGGTGGGAGTGGGTGAAAGCGTGCGGGAAGCCCGGGATAATTATCAGCAGGCCATGGCCGGCAGCCGGGTGGGACGGATCGGTGAAAAACTGGAGGACGAGATCAGCCTCGAGGGAACCGTAACCCGCTTCGGCAGCGACATCAAGGACGGCCGCACCTATTACTATTTCCGTTTGGACAGCGCTCCGGAAAACGTCTTTATCGCCACCAGCAACCTGAGCACCATGCTGCCGCTCACAGGCAGCGGAGACCGGCTCCGCATCACCTATCTGAAAACCACCGACCAGGAGATCAGCCTTACCGAACTAGTGAACCTAAGCCTGGAAGGGGAGTGAGGCTTACTGCCGCCGGGCAGCTTTCATCCTGATGATTCTGGGCGGATTGCTAACGCAGCAGCGCGGCGCAGATGCTTTCCACCCTGTCGGCGGCCTCAATTTGGATCAGATAGACCCCGTTGGGCAGCCTGCCTCCCCGGGGGTCAATGGCCACCCATTCCAGGCTGGCTGTCCCGGGAGGCAAGTCAGCCAGGCATTTTTCTTCCAGCAGTTGCCCGCGCAGGTTGTAAATCCGCACCCGGGCCGCTCCGCCCTTGGGATGGGAAAAAGTGATCCGGGCCTTGCCAGAAGAGGGATTTGGGCTCACCCGCGCGCGGGGCGGGGAGAGCAATAGCGGATCCTGTGCCGCGCTGGTGGCGGAATTCGCGAAGGTGAAGATGACACCGAGATAAGGCTCGGCGCCGGGAAGCTCGGAGCTTTTGGGCAGGCCCTCGTTGCTCCAGGTGAAATTTCCGTAACGGTATGCTGCGGTAGCGCCCTCCGCCGAAAATACGAGATCCAGCGCGAAAGTGTCCGGCTCGCACCAGGCGACGTTGGCATGGTCCCGGCGGACGACGGCGGTGATCACCTGATTGTCGTTAAGATAGGGAAAGGGCGGCAATTCCGTGCCTCCGCAGCTGTAAACCCAGGGCACGTAGGCGCTATATTTTTCAAACTGATAGCCAGCCGGCACAGCTTCGCCGCCATAAACATATTGAAGGCTGTGGCGCGGAGTCCAGTTCAACGAATCGGGGGAACTGCTCACGCTTTCCAGCAGCCGCCGGCCCTGGGCGTCGAGGCTGTATTCGTAATTCCAGAATTCCAGCGGCCAGCTGTTCCGCCGGATTTTGCGGATGAGGCGCATGTCGTTGTTGTAAAAATACCAGATCTGTTTCTGATGGTATTGGCCCCAGGGATTTTCCGTGTATTTGTCCTCAAGGTAACAGCCCCCGTCGCTGATCCGGCTCACCCGGTAAGTATTTTCGCCCTGGTGGGCCTGGCCGGGTGAACGGATGCTGGCCACCCCGGGGTCGTAATCCACCAGGCCCGGGAAAGCGTAAGTGTTATCTGTATTGGTATTTAGATCGGGTTCCATCCAGGAATCGTACTGCCAGCGAATGGAGGTGATCCGCAGCGGCTCCAGGGGGTCGGAAAGATAATTGAAACGCTCGTGGGACCACCACTCCGGCCCCTCCGTCCAGCCTCCGGCCTGGTGTATCTGCAGGCCTGTAAGATATTGGAAATCAGCCTCTTGGCAGCAGGCAATAACCGGCAGCAGACAGCCCAGCAACAGAACCACCCGGCGGATTGGCGCGAATCGGGGCATGGGCACCTCCCTGTCATAATTGACTTCGCATGCTTATTTTAAGCAATATCTGTTCCCAAACTGGAACCGGGATGCTCCCCAACCTTCCCAGACCCTGCTGCGGTCCTGAATACTGTCCATTAGGCATCCTGCCCCGTTACCCAATGTATCTGGGAAGCCCGGCTTCAGAACCGCCGGGGAAGATCCTGCCGGAAAACGCAGACTTGGCCCATATCCATCACCGATTCACTTCCCCCTCGCCTCCCGCACACTTCCCGCCTGAGAGGGGGGAAGTGTGCGGGAGGCAAGTGAGGGGCGGATAGGAGGGGGCTAAGGGCGAAACATGCGAAACATCCTCTCCGGGGACAGGCCCTGCCAAGGTAAGTTATTCTCCGGCAGTTGGTTCGGCGGGTGCCACATGCGAAGTATATGCTTATCTCGGTTGCAGAGGAAAAGTATTTCTTGACAGCCAGACAAGACACTATTCTTAGTATGTAAGGTGATTTCAACTGTTCCTGGTGGCTTGAGACGGAACCCTGACCCATTTGTTTTATCTTTCCATTGGTCCCGGATGCCGCCGGGCAGCTTGGTTTCCACCCATTCCAGCAACAGGAGCAAAATCATGAAATTCACGGGGATATGTTTGGCGCTATTGACAACTCTGACAATGCTTGGGGCGAACCCAGCCTGGCCCGAAGAGGCGGTGATCCGCGAAGGCCAGAGCCTGCTGTACGAAGGCGCGTCGGTACAAAATCCTGACGGCAGCGTGGTTTTGGCCTGGGCGCAATCGCTGCAGGGCGAGAATTGCCTGCTGGTGAACAAGCTCAGCGCCGGCGGAGCGGAGACCTGGCCGGAGCCGGTGCTGGTAAAAGGCGGCCTGGACATCAAGAGCGATGTGAAGATAGCCGGAACCAGCGACGGCGGCTATTTCCTCTCCTGGCTGGAAGACACCCACCCCATCCGCTACCGGTTGAGAGCGCAGAAACTGAGCGCGAACGGAGCTTTGCTGTGGAATCAAGTGGGCATACTGGTCTGTGAGGCTTTTGCCGGACCGCCGGAGTGGCTCACCGCGCCCAATCCGGGCGGCGGAGCCTACCTGTTTGTGAACGCCTATCCCAGCTACGGCACAACTTCCCAAGCTTTTGGCTGCAATTTCAACGCCCAGGGCAGCGACGTCTGGAGCGCCAGCCCGCCAACGATCATGCACAACGGCTATACGGTGCTTAATTCCCTGCTTGCCACACCCAACCACAATGGCATGCTGCTGCTCTACCGGATCCTGGAAAGCCAGGGCGTTACCAACGTTTTCCGGCACTACAGCCCGGAGGGCGAGAACGATTGGGAACTCTACTTCCAGCCCCAGCCCGGTGAAATTGGCGAACACCAGCTATTGCCATCCGGCCCGGACAAGGTTCTGGATCTGGCGCTGGCGGCGGAAACCGACACGCGGATAAACATCAGAACCCTTTCACTGAACACGGGCCAGTGGATTTCCGGCGAAACTTCGGCCCTGGTGGTCAATCCCCTGCCGGTGGTGGAAGATTCGAGCTTCCAGGCCCTGCTCCGTCCGGACACCGGCACCCTCGCGATCCTGAGTTCCACCCGGCAGAACGAGGTATCAGACCTACGGGAGTTTTTGCTGGACGAACAGCTGGCTCCCACCCTCAGCCGCCATATATTCAGCACAGCGGACGAAGTGGACGACCTGGGCCAAAGCGCCGACAATATGGGAACGCTCCACTGCGCCTGGACGGAAAAGGCAGGCTACGGCAGCGCCAGAGTACTGAAGGCGCAGCTGCTCAACCTCGCGAACGGAGAACTGATCTGGCCGGTTGGCGGCATCACCCTCAGTCCGGCTCTGGATGAAAGGTCCGGGGCCAGGATCTTTGCCGCTGAGGCACGGCTGCTGGCCATTTTTGCGGAAACCGGGACCGAGACCACCAGCCTGAAACGCAAAGTACTCAACCGGGCCGGAGATCAGCTGCTGACACCCCAGCAGGAGATCAGCGCCACCGTCTGGAACGGCTACGCCTGGCCTTCCAGCTGCCTGACAGTGGGAAACCACAGCGTGATCATCTATTCCGACAGCCGGAGCAGTACGGATCAACGCTATTATTACCAGCAACTTGACGCTTTGGGCCAATTGGAACTGGAGCCCGGAGGCAGGCTGATCTGCTCCGGTGACGCCATGACAACGTTCGTGGACGCGCGGCCCTTGGGAGACACCGGTTTCACTGTGATCTACAAAAATGACGGCCTGTATCTGCAAAACCATGACCTGTCCGGCAACGCCCTCTTCCCGGGCGGCGGCATCCTGCTGGGCCTCCCAGCCTCCAACCGGGCCAGAATGGCTGTGTGCGAGGGAGACATTTACGTTGTTTGGACAGAACAGGACAATGGCGTTTACCGCGTGAAAGGCCAGCGGATCAGCGGCGGAGAGCTGATGTGGGGAACGGCGGGAGTGGTTTTGGCGGACGATCTGAGCCAGGCCCCGCGCGACTTGGGAGCGCCGGAGGGAAGGTATTTCACCTGGGCGGTGCGGAGCCAGCCCGGAACTTATCAGATC
>Ga0172377_10002725_pt1 | contig 18106 bp, 14 predicted proteins | sample Pumphouse3metaG_FD_119749 | JGI IMG/M metagenome (GOLD analysis project Ga0172377, IMG submission 119749) | Leachate microbial communities from a municipal landfill in Southern Ontario, Canada - Pumphouse #3 metaG | ecosystem: Engineered > Solid waste > Landfill > Unclassified | place: Canada...
AGCTACCTTGAACTTCAGTTCCTTTGTCCTGTAGGTTCGCTTGTTTCCCATGTCGGACCACCTCTCATGGACAATCTTACACCATTGTCCAATATTTGGGGTCCATTATATGCGGCTGTTCCGCTGCGGTATGGTTGAAGTGACTTCGCCATGCTCTTCGGGTTAGGAAGAGTCGGGATCTGCGGTAGGGGAGTTGGCAGGCGGGAAGCGGAATGTGGTAAGCGAGAATTTTGCGTCCTGAGTCTTGAATATTCCGAACTCATCGGAGAGGTCTGTCGGGAGCAGTGATTCAAGGATTCTACCCCAAGCCATATCGTCGATCATGAGCGCGTTGTGGAGTTCCATAGGCGTTTTTCCATATCGCTCGGCGATCGATTCGATGGTTTCCTTGTCGGTGAACGTAAAATGGTTCCTGATATATTCCTTGCGGCTTGAAATGTGTCTGTCACCATCAAGAAGATTCGCGTTTTCCGGATTTCGCTTGATGTATCGCATCTCGACCAGCAGTTGTCGATGTCCGGATATCGGGATGTAGCTGACGGTATCTTGAAACACTTTCATCGAGCTGTTTTCTCTCAGACAGTCGAGGATTTCCATATTTCTCTCCGACTTGCCACAATGTCGTGCTAGGAAGCGAAGATGCATCGAATATGAGACATTCGTTGCCTTGATGGCTTTCATCAAAGGTTCCAGTCCATCCGGCGATACCGCCAGAAAATGGAAATGGTTTGACATGGTCATGTATTCAGCGAGATGGCAGTGGTATTTGATCAGATTGTCTCTCAGTTTCCTAATGTAATAATATGCGTCGGAAGTTCTGGGAAACAATGTTTGATGCCCTTCCGCAATTTTTACGACCACATGATACGTCGTGAATTCGTACAGGTCCTCGAACGGATACGCCTTGTTCCATACCGGAGGACGTTTGGGTTTGCTGATTTTGTTCATCATGTCAGACATAGAGGAAATAGCCGCGTAACGATTCAAGATGGTCTGAAGAAAAATGTTGACCGATCACGATACAGCTTCGGAGAACACAATTCTTCGGGCTCAGTCAGAACACGCCCGAACCCGGCAAAGCGCAGGCAAAGCTCATATCATGGAACGTACCTACTACAATAACCCTGCAATAACCCTGCAATAACCCTGCAATAACCCCTATTTTCTGCGACGAGTAGCGATCAAGAGACTCATCTTCAATTTCTTGAGATCATGGGAGAGACTTACCTTGTAGATATGCGGATTGATCTGGCGCTTGTATGTCTTGTGGAACCCACGAAGACTCTCGGCGGCATACTGCTGGATCTCTTTCAGCGAAGGTGCGACACCGACCCGCTTGCCATCCTGCATCTTGCACGACAGAAGCGGAACGCAACGCGAGAAAGCTCCAGCGTTCATCACGAAGAAATCAGCTTCGGCGAACGGATGATAGAACGTATAGTTCTGATCATTGGAAAGACGCTCGTTGTCGAGTGTGATCAGATCGGCGAGCGCACCCCCGTCCGCATCGAAGAACCGCCAGACCTGCTTGACATCAGGATTCGTCGTTTTCTCGAAACTGTTGGAAATTTTCATCGTAGGAATGAAAATGCCGTTCGCATTACACTTCGCGCACAACTTGTACACACCGTTGAGAGAGCTTTGTGTTCCGCCTGTGACCAGATGCGTGCCGATACCCCAGCTGTCGATAGGTACTTGGTCGTGGACCAGCGTCTGGATGATTTCTTCCGTCAGATCATTCGAAACACAAATGATCGCATCGGACAACCCCGCCTCGTCGAGGCGCTTGCGGATGACGCGAGGCAGATAGCTCAAGTCGCCGCTGTCGATCCGCACGCCGATCCGCTTGCCCTGCCGCTTCATTTCCTGTCCCACGACGATCGCATTCTCGATACCCGAACCAAGCGTATCATATGTGTCGATCAGGAGGATCGCATTGTCCGGGTACAGCCGGGCGAATTCCCGGAACGCCTCGAGCTCGCTGTCGAACGACATCACCCAGCTATGGGCCATCGTTCCCGAGACAGGAATCCCGAAGACCTTTCCGGCAAGCGTGTTGCTCGTAGAGACCGTTCCTCCGATGAACGATGCCCGGGAAGCGGACAGAGCCCCGTCTTCGCCTTGCGCTCTGCGCAGACCGAACTCCATGATATTCCCTCCCTCGGAAGCGAGAACCATTCGGGAAGCCTTCGTCGCGATCAGCGTCTGGAAGTTGATCGTGTTGAGCAACAGACCTTCGATCAGCTGTGCATCGATCAACGACGTATGGACCCTGATCAGCGGTTCGCCGGGAAATACCACGGTCCCTTCGTCCATTGCATAGATCGTTCCGCTAAAACGGTAGCTCCTCAGAAACTCGATGAACGACTGATCGAACTGACCGAGGGACTGGAGGTAGGCGATGTCATCATCCGAAAAAGAGAGATTCTCCAACTTGTCGACCAAATCGTTGATCCCGGCGAAGATCGCATAGCCGCCGTTGAACGGATTGTTCCGGTAGAACATATCGAACACGACCTGGGGATTATGATTGCTGAGGAAATACCCCTGCATCATCGAAAGCTCATAGAAATCGGTGATCAATGCGGAAACAGACATCATACCGCTCCTTTTCCCCGACATAGGGGAGGAAAACATCAGTATCGGGATCGCCTCACGCACGCGGTGCGATACGATCCATGCCCATGTACGGAACCAGCTTCGCTGGAATCTTGATCGAACCGTCCGCCATCTGGTGGTTCTCGAAAATCGCGACCATGGCACGGGATACCGCCACCGCCGTACCGTTGAGCATATGGACGAACTGTACCTTGCCGTCGTCGTCCCGGTAGCGGATGCCGAGGCTACGGGCCTGATAGTCCGTACAGTTGCTGGTGCTCGTCACCTCACCATATTCCCCGTTGTCGCCACGGCCGGGCATCCATGCCTCGATATCGAATTTGCGATATGCCGGGGCGCCGAGGTCTCCGGTACAGGTGTCGACGACACGATAGGCGAGATCCAACCCCTGGAAGATCTCCTCTTCGATCGCCAGCAGATGTTCATGGAATTCATCCGACTGCGCCGGTTCGCAGAGAATGAACATCTCCAGCTTGGAGAACTGATGGACCCGGTACAGCCCCTTGGAGTACTGTCCGGCGCCGCCCGCTTCGCGGCGGAAACAATGGGATAGCCCCGTCATCTTGATCGGCAGCTGGCTCATGTCCAATATCTGGTTGCTGTAATAGCCGCCCAGCGTGATCTCAGCGGTTCCGACCAGACAGGTATCCGTACCTTCGATCGTATAGATGTTGCTTTCCGCGCCGCGGGGATTGAATCCGATTCCGTTGAGAATCTCTTCCTTGGCGATGTCCGGGGTAATGAACGGCTTGAAGCCGTGTTTGATGACGATGTCCATCGCATATCGCTCAAGGGCAAGCTGAAGCAGCACAGCCTCGTTCTTTACATAGTAGAACTTCGGCCCGGATACCCTGGTCGCAGTATCGAAGTCGAGCAGATCGAGTTTCTCGCCGAGCTGGACATGGTCAAGCGGCTTGAAAGCAAACTTCGGAGGAGTTCCCCAGAACTTGACGGCGAGACTGTCCTTGTCTTCCTTTCCGATCGGCGCGGACGGATGGGCATAGTTCGGGATTGTCCGACCCTTGGCTTGGTATTCCTTCTCCACTTCGTCCAGCTCGGCCTCTAGCTCTGAGATCGATTCCTTGATCGCCTTGCCCTCGGCGATCAACGCCTGTCGAGTTTCCGGATCCAATTTGCCCTTCATCTTCTGGGCGTTCTCGTTGCGTTTCGCTCGAAGCGCCTCCGTCTCCTGCATCAAGGAGGACCTGCGGTCCTGCAGCGCGATCACCTCGTCCACCGAAACGTTCATGCATCGGTTCTCTATGTTTTTCGCTATCTCGTCCCGTCTGCCCTTTAGTTCCCTCAAATCGATCATATCTGCACCCTATCCGTTCCGTACGATCCGTACGAAGTATTGTTTTGTCGACCACACCAGTATCCGCCGCCAGCCGAAGCGCTTCCTACAGCGGATTCCCCACATGGTATGATGCCCAAAGCTTGGCATGAATGCAAGCCTTGGAAAGGAAGTTTCAGTGCTTTCGCGCCGCTTCTTCCATCGAACGCGACTTTCGCGCGGCAGCGGAAACTGCATCCATCACCGTAGCGTCGAATCTTCCCTCGGCAAGAGCTTTCATCCCCTGGATCGTCGTTCCTCCGGCGGAACAGACCATCGTGGCGAGTTCCACAGCTCCTTTGCCGGTCGATTCCTGCAGCGAAGCGGCGCTGACGCAGGTATCGCGTGCGATCTCCAGCGCGGTAGGATAGGGGATGCCTTCGTCCACGCCTCCCATGGCCAGCGCATGGAAGAACTGGAACGCATAGGCGATCGCCGAGCCGCTGATGCCGATGAACGCCGGGAAGTCCTTTTCCGCTAGCGGAAACGCGCTTCCGCACGACCGGGCGATCTCGAAAGCGGCTTCGACGAACGAAGGCTCCGCCCCGTGCGAGGCTGCGACCGCGGTGACGGCCTTGCCGACCGTAGCCGCGATGTTCGGCATGAACCTAACCACCTGCTCGGTCTCCAGTTCTTTCTTGAGAATGTCGAGGGGAACGCCGGCGGCGATGGATATCCATCGACGATCTTTTGCGCCGGCCGTGCGGAGTTCCCGATACAACGTCGGAAGCACCTGCGGCTTGACGGCGATGAGAAGGATCTGGTTGTTCTGCACCAGATCCTTCAGTCCGCCGGCGATCGGGACGGAGAGCGTCTGCGCCAGCGCATTCGCCTTGGCCGCGTCACTGTCATGGAGCATCACCGCCCAATCCGACAGTTTCGAAAGGGAAGTCGCGATCGCTCCTCCCATGTTTCCGCATCCGATGAATCCGATTTTCGTCATACCATGCCTCCGATACCGCGATACAGACGAAAGTATATAGCGAAGACCGGATTAAGGCTATGCTTCGAAGCGATTTTATGCGTCTCCCGTCGGGATTGTCCCGTCAAGGAGAGCAGGACACTGACAATCCGGGGAACTGCCATTGGCGCAGATATTCGTACGCTGCGATCGCCACGCTGTTGGAGAGATTCAGCGAGCGGGCCGCTTCCCGGATCGGGATGCGCACCGTATCCGGCTCGTGTTCCTTGAGAAATTCCTCGTCGATTCCCGTCGATTCCTTGCCGAATACGAACCAGCAGTCCTGCGGGTATGCAAGTTCCTGGTATGGATGCCGCGCCTTCTTGGTAAAGAAGAATAGATGCCCATTGCCGTGTTCTGCCATGAAGGCCTCGATCGATGCATGCTCGACGACGGTCACCAGCGGCCAGTAGTCGAGACCCGCCCGCCGCAGGTGTTTTTCGTCGAGTCGAAACCCCAGCGGATGCACCAGATGCAGGTCGGCTCCGATCGCGGCGCAAGTTCTGGCGATGTTGCCGGTATTCTGGGGGATCTCCGGTTCGAACAGTACGATATGAAGCATGCAGTCAATCTACCACCATCGTTCGGTCGGCTGCAAGGGGGCTGTCCGCCGCCATCGGATCGAGCGTGCCGTCACGGTGGATGGTTCCATTCGCGGCTGGATGTGAAGTACGTACTCTCATGGCAAGGTTTTTCGCTGGAGATCCCGTCCATGGGCGATGACAAAAGCACAGAACGGCACTATGGAGGGAATCGAACGGTATCGTGACTTCCGGAGATCCAGTTTCCGGACGAATCGAGGTCGTTTTGTATGTTTATTCAAGTTCATTTTACTACAATGGAACATGATACATGTCGTGCTACATGTCTATGGAAAAGAAATGATTGACAGATGCTGTTTTCGGGTGTGTACTGATTGTAGAAAAACGTGCTCGAGCACGTAAAAAGGAGAACATGATGAAAAAAGTATTGGTTGCAATGTTGATCGTCATGATGGCGATGGGTGTGGCGTTCGCCCAGGGCGCAGGGGAAAGCGGCGGAACGGACGTGAAGACCATCGGCGTGTCCATGCCCACCAAGAGCCTGCAACGGTGGAATCAGGACGGAAGCAACATGAAGTCCCAGCTGGAGGCCGCGGGCTACAAGGTCGATCTCCAGTATGCCGGAGACAATGATATCCCGACACAGGTCAACCAGGTCGAGAACATGATCCTCAACGACGATGTGCTGGTCATCGCCTCCATCGACGGTTCTTCGTTGACCGAAGTCCTCAGGGAGGCCAAGAAGAAGAACATTCCCGTCATCGCCTACGACCGCTTGATCATGAACAGCGATGCGGTCAGCTACTATGCGACGTTCGACAATTTCAAGGTCGGCGTGATCCAGGGCGAGTTCGTCCGTGACGCCCTCAAGCTCGACACTCGGACCGACAGCGTGAACATGGAGTTCTTCACCGGCGCGCCCGACGACAACAACTGCGTGTTCTTCTGGGGCGGCGCGATGTCCATTCTCGAACCGTATATCAAGAGCGGGAAGATCAACGTCCTGTCCGGACAGACCTCCAGAGCACAGTGCTCCACCCCCAACTGGTCCACCGAAGAGGCCCAGAAGCGAATGGAGAACCTGATCACCTCCAACAAGTACGGTCCGAATGGAACTCGTCTCGACGCGGTCCTGTGCTCCAACGACTCCACCGCCCAGGGTGTCACCAACGCATTGGTCGGGGCCGGCTACACCAAGGATAACTTCCCTGTCGTGACCGGTCAGGACTGCGATGTGACTTCCGTCAAGAACATGCTGGCGGGAACCCAGTCCATGTCCGTGTTCAAGGATACCAGGACATTGGCCGCCAAGGTCGTCGAGATGGTCGATGCATTGATGAAGGGAGGGACTCCCGAGATCAACGACAACAAGACCTATGACAACGGCACAGGCATCGTCCCCAGCTATCTGTGCGAACCCGTGTACGCCAACAAGGATAATATCATCGAGCTGTTGGTCGATAGCGGCTACTACACCAGGCAGCAGATCGGTCTCAAGTAAGGTACATGCGCTTTTTCGCTCAGGTGGGCGTTTCGCCCACCTGAACAATCTTGTAAGGGGACTATAGATGGATGACCTGATCCTGGAAATGAAGAACATCACCAAGACGTTTCCCGGCGTCAAGGCGCTCGATGACGTGAGCCTGCGAGTCAAGCGCGGAGAGATCCATGCGATCTGCGGAGAAAACGGAGCCGGCAAGTCGACGTTGATGAAAGTGCTGTCCGGTGTCTACCCGTTCGGAACGTATGAAGGGCAGATTGTCTACAATGGCAGAAATTGCGAATTCCAAAGCATCCGGGACAGCGAGAAGGCCGGAATCGTCATCATCCACCAGGAGCTGGCTTTGGTTCCGTTGCTGAGCATCGGCGAGAACATGTTCCTGGGCAACGAGCAGGGGACGAAATTCAATATCGACTGGAACGAGACGTACGGGAAGGCCGACCAGTACTTGAAGCTGGTGGGACTGAACGAGAGTTCCCATACGTTGATCAAGGATATCGGGGTGGGCAAGCAGCAGCTGGTCGAGATCGCCAAGGCGCTAGCCAAGGACGTCAGGTTGCTGATCCTCGACGAACCCACCGCATCGCTGAACGAAGACGACAGCAGGCATCTGCTTGATCTGCTGCTTGAGTTCAAGAAAAAGGGAATGACGTCGATCATCATCTCCCATAAGATCAATGAGATCGCCTATTGCGCCGATACGGTCACGATCCTTCGCGACGGGGCGTCGATCAAGGAGATGAGCCGGGATGAGGGATTCGAAGAGAAGACGATCGTCAACGCGATGGTCGGCCGCGACGTCGCCCACCGCTTCCCCTCCCGTACGCCGAAAATCGGTCCCGTGGTGTTCGAGGTGAAGGACTGGACGGTATACCACCCGACATACCATGACAAGATCGTGTGCGACCATGTCTCCCTGACGTTGCGCAAGGGGGAGATCCTGGGGATCAGCGGGCTGATGGGGGCCGGACGTACCGAACTGGCGATGAGTCTGTTCGGTCGCAGCTACGGTACCGACATCTCCGGACATACGTTCATCAACGGCAAGGAGGTCGTCCTCAAGACTCCCAAGGAGGCGATCGAGAATAAGATCAGCTACATGACCGAGGACCGCAAGGGCAACGGACTGATCCTTCCCGAGCCGATCACCACCAATACGACGCTTTCCAGTCTGTACAAGATCGTCAAGAGCGGGAGGCGGATCACGATCGACCGGGATCTGGAGATCGAGCAAGCAAAGAAGTACATCGCCGAGACGGGGACGAAATGTTCGTCCCATGAACAGGTCGTCGGAAATCTTTCCGGCGGCAATCAGCAGAAGGTGTTGCTGGGCAAGTGGCTGTTCGCAGAGCCGGACATCCTGTTCCTTGACGAACCGACGCGGGGTATCGATGTCGGAGCGAAGTACGAAATCTACTGCCTGATGAATTCGATCGTCGATAGCGGCAAGTCGATCGTGATGATTTCCTCCGAGATGCCCGAGTTGCTGGGGATGTGCGACCGCATCTATGTGATGAGCGAGGGGCGGATCGCAGGTGAGCTGACACAGGAGGAGGCGACGCAGGAAAAGATCCTGACGATGATTCTCAACAGTGAAAAAGGGAGAGTGAAGTTACATGATAGCAAAGATTGAGAGGAAGTCAAATTTCAAGGGGAACGCCATCCTGCTTGCCTTGGTGTCGGTCATGCTCCTGTTCGAGGTGATGATCAGGATCGCAGGGAAGGGATCGCTCTTCGCGCCTGCGAACATCTCCAACCTGATCAACCAGAACGCCTATGTGGTGATCATGGCCGTCGGCATGCTTCTCTGCATCCTGACCGGCGGCAACATCGACCTGTCGGTGGGTTCGATCGTCTGTCTGGTCGGTGCGGTCGCCGGTGTGCTGATCGTCAACCATGGGATGAACATCTATCTGGCCATCGTCATCTGTCTGTTGCTGGGGATCCTGCTCGGAGCTTGGCAGGGCTACTGGATTGCCTATGTACGCATTCCGCCATTCATCGTCACTTTGGCCGGCATGCTGCTGTTCCGCGGTCTGGCAAACGTGATCCTCAACGGCTTGACGATCTCCCCGTTCCCTGACAACTATCTGCGTCTGTTCACCAGCTATATTCCAGCGGCGGACAACGACGGCGCTCAGCTGGCTGTCTCGCTTTCCGTAGCGGCGGTGATCTGCGTGCTGTATGTCGTTTCCGAGGCGATCAGCCGCAGAGACAAGATTCGCAAGGGCTATGCGACGGAAAGCCTTGCCGCGTTGATCACGAAAGTTGTGCTGATCTGTGCGTTCGCTATCGCGTTCGCCACATTGCTCGGCTTGCACAAGGGGCTTCCGATCGTTCTGGTATGGCTCGCGGTGATCATCTTCATCTATGGATACTTCACCAGCCGGACGGTTCCGGGACGGTATTTCTATGCGATGGGGGGTAATGAGAAAGCCGCGATCCTTTCTGGCATCGATACGAACAAAGTGCTATTCTTCGCCTATACCAACATGGCGTTCCTGTCGGCGATCGCCGCCCTGGTGTGCTGCGCTCGATTCAACAGCGCCACGCCTTCCGCGGGGACTTCATATGAAATGGATGCTATCGGTTCCTGTTTCATCGGCGGCGCGAGTGCCTACGGAGGATCCGGGACTGTCGGTGGGGCGATCATCGGCGCTTTGCTGATGGGAGTCCTGAACAACGGCATGTCCATCCTTGGAATCGACGCCAACTGGCAGAAAGCGGTCAAGGGGCTGGTCCTCCTTGCCGCGGTCATCTTCGACGTCCTTTCCAAGAAGCGGCGCAAGAACGGCTGACGTTGGTAGAAGGAGCAGTATGGTCACGATCAAGGATATCGCGGAGAAGACAGGGTTTTCCAGAGGAACGGTAGACAGGGCGTTGCATGGCCGCCCGGGGGTCAATCCCCAGACGGTGCGTGTCGTTATGCAGGTCGCGGCCGAGATGGGATACAAGGCGAACACGGCGGGCGTTCTGCTTGCCGCTCGCAAGAAACCCACCCGCATCGGCTGTCTGCTGCCCGATGTCGGAAACGATTTCTTCCGCGATGTGATGAACGGTTTGGCGGCGGCGCAGAAGGAGCTGTCCTGCTATGGGCTTTCCCTGACGGTGAAGCATCTGCGGGGGTTCGATGAGAAGAAGCATCTGAAGGGAATCGACGAATTGCTCGAGGACGGGTGCACGGCGCTGCTGTTGACGACAATCAATTCCCGCAGGATTCGGGAACGGATCGATGAGTTGATCGATCAGGGGATTCCCGTGGCATGCATCAATACCGATGTCCCCTCTTCAAAGCGGCTGTTCTATGTCGGGACGGACTACTATAAATCTGGGCGGACGATCGCCGGATTGCTGTCCATGATGGCGAAGACCCCCCAGAAGATCATGATATTCACGGGATCCTTCGATATTTTCGGCCACAACGAGCGGATCCGTGGATTCCTGGAATGTCTGGCGGAAAATAGTATCGGGCATGAAGTGCTCTGCCAGGAGCAGACGCTCGACGACAATATCATCGGCTACAAGTCCGCGTGCGCGTTGTTTTCCGACCATCCTGACGTGACGACGGTATTCATCGTTGCCGGTGGTGTGTACGGAGTTTGCAAGGCCCTTGTGGAAAGCGGGCTTCCCGCAAAACCGCATGTATTCTCCTTCGATGACATTCCGGATACGGTACGGTATCTCAAGGACGGTGTGATCGACGCCACTGTGACTCAGTGGCCGTACGATCAAGGGTACCAAGGAGTCAAACGGCTGTTCGATGCGATCATCGAGAAAAACGGGAACACGAACTTTGTTCCCAGAAACAGGAATCTCATCCTTTCTCCGTTGATCTATATCAAGGAGAACATCAGGAGCGGAAGCGATACCATGGAGGCATTGTAATGAGTATCACGGCTGGTTTGGATGTCGGAACGCAGAGTACGAAACTTGTCTGCTATGATTCGGATGCGAGACGTGTCGTCGCCAAGGCCGCAGCCACCTATGTGCTAGTCAGTCGAGACGATGGATCCCGTGAGCAGGAAGCTTCGTGGTTCGTCGATGCGGTCCGGGGCTGTTTTTCCCAAATCCCCGCGGACATACGGAGCAAGATTCGTGCGATCGGAGTTTCCGGCCAGCAGCATGGTTTCGTGCCACTGGACAAGGACGGGAACGTCCTGGCGCCTGTGAAGCTCTGGTGCGACACGTCCACGGCAATGGAATGCGCCCAGCTGACAGAACGGCTCGGTGGATCCGACGCGGTATTCGAATTGATCGGCAACCAGATCCTGCCGGGGTATACGGCGGGCAAGGTCGTCGCCATGAAGAACCGGAATCCTGAACGCTATGCACGCATCGCCCATATCCTGTTGCCCCACGACTATGTCAACTACTATCTGACCGGCCGGTACGTGATGGAGGCCGGCGATGCGAGCGGCACTGCGTTTTTCGACATCAGGACTCGCACGTGGTCCCGTCCTGTTCTCGAAGCGATCGATCCCGACGCCGATTGGAGCTCGTTGCTTCCCGATATCGTTCCGTCTTCGTCGGTGATCGGGACTGTGACGGCGAAGGCCGCCCGGGAGCTTGGCCTTGACCGATCGGTCGTCGTTTCGGCCGGAGGCGGGGACAATATGATGGGGGCGATCGGTACCGGGTGCGTCGCCGCCGGTCGCATGACGGTCAGCATGGGTACCAGCGGGACGTTGTTCGGCTATAGCGATACGCCGATCGCCGACCCCTCGGGACGGCTTGCCGGATTCTGCAGTTCGACCGGAGGTTGGCTTCCTTTGCTGTGTACGATGAACTGCACTGTCGCGACCGAAGAAGTACGGAAATTGTTCGATATGGACGTCGTCGCGTTGGACTCTCTGGCCGCCGACGAGCCGATCGGAGCCCGGGGGGTGACGATGCTTCCGTACTTCAATGGTGAGCGGTCGCCGAACTATCCCAATGGCAAGGCTGTGCTGGCCGGGTTCATGCTGGATACGATGACCAAAGGAACGATTGCCCGTGCGGCGCTCGAGAGCGCGGTCTATTCTCTACGGTATGGGCTCGATTCGTTCGTCGGCCTGGGGTTCACGCCGACGGCGATCGTGCTGACCGGCGGAGGCGCGAACAGTCCGATCTGGCGTCAGATGGTCAGCGACGTGTTCGACCTGCCGGTGACGATTCCCGTCATCGGGGAAAGCGCCGCGTTCGGAGCTGCGATCCAGGCGCTCTGGGCGTCGGGTTCGGAAGGGGACGACCTTTCCGTCATTGCATACGATCATATCAGAATGGACGAACAGAAGGCATGCATGCCTAGGGAGGGCGTTTCGGCGGCTTATAAAGAGTCTTACCGGCGGTTCCTCCGCTATAGCGATGTCCTTTCTCCCATTTTTTCTTGAGAAGGAGGAAAAGAAGAAATGAAAGACTATTTCGTAGGGGCGCGGGAATACTTTCCCGGTATCAAGAAGATTCAATTCGAAGGAAGAGATTCGAAGAATCCCCTTGCGTTCCATTATTATGACGCCGGCAAGATGATCGGCGGCAAGACGATGGCCGATCACCTTCGGTTCGCCACCGCTTATTGGCATAGCTTCTGCGCTGACGGCACCGACCCGTTCGGAAGCGCAACGATGGATTTCCCTTGGAAGGATTCCGATCCGAAGGCAAAGGCTGAGAAAAAGGCCGATGCGGCGTTCGAGTTCATCACGAAGCTCGGAACTCCGTACTATTGCTTCCACGATGTGGACGCCTCGTGGGAGGGAGAAGGCGCCGAGGAGTATGTCAGGAACTACCATCTGGTCGCCAAGTGGCTGCTGGAGCGGCAGAAAGCCACGGGTGTGAAGCTGTTGTGGAACACTTCCAACGTATTCACCCATCCCCGCTACATGAACGGAGCCGCGACGAACCCTCAGTTCGACATCCTCTGCCGTTCTGCGCTGCAGGTCAAGACGAGTCTGGACGTGAACGTGCTGCTGGGCGGCGAGAACTATGTGTTCTGGGGCGGGCGGGAAGGCTATATGACGTTGCTGAACACCGACATGAAACGGGAGCGGGAGCACCTCGGCCGCTACCTGGCATTGGCCAGGGACTACGGAAGGAAGATCGGTTTCAAGGGAACGTTCCTCATCGAGCCGAAACCGATGGAACCCACGAAGCATCAGTACGATTATGATGCGCAGACCGCCATCGCTTTCATCCGCGAATTCGGTCTCGAGAATGATTTCAAGTGCAACATCGAAGCGAACCACGCCACCTTGGCCGGGCATTCGTTCGACCATGACCTGCAGGTATGCGCCGACAACGGTCTGCTTGGTTCGGTGGACGCCAATCAGGGAGACAGGTTCAATGGGTGGGATACCGACGAGTTCCCCACCGATGTCTACGAGACGACCCGGGCGATGCTGGTGATCTTGCGAAACGGCGGCCTGCATGGCGGCGGCTTGAACTTCGATGCGAAGCGTCGGCGCAATTCCACCGATCCGGAGGATCTGTTCCTCGCCCATATCGGGGGGATGGATGCGTTCGCGCTCGGCCTTGAAATCGCTCATAGGATCATCGAGGACGGGAAGCTGGATGCGTTCGTCAAGGATCGCTACGCATCCTTCGACGCAGGGCTCGGCAAGGATTTCGAAGCTGGGCGGCTGGATTTCCAGCAACTCGCCGAGCATGGGTTGCGAGCCGAATGCAAACTGGTCAGCGGCAAGCAGGAGTATCTGAACAACCTTCTGAACGACTATCTGTTCGGACGGTAAGGATATTTCATTTCCGTCCGGTCGGTCGGCAGAAACCGGACGCAAGCTGCGACGAGCGTCGCCGACGGCGACTGAGGGACCATCGGATCGACCGGGAGCGGAAATTGCCGTAAGACTTGTTCTGCTGGTATTTTCTAGGCTGTGACGAAGCAATGATCGACCGGAATACGCCGACGGGATCGGTGTGTCAAAATATGATTTTACGAAATTATATCTTCATATATTGAAAGTGTTTGTTTCGTATTGTTTCGGCTATTTTCTATTGCGGACTTTGGAGTTCGCTAGTACAATCGAGTTGAAAGCATCCAGGTGAATCATCATGTGCGGGACGGATCGTGATCGGACGAATCTGGCGGTAGGAAACGCCCTGATCCTGGTTATGACAGAATTCGAACCATATTTGTACACATGGTGTACAAAAGGAGGACAAGGATGAAAAAAAGAATGTTGTTGTTGGCGATCGTGTTGCTGGTCGCCGGCGCGATGGTTTTCGCTCAGGGTCAGACCGATGCGAAAACGGCGAAGGGGTCGAAGGTGATCAATCTGTGGAGTTTCACCGATGAGGTTCCGAAGATGATGGATCGGTACAAGGAACTGCATCCGGAGTTCGACTACGATGTCAAGGTGACGATCATCGCTACTACCGACGGGGCGTATCAGCCCGCGCTGGACCAGGCGTTGCTGGCCGGAGGTGCCGACGCTCCCGATCTGTATACCGCTGAGAGCGCGTTCGTCCTCAAGTATACACAAGGGGATATGGCCGATTACGCTGCGACCTACAAGGAACTTGGGATCGATGTAGACAAGCTCCTCAAGGAAGCTGCCATTGCGCAATATACCGTCGATATCGGAAGCAACGGGCGCGGACTGGTCGGTCTTGGTTATCAGGCGACCGGAGGCGCATTCATCTACCGCAGGAGTCTCGCCAAGCAGGTGTGGGGCACCGATGATCCGAAAGTCGTGCAGGCGAAGATCGGTCCGGGATGGGACAAGTTCCTTGCCGCCGCTGCCGACCTGAAGAAGAAAGGAATCGCGATCGTTAGCGGAGACGGCGACGTGTGGCATGCTGTGGAAGGCGCGTCCGACAAAGGATGGCTCGTTGACGACAAGCTCTATATCGACCCCGACCGTGAGGCGTTCCTCGACATCAGCAAGACGCTGAAGGACAAGGGATACCACAACGACACCCAGGACTGGACCGACGCATGGTACGCAGATATGAAGGGCATCGGTCCCCAGCCGGTATTCGGGTTCTTCGGCCCCGCATGGCTGATCAACTACGTTATGGCTGGTAACAGTGGCGGAACAAAGATCGGTGAAGGCACCTATGGCGACTGGGCTGTGTGCGAACCTCCCGCCGGCTTCTTCTGGGGCGGAACTTGGTTGCTCTCCAACAAGAACAGCAAGGTCAAGGACGCTGTAGGCGATTTCATTGAATGGGTGACGCTCGACAGCAGCAATACCGGTCTGCAGTACTACTGGGCCAACGGCACGCTGTTTGGCGAAGGAGGGACAAAGGACGTCGTCGCTTCCGGTACCGTCATGGCGAAGAGCGATGGTCGGCTCGACTTCCTCGGTGGCCAGAACATGTTCGATGCGTTCATTCCCGCCGGCGAATTCGCCACCGGTCGGAACAAAACGCAGTACGATGAAAGCATCAACAACATCTGGCGCGGACAGGTTCGTGAATACACGGCGGGCAACAAGTCCCGGGCGCAGGCGATCCAGGACTTCAAGCAACAGGTGTTCGACAACCTGGGCATTGAATTCTGATGTGATTCTTCGAAAGCGGAGCGGGCGGAACAATCCGCCCGCATCCGTGTCTTGACCGAAACCTCGTAGCATTTTCCGGAGGTGCAAGCCTATGCGAAAGAACGGTGTGAGCTATGCCAAATGGGGGTATATTTTTTCTATCCCCTTCTTCGTTGTGTTTCTCGTATTCTCGCTCTATCCCATCATCTATACGGCGGTGATCGGATTTACTGATCTGCAGGGGGCCGGCCGCTCCAGCTTCAGTTTTCTCGACAAGCCGTTCGACAATTACCGGATCATTCTTGCCAACGCGTCGTTTCTTCAGGCGATGAAGAACACTCCGATCATCTGGATAGCCGGTTTCATTCCGCAGATATTATTGGCGCTGCTACTGGCCGCATGGTTCACCAGCCGCCGATTCAAGATACACGGACAGGCGGCGTTCAAGGTGCTGATCTACATGCCCAACATCATTACCGCCGCGACGATCGCCTTTTTGTTCCGCAATTTGTTCGGATATCCGAAAAGTCCGGTGAACGACCTGGCCATGATGCTGGGGATCATCGACTCTCCTTTCTATTTCTGGCTTTCCGCATGGTGGTCGCGCGGAATCATTTCTTTCATCCAGTTCTGGATGTGGTATGGAAATACGATGATCGTGCTGATCGCCGGCGTCCTGGGAATCGATCCGACGCTGTTCGATGCCGCGGAGATCGACGGAGCATCGTCACCGCAGATTTTTTTCCGGATCACATTGCCATCGCTGCGGACGATCCTGCTCTATACCTTGGTCACCAGTCTGATCGGCGGCCTGCAGCTGTTCGACGTACCGTTGCTTTTCAACTTGGGCGGTCCTGATCAGAAGACGCTCACCACCAGCGTGTTCATCTACAATCAGGCGTTCTCGGGACGGTACTTCTACAACCGGGCGTCCGCGGCGAGCATGATCATGTTCCTCATCATCATGGTCTGTTCCTCGATCCTGTTCTACATCATGCGTGACAAGGATCAGGCGAAACTGAATCATGAACGCCGGCTGGAGCGACGGTTGGAGCGCAAGCGGCGTCGTGCTACGGCGAAGGGGGTGGACGCATGAAAAAGCAGAAAAGCCTGAAGGCAAGGACACGGGTGGTAAAGACCGTGATCTATATCGTCTGCATCTTTCTATCGCTTCTGAGCATCATGCCGTTCTATACCATGTTCATCAATGCGACCAGAGGAACCTACGAAATCCAAAGCAACAGCATTTCCTTGATTCCATCGACGTATCTGATCAGCAACTGGAAGGTGCTGATCAACAAGAACTTCAATCCCGCCATCGGCTTCATGAACTCGATGATCATCGCCGTGGGGGCGACGGTTCTGTCAGTATACTTTTCCTCTCTGACGGCGTATGGCTTGGTTGCCTATCAATGGAAGTGGCGCCAGCCGTTCTTTACATTCATCATGGCGGTGCTGATGATTCCGACACAGCTGTCGATCATCGGCTTTTTCCAGTTCATGTACAAACTGGGGTTGACGAACAAGTATCTGCCTCTGATCGTTCCCGCCGCGGCAAGCCCCGCTATGGTGTTCTTCATGCGGCAGTATCTGCTTGCCACGCTCAGTCTTGATATCGTCAACAGTGCCCGTATTGACGGAGCGGGAGAGATCCGCACGTTCAATACGATCATCCTGCCGATCATGAAGCCGGCGGTTGCCACCCAGGCGATCTTCGCCTTCGTCGGAAGTTGGAACAACCTGTTCACTCCGTTGGTATTGCTTACGGATCGAAAGAAATATACGATGCCGATCATGGTCAATCTGTTGAGGGGCGATATCTACCGAACTGAATACGGTTCCGTATATTTGGCGTTGTCGTTGACCGTGCTTCCTCTGTTCATCATCTATTTCATTCTTTCTCGACATATCATCGGCGGTGTCGCACTCGGTGCATTGAAGGAATAGGGATGAGGAGCGAAAGCTCTCCGGTCGACGAGGAGGAATCATGACGACAGATCGAGACAAAGCGAAGCGTTTGCTCAAGCGGATGACTGTCGCGGAGAAGACGGCACAGTTGGTGTCCGCTTGGCTGGAGATCCACGATGACGGCGCTTTCGTCGTCAAGGAGATCGCATTTCGCGAGGACAAGCCGTGCGACGATGTCGGTTCGGTTCTTGGTGATGGTCTCGGACAACTGACTCGCCCGTTCGGAACCCATGCCAATGATCCGAAGCGACTCGCCCATGGTGTCAATGAAATCCAGCGGTTCCTGGTGGAGCATACCCGGCTGGGGATTCCCGCCATGCTGCATGAGGAATGTCTTTCCGGCGCGATGATCACAGGAGCCACCGTTTTTTCTTCGGGTCTCAACTATGGATCCTCGTGGGATCCTGATCTGGTCGAACGCTCAGCTCGGATCATCGGTGACGAACTTCGCAGTCTCGGTATCCATCAGGCGTTGGCTCCGGTGCTCGATGTCGCCCGCGATGCCCGCTGGGGCCGCAACGAGGAGACTTTCGGCGAGGATCCGTATTTGGTGGGAATGATGGCGATCGCCTACATTCGGGGCTTGCAAGGACCTTCGCGCAGTCCGCTTGCCACGATGAAGCATTTTCTTGGGCATTCAAGTTCCGAAGGAGCCCGCAATCATGCTCCGGTACATGTGGGCGAGCGCGAACTGCGAAACATCTTCGG
>Ga0172377_10002726_pt1 | contig 18105 bp, 12 predicted proteins | sample Pumphouse3metaG_FD_119749 | JGI IMG/M metagenome (GOLD analysis project Ga0172377, IMG submission 119749) | Leachate microbial communities from a municipal landfill in Southern Ontario, Canada - Pumphouse #3 metaG | ecosystem: Engineered > Solid waste > Landfill > Unclassified | place: Canada...
ACTATTCTTCCAGAAGAAGATCGTATAATTTCTGCTGGTAATTTTCATGGGCAACCTTTAGCTTTGGCCTTAGATTTTTTAACTATTGCAATGGCAGAATTAGGTAGTATTTCAGAGCGAAGAACTTATCAGCTAATTTCAGGAAAACGTGGGTTGCCTTCGTTTCTAGTAGCTAGACCTGGGCTAAATTCTGGGTTTATGATTCCTCAATATGCTCAGGCCTCTGTTGTTAGTCAAAATAAACAGTTATCTACTCCTGCATGTGTAGATACAATAGACTCGTCTCAGGGCCAAGAAGATCATGTGAGTATGGGTGCCAATTCTGCTACTAAATGCTACTCTGTGGCAGAGAACTTAGAGAAGATTCTTGCAATAGAGTTAATGAATGCTGCACAAGCATTAGAGTTCCGTAGGCCATTAAAATCTTCTTCTAAACTTGAAAACTTTGTATTATCTTATAGAGAGTGGGTTCCATTTATTAAAGAAGACCAAGTTATGTATGTTCACATAGATAACTCAATTAAGTTTTTGCAAGAGACTCAAATTGATCTTTTTTAGGATTACTCTATTTATATTTTATTTCATTTTAAATTTTTTATTATGCCCCGTATAGTAATAACTAATATCAAAGAGATCATTCAAACAGAGAGAACTCCTATTACCTTGCCAAAAGCAGGGAGTGATATGGGCATCTTGCATAACATTAGAGATGGATTTATAGTTATAAAAAATAATTTAATAGAGCATTTTGGTCTAATGAGAGATTTACTGGATTACTCTATTAAGATAGATGGAATAGTTATTAGTAATGGCACTGTAATTATTGATGAGCAATCAGGCGTTAATCTCAAGCTAATAGATGCTTCGGAGAAAATGGTTATGCCTGCTTTTTGTGATTCTCATACCCACTTGGTATATGCAGGAAGTAGAGAGATGGAGTTTTCAGATAAGCTTAGGGGGCTCTCTTATCAAGAGATAGCAGCGCGTGGAGGCGGTATTTTAAACTCGGCAAAGCTCCTTCATAATACTTCAGAAGAGGAGCTGCTTAGGCAGAGTTTAAATAGGGCGTGGGAGATAATGGGTTTTGGAACAGGTGCTGTAGAGATAAAGAGTGGCTATGGGCTTACTCCAGAAGATGAGATAAAGATGCTTAGGGTAGCCAAAAGAATATCTCAGGAGACTCCTCTTGCTGTTAAAACCACTTTTTTAGGAGCACATGCTGTGCCTGAGCGTTATAAAGATAACAGAGTAGGGTATGTAAATGAGATAATTAATGAGATGATTCCTGTTATAGCTACAGAGGAGTTAGCAGATTATATAGATGTCTTTACAGAAAAGGGGTTTTTCTCTGTTGAAGATACAGATAGGATTTTCAATGCAGGAATGAAGTATGGTTTAAGGGCTAAGATTCATGCAAATCAGATGAGTTTTTCTGGAGGAGTGCAGGTTGCTGCTAAATATAATGCAATCTCTGCAGACCATCTGGAGTTTACAGCTGAGGCAGAGTTTAAGGCTCTTAAAGAGAGTGAAACAATAGCAACATTATTGCCTGGCTCTACTTTTTTTCTTGAGATGAAGTATGCTCCTGCAAGAGAGATGTTAAATTATGGCCTGCCTGTTGCAATTGCAACAAACTATAACCCAGGCTCTTCTCCTTCTGGAGATATGAAGTTTATGATGGCACTAGCTGCACTAAAAATGAAACTTACTCCAGAAGAGGTGATAAATGCAGCTACTATAAATGGGGCGTTTGCAATGGATCTTTCAGAGAGCCATGGTAGTATTGCTAAGGGTAAAGTTGCTAATCTTATTGTGACTAAACCAATTCCCTCTTATGAGTATATTCCATATGCCTTTACTACCCCGTTAGTTGATACTTTAATATTAAATGGAAAAGTTATTACTGGCACATAATTTAAAATATATTTAGCATAATGTTATATTAATTTTTTAATTTCAGAAATAGTTTATGATTTTTAAAAATAGATACAATGAAAAAATTTAACACACCATTAGGAGAGATAAAAATTGATATTTTAGGTCATGCGTCTCTTTTTATGCAGTGGAAAGGGAAGAATATTTATGTAGATCCATATAGTGAAGTTGCAGATTACTCTAAACTACCATCTGCAGATTTTGTACTTCTTACCCATCACCATTTTGACCATTTAGATAAAGAGGCTCTCAAACATATAGTGAATGAGCAAACCTTATTTGTAACAAACAGGGGGTGCAAAGCAGAGTTACCACAAGCAAATGCACTTACTCAAGGAGACTCTTACAATTATGAAGGTATAGAGATTACTGCAGTTTATGCCTACAACATAGTTAATAAAAATGAGCAAGGGGAGCCTTTCCACCCAAGAGGTGAGGGAAATGGCTATATATTAGATTTTAATGGTTACAGACTCTATATTGCTGGAGATACCGAGCATATTCCAGAGATGAAAGAGCTAGGAGAAATAGATTTAGCCTTTATGCCCAAGAACTTGCCATATACAATGAGCGACCAGATGTTTATAGAGGCACTAAAAACTGTTATGCCCAAGCAACTTTTTGCAATTCACTATTTTGAAATAGACGTACCTAAGCTTAAAGAAATGATGCCTCAAGGTGTAGAGTTGTTAAATGAAAAATGATCTTAAATATTTGTAATTATAATGAGTAGAAGACTTATTGAGTGCGTCCCTAATTTTAGTGAAGGGAGAAACTTGCAATCTATTAGGCAGATAACAGATGTTATTGAGCAAATAGAGGGGGTTAAACTCTTAAATGTAGACTCTGGTTTTGCAACTAACAGAACTGTTGTGACCTTTGTAGGTGAACCAGAGAAAGTGGTAGAGGCTGCTTTTTTGGCAATAAAAAAAGCAGCCGAAGTTATTGATATGAGGCATCATACTGGAGAGCATCCAAGAATGGGTGCAACCGATGTTTGCCCACTTATTCCAATCTCTGGTGTTTCAATGGTAGAGACTGTTAAATTCGCACAAGAGCTTGCCAAAAGGGTGGGAGATGAGTTGCAAATTCCTGTCTATTGCTATGAGAAAGCAGCAAGGGTTTCAGAAAGAAAGAATCTTGCAAATTGTAGAAAGGGTGAGTATGAGGGATTGAAAGTTAAAATTGAGAGTAGTGAGTGGAAACCAGATTTTGGCCCTGCTTTTTTTAGTGACCATGTTGCTCACACTGGTGCTACGGCAATTGGAGCTAGGGACTTTCTTATTGCAATTAATTACAATTTAAATACAACCTCTACTAGAAGAGCTAATGCAATTGCTTTTGATGTTCGTGAAAAGGGGCGTAAAAAAAGAGAGGGAGCTTCTCTTACTAGTAAGGTAGTTAAAGACCAGCATGGGAACGATGTTTGGGTAGCAGGTACTCTTAAAGGGTGTAAAGCTATTGGTTGGTATATAGAGGAGTATGGAATTGCCCAGGTTTCAATGAATGTAACAGATATTAATGCAACTCCTGTTCATATTGCTTTTGACGAGGTGGCCAGTAAAGCTGCAGCACGTGGTATTAGAGTTACAGGAAGTGAGATAGTTGGGTTAGTGCCTAAAAAGGTTTTACTAGATGCTGGAAAATATTACTTAGCTAAACAGAGCCGTTCGGCAGGGATTTCAGAAGAGGAGATTATTAAGATTGCTGTGAAATCTATGGGATTAGACAATCTTAAACCCTTTAATGCCAAAGAAAAAGTAATAGAGTATCTTATAGAAGACAGTAGTGAAAAGAGGCTAGTAGATCTTACTTGTACAGGATTCGCTCAAGAGACTGCTAGTGAGTCTACTGCGCCTGGGGGTGGCTCTGTATCGGCCTATATGGGTGCTTTAGGAGCTGCATTGGGAACAATGGTTGCCAATCTCTCTTCGCATAAGGCTGGTTGGGATCTCAAATGGGATTATTACGCAGAGTGGGCAGAGAAAGGGCAGAAAATTATGAGTGAAATGCTCTATTTAGTAGATGAAGATACCAACTCATTTAAACGAATAATTGAGGCATTTGGCCTTCCAAAGAGTACCGAGGCAGAGAAGGAGGCAAGAACTAGCGCTATTCAGGCAGCAATACAATATGCAATAGAGATTCCTCTTAAAACAATGCAGGTGGCATATAGTGCATTTGACCTTACTGAGGCAATGGTAAAAGAGGGGAATCCAACTTCTGTTTCCGATGCTGGAGTGGGTGCACTTGCTCTTAGAGCTGCTATATTTGGAGGGTATATGAATGTTAAAATAAATTCACAAGACCTTAAAGATAGAGAGCTTGTAAATAGGTTTATTAAAGAGGCACAAGAGATTATGAACAATGCAATAAAGCGCGAACAAGAGATTACCTCTTTAGTATTTAAAACATTAGATAAGTAATTGGTTCTTTCTTTATGAAAAAAGAGACTGTCTATAAAACAGTCTCTTTTTCTTATTTAGTAATACCAGAAGGCTGGAGTTATTCTTGCTCTGCAAGGCGTTTGTATTTATTGTAGCGCCTTTTTGCATGTTCTTCTGTAAGTTTGAAGAGCTCTTCTGCCTGTTCTGGGAATGTTTTTCTTAAAGATGAGTATCTTACCTCTCCCTCTAAGAATGATTGGAATGTAGACCAATCTGGCTCTTTACTGTCTAGAATAAATGGATTCTTACCCTCTTCTTCTAGTTTTGGATTGTAACGATATAGTTGCCAGTAACCACTTTGAACAGCTTTTTTCTCTTCTAATTGAGTGGCTCCCATACCGCTTTTTATTCCATGACTAATACATGGTGCGTAAGCAATAATCAAAGAAGGTCCATCATACTCCTCGGCCTCTCTAAGAACTTTAAATAGTTGATTATGGTTTGCTCCCATTGCAACTTGTGCAACATAAACATAGCCATAGCTCATTATCATCATACCAAGGTCTTTCTTACGAACTTTTTTACCCGATGAGGCAAATTTAGCAACTGCTCCAGCTGGGGTAGATTTAGAAGATTGGCCTCCTGTATTTGAGTAAACCTCTGTATCTAATACTAGTACATTTACATTATTACCAGATGCAAGCACGTGGTCTAGACCACCAAATCCAATATCGTATGCCCAACCGTCTCCTCCAAAGATCCATTGTGAACGTTTGTATAAGAACTCTTTTAAAGTTACAAGCTCGCTGCAAATTTCACATTTGCAATTTTCTAGAAGAGGAAGAAGTTTATCTGCAACCTCTTTTGATTTAGCAGAGTCTTCGCGATTTTCTAACCACTCGGCAAAAAGAGCTTTTACTTCTGCAGAAGTCTCACTGCTTTCAATTCCATCTGCCATTAATTTAGCAACTCTATCTCGAACTCTTTCGGAGCCAAGATGCATTCCTAAGCCATATTCTGCATTATCTTCAAATAGAGAGTTAGCCCATGAAGGACCTCTACCATCTTTGTTAGTAGTATATGGAGAAGATGGGAATGAACCACCAAAGATTGAAGAACAGCCAGTTGCGTTTGCAATCATCATTTTATCTCCATAAAGTTGAGTTATTGCTTTAATATATGGAGTCTCTCCACAACCTGCGCAAGCTCCTGAGAATTCGAATAGAGGTTGTGCGAATTGCAGGTTCTTTGCACTTTGAGTTTTTGGTAAGATGGTATCTTTATATCCTACAGCTGAGTGTAAGTGATCAAAGTTTTCTTGTTCATGAATCTGGCTCTCTAAAGGCTTCATAATAAGAGCCTTCTCTTTTGCAGGACAAACTTGAGCGCAGTTACCACAGCCAGTACAGTCCATTGGAGTAACTTGAATAGTAAAGCTATACTCTTTTACTCCTCCTTTACCAGCTACCTTTTTAACTCCTTCTGGAGCTTTTTGTTGCTCCTCTTCAGTCATAAGAAATGGCCTAATAGCAGCGTGTGGGCAAACATAGGCACATTGGTTACATTGGATACAATTTTCTGGAATCCACTCAGGAACGTGAGTAGCAACTCCACGTTTTTCATAAGCGGCTGTTCCCGCAGGAATTGTGCCATCTTCTAGATTTAAGAAAGCGCTTACTGGTAGGTCGTTACCCTCTTGTGAGTTTACAACATCGGCTACATTTCTTACCCAGTCTGGAGCAAGTCTATCAAAGCTTGCTGGACGGAATTTAGCGGTGATATTATTCCACTCACATGGTACTTCTACTTGTTCAACTTCTGAGCCTCTTTCTATTGCAGCATAGTTCATGTTGAGAATCTTATCGCCTTTGAGTCCATAAGATTTTTTTGCAGCACTCTTCATCTCTATTACAGCTTGGTCATAAGGAATTATGTCTGCAATTTTAAAGAATGCCGATTGTAAGATAGTATTGGTTCTATTACCAAGACCAATCTCTTCTGCTATCATTGTAGCATTAATAATATATAACTTAAGCTCTTTCTTTGCAATTGTTGCTTTAATAAAGTCTGGTAACTTTTCAATTGTCTCTTCTTTGCTCCAAAGTGTATTAAGGAGAAGGGTTCCTCCCTTTTTAATTCCTTTTAGAATGTTATACTTTGTGAGATAGGTAGTAACGTGGCACGCTACAAAATCTGGATGAGATACTAAGTAAGGAGAGGTAATAGGTGTATCCCCAAATCTTAGGTGCGAGCAAGTATATCCGCCAGACTTTTTAGAGTCATAATCGAAATATGCTTGTACATATTTAGGAGTAGCCTCTCCAATAATTTTTATGGTGTTTTTATTTGCACCAACAGTACCATCAGAACCAAGTCCATAGAACTTGCACTCCATAACACCTTTTTTAGCAAGATTGACATCTTCTTTTAAAGGAAGAGATTTAAAGCTAATATCATCTATGATACCTATAGTAAACCCATTCTTAGGCTCTTTCATTTTAAGATTATCATAAACGGCTACTATCTGGGCTGGAGTGGTATCTTTAGAAGATAAACCGTAGCGCCCACCAACAATAACAGGCATTTTGTTACCTCTTTGTGCAATAACTGTCTTAACATCTTGATAAAGTGGTTCTCCTACAGAGCCAGGTTCTTTTGTTCGATCTAATACAGCAATTCTTTTCACACTCTTAGGAAGCACGCGGAAGAAGTATTTTGCAGAGAAAGGTCTGTATAGGCGTACAGTTAATAGACCAACTTTCTCGCCATTGGCGTTTTTAGCGTCTACTACTTCGCGAATAGTTTCGCAAACAGAACCCATTGCAATAATTATATCTTCTGCATTTGCATCTCCATAATAATCGAAAGGTAAATAGTGGCGCCCGGTTAGTTCAGTTATTTCACCCATGTAGCGAGCTACTATATCTGGAACTGCATCGTAGAAAGGATTGCTTGCCTCTCTTGCTTGGAAAAACACGTCTGGGTTTTGTGCAGTTCCTCTAGTAACTGGTTTATTAGGGTTAAGTGCTCTGTTACGGAATGCCGAGAGTGATTTCTCACTTATCATTTTTTTCACCTCGTTGGCGTCTAAATCTTCAATTTTCTGAATTTCGTGCGAGGTGCGGAAGCCATCAAAAAAGTGGATGAAAGGAATTCTAGACTTTAAAGTTGCAAGGTGAGCTACAGCGCCTAAGTCTAATGCTTCTTGAACACTGCTAGAGGCTAGTAGTGCAAAGCCTGTTTGCCTAGTTGCCATAACATCTGAATGATCTCCAAAAATAGAGAGTGACTGGGCTGCAAGTGTTCTTGCAGATACATGAAGTACTGTTGGTAGTAGTTCTCCTGCCATTTTGTACATGTTTGGAATCATTAGCAGAAGACCTTGTGAAGCAGTAAAGGTAGTTGCAAGCACTCCTGCCTGTAATGCTCCATGAAGAGCTCCAGCAGCGCCTCCTTCACTCTGCAATTCTACTACTTCTATCTCTTCTCCAAAAAGATTCTTTTTACCAGAAGCAGACCACTCATCTACATACTCCGCCATTGTAGATGAGGGAGTTATGGGATAAATTGCTGCAAGTTCGCTAAACATGTATGCAACATGTGCTGCGGCGTAATTACCGTCACAGGTAATAAATTTTTTCTCTTTTGCCATAGCTTAATTTTATAATTAATATTAATTGGTAATTACTGTTTATTACAATTTATAGGCCGTGAATCATTTTTTATTTTCGGTGTAGTACTCTTTTCATTTTAGATTGAGTATAAAAAAAAGAAGACCCCGCTGAGATAAAATCTGCGGAGTAGTTATTTCAATTGTGTAATATATCATGATTGAATGAACTCACAAAGGAAGTTCCACAAGGGAACTCTGTGTGCTCAGTCTCAATTTCAATATCTTTTACTATTTGATTGTAATTTGGCATACTATCTATTGTACCTCAAAAATACAAAATTCTTTTTAAATATTAAAAGGAATTTTGCTAAATTTGGTACATAGGTAAAGTTAACCAAATATTTATGAAAAAAATAATTTTCACTACTCTTCTTTTCTTTGTTGTATTGTGTTCTTGGTCACAATCTGGAACAATAAAAGTAGAAGAGGGAAAGGTAGTAAAAGGACAATTCTTCTTTGATAAATTGTATATTTTTGATAATTATCTAGATGGTCGTATTATTTTGAATAATGGGAGGCATTACACAGGCCCTATTAATATTAATACAGTAACTCAAAGTGTAAGAATAATATCACAAGAAGGAGATACAATACAAATAGAGAGCGAAAATAAGGTTGATGTGATTAGTGCCGAGGGAGTTTTTTTTAGGAAAAAGAACAACCTCTATATTGAGCTTTTGAATACAGATGGAGAGAGATCTTTGGGGTTGGTGCGGAAAATGGCAATAGGGAGTGAGAAGATTGCTGGAGCTTATGGTGGTACGTCTGAGACCTCTTCTGTCTCTAAACTTGGAGCATTAGAGAATAAAGCTGAATCCAGGTTTACAATACTGTCCAAAGTGGCTAATATGGAATATTTCTACACCGAGCTACTCTATATTCTGTATAAAAACAAGATTGTACTTGCAACCAAAAGAAATTTCCAAAAAGCTTTTCCTGGACAGAAAAAAGTGATTTCAAATTATCTTCAAGAAAATAGCATAGATTTCTCTAAAAAAGAATCTGTTATCTCTCTATTTAATTATCTTATTGAAAATAAGTAACAAGTAGGTAGATTAGTTGTTTACCTATTATTCTATTAAAAATCTTTTGTTTAGGATCTAGTAGTATCTATTGATGTCCATTAGTTATTACATCTGGTGCAATCTTTTTTATTAATCCTTGAAGAACACTTCCAGGACCTAACTCAGTAAACTCATTAGCACCATCTTTTACCATGTTTTCTACACTTTGCCTCCAAAGAACAGGTGCTGTAAGTTGTGTTATAAGATTACTCTTTATCTCTTTAGGGTCTGTGTGGGGGAGTGCATCGGCATTTTGGTAAACGGGGCCACATGGGCTTTTAATTTCTGTCTCTTTAATTGCTTTTTCAAGCTCTTCTCTTGCTGGCTCCATTAATGGAGAGTGGAATGCTCCGCCAACAGGTAATATAAGTGCTCTTTTTGCACCTGCATTTTTAAGTTCTTCGCAGGCCTTTTTTACAGCATCTATCTCTCCAGAGATCACAAGTTGCCCGTTACAGTTATAGTTTGCAGGTACAACTATCCCATCTATTGCTTTGCATATTTCTTCTGTTTTATTGTCTGCAAAGCCAATTACAGCTGCCATTGTAGAGGGTGCATTTTCACACGCCTTCTGCATAGCTAAAGCTCTTTTAGATACTAATTTTACACCATCTTCAAATGTGATAGCACCCATTGCAACAAGAGCACTAAACTCTCCTAAAGAGTGACCTGCTGCCATATGGGGGTTAAAATTATCTATGCATTTAGATAGTATTACTGAGTGTAAAAAAATTGCTGGTTGCGTAACCTTAGTCTCTTTAAGTTGTTCACTAGAACCACTAAACATAATGTCTGTTATGCGAAAACCAAGAATTTCATTTGCTTTTTCGAACATCACCTTAGCTAAAGGAAAGTTCTCATAAAGATCTTTTCCCATACCGGTGAACTGTGCCCCTTGTCCAGGGAAAACGAATGCTCTCATAATATTCAGTTTTTTATGAATCACAAAGATACATTTTTCGATGAATTTTAAAATATCTATATTTGCAACCTTCTTTGGCCTCGTAGTTCAGCTGAATAGAATGTCAGATTCCGGTTCTGAAGGTCGGGGGTTTGAATCCCCCCGAGGTCACAACACAAATAAGAGAAGCCGCAAAATAGCGGCTTCTTTTATTTGATGCTACACCACTTCAAGCTAGCTTGAGTGGTGCGCATAAAATAAAAGAATAAGGGGCCGGAAGCCCCTTCTCTTATTTGTATTGTAAGACCCCCCCACTTGGGATCACCGAGCTTTAGCGAGGTAATCCCCAAGTGGGGGATGAGCTTTAGCGAGGTAATCCCTATGGGGACTAAAGTTTCCCACCCTGTAACTTGTTGACACAAAATCATTCATCAGATGAATCAGCATATTACTGACTTACAGGGAGTTGTATAGTGTAGAAGTCTTGAAATAGCTATTTTTAGAGTTTTTGACTATGCTACATGTCTCATTTATAAATAGTTGCTAATTCATCTGATAGATGAAAATTATCCGACTGGAATTTTACCAATACACTACTTCATGTCCTGGTTATCTGCTTGTTGTGAGGTAGGAAGCTTTAGTCTTAGGCCAAAAAATTAATCAAAAAAACCTCCCTCAAAAGCTTTAAAAATTTTGAGGGAGGTTTGTATTTAATTTAGAGATTTCTTACTCTACAAATGCAATAATTTCTCCTTTCTCTACTCTATCGCCATGATTAGAGCAGATTTCAATAATTTTACCCGAAATAGGAGCCTTAACTAACTCTATTCCGTAGAAAGCTTGAACAAAGCAGATAGTTTTATCTTCTTCTACTTTCTCACCTAAGTTAGGTGCAGAAGATGCGTCTGCCATATCGTACTGCCATATAACTTGTCCCTTAACAGGAGACTGTATTGGTTTAGCATTAGGGTATTTTTCAAGAATTTTCTCTACGTCTATTTTTGGCATCTCTACAACTGGGCGAGTTACAATTTTTGGTGCTCCTGCTTTCTCTTTAGCAGCTTCTAGCTCCTGCTCAAACCTCTTCTTAGCAATACCACTCTTGTAATCTCTGTATTGTCTTTCGTGCATTGCAAATTCAAATAGTTCTTCGTCGTCCTCTCCAAAATCCCAGTTATTTTCTTTCATCTCTTTCCTAAACCTATCTAGCTCGTTAGGGAAAGCGTCTTGTGGAGTACCTGTATAGAATTCTAGACCTTTATCTTTTGCTAGTTGAACAATCTCTGGGGCAAGTTTGCCTGGAAGTTTACCTGTTTTACCAAGAATCATATTCCAAGTATCTTTATCTATTGTTGTCCATCTAGGTTCACCCTTAAGAGTGTGCATAAGGTTCATTAGAGAGATATTCTTAACATACTGGCTAAATGGAGTAACCAATGGAGGGTAACCCATTTTTGGCCATACATACTCAACTTCTTGGAACATCATAACAAGAAGTTCATTCAATTCTAGCTCTTTTTTATCTTGATTTCTTAGAGATGCATTGATAGCACCGTGGAATCCTTTAAGGTCTGCCATAAGTGACCCCATCATACCACCTGGAAGGCCGCACCCTACTAGTAGAGATGTCATCTGTTTGTTACCTGGGTCAATGAAATACCCAAGATAGTCGTCAATAAATGTTTGTGTGAGCCTACGTGCTTCCATATAGGCATCCATGTTAACTTCTTTAACTAGGAATCCTGCATCTTTAAGCATTGCTTGTATGGTGATAATATCTGGGTGAACCATTCCCCATGCAAGAGGCTCCATTGCAACGTCTACATAATCTGCACCTGCACGTGCCACTTCTAGCATAGAGGCAACAGAAAAACCTGGCCCTGTATGCCCGTGGTACTGTACAACTATGTGAGGGTATTTATCTTTTATAGCTTTTGTAAGACGGCCTAGGAAGGCAGGGCGGCCAATACCAGCCATATCTTTAAGGCATATCTCGTCACAACCAAATCCTACAACTTTATCTACTACTCCCATATAATACTCTACAGTGTGAACTGGAGAATAAGTTATACTAAGAGCAACTTGCGAAATCATCCCACCTGATTTTGCATATTTAACAGATAGTTCAAGGTTTCTAGGATCGTTAAGACCGCAGAAAGACCTTGAGATATTTGTCCCTTGCTTAGCTTTAACTTTGTACATAAGTTCTCTAACATCGGCAGGTACAGGATTCATTCTTAAACCGTTTAGTCCACGCTCTAACATATGAGTTTGGATACCAACTTTGTTAAAGGGTTCTGTCCATTCACGTACAGCTTTGTTAGGATTTTCGCCAAATAAAAGGTTAACCTGTTCAAATGCACCACCATTTGTTTCTACACGGTCAAAACACCCCATGTCAATAATAACGGGCGCAATCTCTTTTAATTGATGAACCTTAGGTACATACTTACCTGATGATTGCCACATGTCTCTGTATAACAGAGAAAATTTAATTTCGCGAGCCATAATTTTTATATAGTTTTTGAATTATTACCTACTTTAACCATTATATATTAGCAAAAATGCTACCAAAGTTTACATTAGTTTACAACTCTTCAAAGTTAATCTGCAAAAATACAAATTTCATTCCAATATTATGCTATCTAATTTTAACTTTATTTTAACAATTTAAATGATATATTATGATTAAATTTAATTGGAATTTTATCTGTTTACATTTGCCTATTGTTTTTGTCTCTATTATTATGCAGTTGATAAGTTTTTTGAAATTATTCAATAGTAAAACAGAGTATTTTATTGCTTTGTAAAAAAATAGTTGTATTTTTGCATCCCAATTCTCAACTACTGCTATAGAGCAGTACCTTTAAAAATAAGAGTGGGAATTAACATGGTGGTTGTAGCTCAGTTGGTTAGAGCGCTAGTTTGTGGCACTAGAGGTCGTGGGTTCGATCCCCATCATCCACCCAAAATTTAACCTGCTTAACAGCAGGTTTTTTTATTTGTGCACAACCTATTTACTACTTAACTGGAGTTTCTGGATTAAATAATTGAATGCAAAATTGAAAGAGGTTATCCCGTGTAATCAGATATGAAATTATTTTTAATTGAACTAAAATGACATAAGACTTTAATAATAAGCATTTAGTGTTAAAATGTAAAGTTCAGTAAACAGTTTCAATTTGTAAGTTGTATCATATTTTTTGCGGTATTTAAAAATATTATCTTAGATTTGCACAAACAAGACAATGCACAATTAGCAGATGCAAAATTTTAACTCATATTTCTTCTTTTTTTATTACTTCTTTTTTTACAAAAGGGGGCGTATCTGTTATTGTTATGTAGATTAAAATAATTTAAAAATAAAAATAGAGAGGCCCCGGGTTCGGGAGCCTCTTTTTTTTTGCCCGTATCCCGCCTCTCCCAACCAAGCTTAACCAACCCAAATTAAACTAATTGAGATGCGCAAAGTTGTTAACACTACAAATTTAACCAGCCAAGCTGCTGTAATAAAGGGATCTAAAAGAACTGAAGCTGTAAAAGAGTATTACTTTTCTCACAAACTTAAAGAAATTGAGCAGATGCGTGAATTGGGCATAGATGTTATTAATCTAGGAATTGGAAGCCCAGACCTTGCCCCATCTAATTCGGCAATAGATGTTCTTGAGAGTTATGCACACAATGCTAATTGCCACGGTTATCAAAGTTATGCAGGAGTAAAGGAGCTTAGAGAGGCATTTTCAAAATGGTATCATAATTACTTTGACACTGAATTAGATGCATCCAACGAAATTTTACCTCTTATGGGTTCAAAAGAGGGCATTATGCATATTAGCATGGCGTTTGTAAACCCAGCAGAGCAGGTTCTTGTTCCAAACCCTGGATACCCAGCCTATGCTGCTATTACCAATCTAGTAGGTGGAGAGGTTGTTAATTACAATCTAACACCAGAAAATAACTGGTACCCCAATATTGAGGAGTTAGAAAAAAGAGATCTTTCTAAGGTGAAACTTATGTGGATTAATTACCCCAATATGCCAACAGGGCAAAAAGCAAGCAAAGAGGTGTTTAAACAACTAGTAGCTTTTGCAAAAAGACATAATATTTTGCTTTGTAACGATAACCCATACAGCTTTATTCTAAACAACCAACATATAAGTCTGCTAAGTATAGAGGGGGCAAAGGAGGTGGCCTTAGAGCTCAACTCAATTAGCAAATCTCACAATATGTCTGGTTGGAGAATTGGAATGGTGGCCGGCCACAAAGAGTATATAAAAGCAATAATTAAAGTTAAGAGCAATATAGATTCGGGCATGTTTAAACCTTTGCAAATGGCAGCAGCTAGTGCTCTTAGTTGTGGAGATGAGTGGTATGAGCAGATAAACAGAGTCTATAGTAAAAGAAGAGTAATTGCCGAGACTCTTATGGAGCAGCTGGGGTGCTCTTTTGATGTGGCCCAAAAGGGGATGTTTCTTTGGGGAGAGATACCTTCTAAATATAAAAACTCAGAGGAACTTGCCAATGATGTTTTATATAATAGCCACGTTTTTATTGCTCCAGGTTCTATTTTTGGTAGCAGGGGCAAGAGATATATAAGAGTTTCGCTTTGTGCAAGTGAAGAGATTTTAAGTGAGGCTTACTCTAGGGTGAGCAAGTTAAATTTAGGAGTTCTAAAAGAGTCTGTTAAAGAATTTGTAGTATGAGTAGAGTAGTTTGTATTGTAGGAATGGGCCTCATTGGAGGCTCTATAGCTATGGCTTTAAAAGAGAGCGGGTATTCCTCCCATATTATTTGTGTAGATAAAAACGAAGAGCACTCACAAACTGCAATTAAGATGGGACTAGCAAATGAGAGTCTCTCTTTAGAAGAGGGTGTAAAGCGGGCAAATCTAATTTTGTTATGCACTCCAGTTGATACAATATGTAATCTATTGCCACAAGTGCTAGATCATATAAAGAGAATGCAAAAACAAGGAGCTCGCCACAAAATAGTAGCAGATATGGGCTCTACAAAATGGAAAATTGCTAAAAGTGTAAAAGAACATTCAATGAGAAAGTTTTATGTAGCAGTTCACCCTATTGCTGGTACAGAATATTCGGGACCTCAGGCAGCTATTAATGGTCTCTTTAGAGATAAAAATGCAATTTTATGTGATGGAAATCTTAGCAATTCTATAGCAAGAAATGAGGTTTGGCAAATGCTTGAAACTATAGGGATGACTGTTTCTGAGATGGATTCTTGTAACCACGACCTTCATGTGGCCTATGTTTCTCACATTTCTCATATTACCTCTTTTTCATTAGCGTTAAGTGTGTTGGAAAAAGAGAAGAACGAGCAGAATATTTTAACTCTTGCTGCCAGTGGCTTTGAATCTACTGTTAGGTTGGCAAAGAGTAACGCACAAACGTGGGCTCCAATTCTTACTCAAAATGGGGAGTTTATTACTCAAGTAATAGATTCATATATAGAGAAAATGACACTTTTCAAGAGACATATTGAGCAGAATAACTCTGCTGCATTAATTGAGATGATGCAGAGCGCAAATGCTATTACAAAGATTTTAAAGTAATTAAATAAAAGCTAAACTATATTACAATGAAACAAGAACTTAACCTAAAAGAGATTTCGCAGTGGGAGCTTTACAAAAGTCGCCCTCTTACTATTTGTGGCCCATGTAGTGCCGAGAGTGAACAGCAGGTAATGGAAACAGCTATAGAGTTAGCAAAACTAAAAAAGGTAGATATATTCCGTGCAGGTATTTGGAAGCCTAGAACGCGTCCAAATTCGTTTGAAGGGGTAGGCCGAGAGGGTTTGAAGTGGTTGCGAGACGTTAAAAAGGAGACGGGTATGCCTACCGCTGTAGAGGTTGCCAACGCATCGCATGTAAATGACGCACTCAAATTTGGCGTAGACGTACTTTGGATTGGGGCTAGAACCTCGGCAAACCCCTTTGCAATGCAGGAAATTGCAGACGCTTTAAATGGTGTAGATAGTATGGTTTTTATAAAAAACCCAGTGAACCCAGAGCTTAACTTATGGATTGGGGCTATTGAAAGAGTAGCTAAAGCAGGCATAAATAAGATAGGGGCTATCCATAGAGGGTTTAGCGCTTACGAACATATTCAATATAGAAATCAACCAAAGTGGCTTCTGCCTATAGAGCTAAAAAGAGCTATACCTAAAATACCACTTCTTTGCGACCCAAGTCATATTGGTGGAGCAAAAGAGTATCTTTTTGAGTTGTCGCAAAAAGCTATGGATTTAAATTACGATGGGCTTATGGTTGAATCTCATATTAATCCAGAGGTTGCACTTAGCGATAGAGAGCAGCAAATTACTCCTGTTCAATTGAATGATTTGTTGAATAAGCTTGTTCTTAGAGATAGTGTCTCCAACAATCTTGCCTTCTCAGATACTTTGGGAGAGTTACGTACTCAAATAGATCTTTACGATAGCCAACTTTTAGAACTCATTGAGCAGAGGATGTTTGTTGCTAAGACTATTGGGAAATATAAAAAAGAGAATAATATTACTATTCTACAGAGCTCTAGGTGGGAAGAGGTTATGCAAAAAGCTGTTTTACAGGGTGAGTTGAAAGGGCTAAGCAAAGAGTTTATTAATAGTTTGTATAAAGCAGTTCATCAGGAGTCTATAAATCATCAAAATAGGGTGATGAATAGTTGAGCTTTAATATAGGATATATCCTAAAATTCCAGCTGCAATAATAACTTTTATTGGATTCTGTTTTCCCCACCATGTGGCAGCAAAAGCTCCAGCAAAAATTACCCATGATTTCCAGTCTGGGAAGTTTTCTGGAGTGACTAGTAAAATTGCTGCCGAGGCTATAAGCCCTATAACTACTGGCTTTATTCCTCTTAAAGCAGCTTCTGTCCACCTGTTCTCTTTAAATTGTTTATATAAAAAAGCTATTAGTAGAATAATAATGAATGATGGAAGGCATACTGCAAATGTTGCAAGAGCAGAGCCAAAGACACTACCTGTAACGGTATAGCCTATATATGTTGCACTGTTTATTCCAATTGGCCCTGGAGTCATTTGCGATAGTGCTATTATATCTGTGAATTCAGAAGCATCTATCCATTGATGGTTTACAACAATTTCATTTTGAATAAGGGAGATCATTGCATACCCTCCTCCAAAAGTAAAGAGGCCTATCTTAAAAAAAGTTATAAAGAGGTTTAAGTAGATCATATTTTACCTCCTTTGGAAAGATAGTAGTGAAATAGACCTAATAGTGCTCCTGCAATTATTATCCAAATTGGTGATATATCAAGAAATACTATTAAGAGAACAGATATTATAGGTATTAAAGAGGTGTACCTATTTAGATTAGTTCCTTTAGAAAGAGATATTAATGGTGCGGCAATTAATGCTACTACAGCAGGTCTTATTCCAGAGAAGATTGATATGACAACTCTATTATCTCTAAAAGATTGAAAAAATAGAGCTATAATAAGTATCATTATAAAAGAGGGGAGAGCTGTACCTAAAGCAGCAACAATGCTACCTTTAGTCCCTTTTAATTTTTCTCCTATAAAGATAGAGATGTTTATTGCTAAAATGCCTGGTGCCGATTGTGAAATTGCTAGGAAATCTAAAAACTCATTATCTGTAACCCATTTGTGCTTATCTACAACCTCGGTTTTAATAAGGGGAATCATAGCATAGCCTCCACCAATGGTGAAGGAGCCTATTTTTGCGAATGAAAAAAATATTTGGAGATATTGGTTCATAAAACTTTCTGTGCCACAAAATTAATCTAAATTATATGAATCTCATAATAGAGTTGTCTTAAATTTATTTTATTGATAGCCATATACTTAAGTGGGGTAGATTGTAATATAAAGAAAAAATTATCGAAATATTTTGCTTCGTAAAAAAAAGTCACATATCTTTGCATCCCGTTTCGAAAAAGAAACGTATAACAGAAAGTTCTTTGATAGCATTATAAATAAGAGTAACAAGGTAGAGGTTTTTAAAAAAACTCTGTCAATTAACTTAATAAAAAGTTTATCAGGTCAGGAGGCAAAAACAAATAACATTTATACAATGAAGAGTTTGATCCTGGCTCAGGATGAACGCTAGCGGCAGGCTTAACACATGCAAGTCGAGGGGCAGCACGAG
>Ga0172377_10002729_pt1 | contig 18100 bp, 15 predicted proteins | sample Pumphouse3metaG_FD_119749 | JGI IMG/M metagenome (GOLD analysis project Ga0172377, IMG submission 119749) | Leachate microbial communities from a municipal landfill in Southern Ontario, Canada - Pumphouse #3 metaG | ecosystem: Engineered > Solid waste > Landfill > Unclassified | place: Canada...
GTCAACGGCGTGATAGACCTTCTCGTTAGGTATAGTGATGAAATTAAGATTGTTGACTTTAAAACTGATGCGTATCTCTTTAAAGATCTCCACCAAGGACAGCTACGCCTCTATCGGGAGGCTATGGAGCGCCTTTATCACCTCCCCACCTCCTCAGCGGTGGTCTACTTGCGTGACTGCAGTCAAAGTGAATGGGTTAGTTGAGATTCTCAACAGCAGCAGTAATCGCTTTTAGAGCCTCTTCAACTCTCTCCTGCGTGGTGGCAAAATTGAAGCGGACGAAGGGCTCCCACCCTTTGCCAAACCAGGAGCCGTCGTTCATCGCAATGGCTCCCCTTTGACCAAAGAAGCGGGAGAGGAGTCCCCCTTGTGGGCTAAGTTTAGGGTTGTACAACTCACTATTGTTCTTAGCATCCAATGCCACCCTCTCGTAGATAGCACTACAGTCGATTAGCCCAATAAAGGAGGCTTCAGGGGTTACAAAGAGGAGCCCATTGTTCTCTTTAGCAAGTTGCTTTGTTATATTATCGGCTTGCCTACTCAAATACCTATTAAGGCTCATCAACCATTCGTACCCCCCACTGTAGGCAGCTGAAGCTGCTACTGTAGCTAAGATGTCGGGTCCGATACGTAACGCCTCCATCCGCTCGGTTAACTTACGGTACATTGCAGAACTTGAGCAGACAACCGAAGAGAAGTGTTGCCCTGCAATATTGAAGGTCTTGGAGGGGGCGACGCAGGTGGCACACTCTACTCCGCTCCCTTCAGCAACCATACCTAACGGGATATGGGTCACTTGGGGAAAAGAGAGGTCGCTGTGGATCTCGTCACTAATAATGGTCACTCTAAAGGTTGCACATGCTTCTATAAGTTGTCGTAGCTCATCTAAGGAGAAGACCCTCCCCGTTGGGTTGTGGGGGGAGCAGAAGATTAGCAGAGGCGCTTGGGTTTTCTCTAAGAGGTGGTTAAGGAGTTCAAAGTCGAGGGAGAATCGTCCCTTACCGTCGTAGTGCATTGGCCAAGGGATTAACTCTCTTCCCAAAGACTCGACGATTGTAACAAAGGGTTTATAGGCGGGCATGGGGACAATTACCCCTTCACCCTCTTTAGTGTAGAGCTCCACTAAAGTCGCTATAGAAGAGAGCATCCCGGGAGCAGTGGCTATAAGAGAGTGATCAACATGCCACCCATGGCGCTGTTCTAACCAAGTTCCGATGGTCTCCTTTAGGTGGGGGAAGCGGGGGTACCCCAAAATACCGTGGTCAACCTGTTGTTGAAGTGCCTCTAAAACAGCCGGAGGAGCTGCAAAATCCATATCGGCTACCCAAAATGGTTTAGCATCAGGGTTGTTACAAATTGAGGTAATTGCCTCAGGGTTGTATTTCACTGAGAGGGAACCGCGCCTCTCAACCACTCTATTGAAATCGTAATTTTCCATAGCATTACCCCTTTGGTAAGAAGGTGTTGGGTGGAGTATACCAACTGTAACCCCTCAAGGGACGCTTCTTAAACCTAATTGCTCGTTGCGGGCAGTGGTGGTAGCAGGCCAAACACTGCTCACAGTGGTGGAGGTAGGCGGGACGCCCCTCCTCCATCTTGATGTTGTTAACTGGACAAACTGCTTGGCAAATTGCACACCCATCACACCCATCACTTACGGTGAAGTTAAGATCTTTGGCTCCCCTGTTACCCAGTCCCGGACGCCAAAACTTGAGGGCTAGGCGATTGAAGGGGAGGCGATAGGGGAGACGGAGTTCTTGTTTATCTAAGTCGGAGGCGATCTTCTTTAGTGAGGCCTCTATCTTGGAGTGTATTTTTACCTGACGCTCTTTTTTAGGAATTTTAAAGAGGGGGGTGTAGGTGTCAACCATCTTTATAGAGCCGTTGTAGGCGGCGATGTAACCGGCCTCACTCAAGAGGAGGTCGCTGAAGGCTGGCCCATAAGCAGGCAATCCCCCATGGGTGTGGAGAACGAAGAGGTAGTCAAGATCGAGTTTAAGGTTACTCAGTGTATCAAGGAGGAAGGCGACAACTGCCGCAGGGGGGCCACTGTAGTAGATTGGGTAGATTAACCCGAGTACTTTAACCCCCTCTAACACCTCTCGGTTAGCTTCAACTTCACCAATCGAGTAGAGGTGGTCGTACTTTAAGCGCTCCTTTAAATCGCGAGCAACTACTTTAGAGTTGCCACTGCCACTAAAGTAACAAATTGCACTACTCAAAATTTTCTGCCTCCATCTCTAAGATGATACCACACACCTCGCAGATATCTTCAGATGAGAGGTTGAGGTTGGTGACCAATCTAATTAGGTCTCCATTGGCAGAGGCGAGGATTCCCCGCTTTTTAAGGAGTTCAACAACTTTGTCACCCCTAACTCCTTCAACGGAGAAAAAGATAATATTGGTCTCAACATCGTCAATTTCAAACTTAGCCCAGCCACTCTTTTTAAGGGCAGAGGCAATCTCTTGGGCATGTTGGTGGTCTATTGTAAGGCGTCCCACGTTGTTATCTAAAGCGTAGATTCCAGCGGCAGCCAGTATCCCTGCTTGGCGCATTCCCCCTCCCAAAAGCTTCCTTATTCGCCTAGCCTCTTCAATAAAATCGGTTGAGCCACACAAAACGCTCCCCACTGGGGCTCCTAGCCCCTTGGAGACACAGACGGTGACAGTGTCACTATTGGCAGCAATGTGGGAGATATCAACACCGGTTGCTACAGCAGCATTAAAGAGGCGCGCCCCATCGAGGTGGATTGCTAAACCATAGCGGTCGGCTAGCGCTCTAATCCCTTGAAGATTTTTGAGGGGATAGCAGATTCCTCCAATTGTATTTTCAACCTCTATTAGGCTGGTCTTGGCCATGTCGTAGGCGGGAGCTTTAATTAGAGGTTCTAATATGGGGGCTGAAAGGATTCCCCGGGGGGCATCAACTCCAATGGGCATCGCTCCGGCAATGGCTGAAATAGCCCCGATTTCGTGTTGGATTATGTGACTGGCGCTATGGGCTAGAACTTCGCTCCCTCGGCCAGCTAAGAGGTAGAGGGGGATTAGATTCCCCATTGAACCCGAAGAGACGAAGAGGGCCGCCTCTTTGCCAAGGCGCTCACCCATCATTGCTTCGAGACGGTTAACGGTGGGGTCTTCGCGGTAGACGTCGTCCCCCACTTCAGCTTCAGCCATCGCTTTACGCATAGCTGAACTTGGTTTAGTTATTGTATCACTGCGTAGGTCATAAATTTTCATTTCCTACCTCCTCCGTAATTTGATCAAAAAGGGTGAAGAAGGTGGGGAAGGTGACAGCTACAGCGTCGATTGAGTCGATTGTGACTGGCTCTTGGGTTCCCAAAGAGGCAATAGCTAGCGCCATAATAATGCGGTGGTCCCCAAACCCTTTAACACTACCACCTTTTAATTCTCCTTTACCTCTAATGAGGAGGAAGTCTTCCCCCTCCTCAACATCTCCCCCAAGAGCTCTCAGGTTCTCAACCATAGTGGCGATGCGATCGGTCTCTTTAATACGTGCTTGGGGGACGTTGTAGAGGAGGCTCTCCCCTTGGGCAAAGGCAGCCGTTACAGCTAAGATTGGCAAAGTGTCGGGGATGGCGTTGAGGTCAAATTTTCCCCCTATTAAGTTGCCCCCTGTCACAGTTACCCCTCTACTATCCCATTCAACGCTGCACCCCATAATCTCCAGAATTGAGAGGAGCTCTTTATCACCTTGGGTGTCGTCAATTTGTAACCCTTCAACCTTAATTGAGGTGCCACTAATAGCAGCAGCACAGAAGAAGAAGGCCGCAGCTGAGTAGTCCCCTCCAATCGTTGCTTCAAAGGGGGAGTAGCTCTCACCCCCCTTAATAAAGAAGTGGTCCATGGTGGGGGAGGTCTCAAAGGTGACCCCTTGGGACTCTAGCCAACCACACGTCATCTCAACATAGGGGCGCTCATTTAGGAGGGGAATTTCTAAGGTCGTAGCCTCTTTAGCTAATGGAGCAGCCAACAAAAGGGATGAGAGGAATTGACTTGAGTGGCACTCCATCGAGGCTCTCCCCTTTTTAAGGGGTCCCTTAATGGTGAAAGGGGGGTAACCATAACGCTCAGCTGTTATAGTGGCGCCGAGTTCTCTTAGTGCATCTAAGAGCTCTCTTAGGGGGCGTTTGTTGAGTTGCGTATCCCCAATGAAGGTGACCTCACTGTCTGTTGTGGCAGCCAAACCGGTAGCCAAATAGAGGGTGGTTCCTGAATTTTGGCAATCGACACCCACTTTAGGGGGGAATTCTTTAATGCCTACAACCTTAATTGAGTCATTAGATCTTATTATTTTTGCCCCAAGGGCTCGACAAACAGCGATACAGGCGGCGGTATCTTCACTCTCTAAGGGGTTGTGAATGGTGCTCTCTCCAGTGGCAAAAGTGGCAATTAAGAGGGCTCGAATGGTGTGGCTTTTGGATGAGATAATCTTAATCGTAGCTGACTTTGCTCGGCGCTGAAGAGTTTTGTCCATGCAGCGATAATAGCTGTTTTTTTAAGTGTTTGCAACGGAAGAAAAGACCCCCTTCCAAGCGAAGGGGGCCAGCAATTAACTAGTAAATATTTACTTCTTATAGATGTTCTTAACAGGGTGATAGTCCATGGTGTTACCATACCATCCACCCCACTTGTTGGTGTCAATCATGTTGAGGGTTACGTAGTAGTAGATGTTCATGAGGGCGTGGTCGTCGTTGATTAAGATATCCTCAGCTTGCAATAAGACTTCCAAACGGTCAGCGCCGTGGAGAGTTGCAGCCTCTTTAATGAGGATGTCATAAACATCGTTAGAGTATTTACCACCGTTCATGGCGGTTCCGGTGACGAACATGTCTAAGAAGGTGTTGGGGTCTTGGTAGTCCCCTACCCAACCTGCGCGGGCAATTTGGAAATCACCAGCGTTTCTGCTAGCGAGATAGGTGGCCCACTCTTGGTTCTCAAGCTCAAGGGTAATCCCTAAGTTTCTCTTCCACTCCTGTTGGAGGAACTCTGCAATTGCTTTGTGGTTAGCATCAGTGTTGTAGAGGATTGCAGTTTTGGGGAACCCAACGCCGTTAGGATAGCCAGCATCAGCTAAGAGTTTGCGACCAAGGGCGACGTCGTAAACGGGCTCACCAAGGCTAGGATAACCGGCCATCTCGGGAACAATACCCAAAGCAGGAATCTGTCCAGCACGGGTTACTTGGTCAACAAGGGCCTGGCGGTCGAAGGAGACTGAGAGGGCTTTTCTAACTCTTACGTCGTCAAAGGGGGCCTTCTCGGTCTGATAGACGTAGTAGTAGGTTGCCAACTGCGGAGCCTTGTGGAAGTCTCGGCGGAGGGAAGCAGCCTCAATTTGGTCGAGTGGGATAGTGGTTGCCCAGTCAACTTCACCGTTTAGATACATGTTATAAGCGGTGTTATTATCGTCGATGGCGTAGAAAATAACCTCATCAAGTTTTACAGCATCCTTATCCCAGTATTTGGGGTTGGGGACAACTTTGATTGAGGATTGGGGAGTCCACTCTTTTAGGACGTAGGGTCCGTTACCAACAAAGTTCTCAGGTAGGGTCCATTTAGAACCATACTTCTCAATAGCATGGAGAGGTACTACTGCGAATGAGTAGTGGGCTAAGGCGTCAACAGCATAGGGGAGTGGTCCAACTAGGTCCATCTGGAAGGTCTTGGAATCGAGGGCACGAATACCAACAGCTTCTTTACCAGCTAACCCTTCGTTGTACTCCTCAGCACCCTTAATGAACATTGCGGGGAACCAAGCATAGGGGCTGGCGGTTTCGGGGTTAAGTCCCCTGATCCACGAGTCGACAACTGTGTAGGCGGTGATTTCAACACCGTCACTCCAAACAGCGTCACGGAGGTGGAAGGTATATTGTGTACCATCAGCGTTGCTCTCCCAACTTTTTGCCAAACCAGGAATCCCTAGGGCTGTTTTGGGGTCGTAAGCGACTAGACCCTCAAAGATAGCCTCATAGATTCTATGTTCAGGAACACCTTGAATCTGGTGTGGGTCAAGACTTTCGGGTTCAGCGCCATTGATTAAGCTAAAGACAACTTTATCTCCAGCAGGAACGACTGGAGCTGGCTCTACTTTGACAGCGGCGGGTTTAGGAGCAACATCTTCTTTCGTAACTACAGGGGGTTCCGTCTTGTCAACATCTTTCTTTCCACATGAGATGAATAAGAAGCCGACAAGGAGAACTATTAATGCAATCGATAGAATTTTTTTCATATAAATTTCTCCTTATGAATTTAAGCGTTCAATATAGAGTACCTTAAAGGGGAGTAATAATCAAGAATAATCACATTAGGGGCTCATTTAGCACAGGTTTCAAAAACTCCTTACATTAATCGGCCTTACCCAGTATATTGAAGTCATGCGAATGAAAATTAAGAAATTGAGGGATGGCTCCCTCCTATATGGATTAACTATCTTCAACAAAGTAGTTTATGGTCTCTTTTGCGTCGTTTTATTGATCGGTTTTTTCTCGGTCTTAGATGATGGAGGCTTTACCCCAGCAACCATAATCCCAATTCTCCTCTTTATAATCAGTTTGGGGGGGGCCGGATACCGGGAGGAGTGGCACTTCAACCCCCATAAGGGAGAGATAATCTATAAAATTGGCTTCCTGTTTTGGGTTAAGAGAGAAGTCTACTCAAGCGATGAGGTAAAAAGAATCACTATAACCCACTTTGTCCGGGGCAATCCTAGGCGCGACCCACAAGCTAAGGGGAGGGGGCGTAACCGCCCCATGGTGGTCTTCTCCCTCCAGTTTCACGACGACTCAACCAAAGATATTGAGATTATTGGGGAGAGGGCGAGTGGTGGGATGACTGAAGGGGCTGCCCTTACGATAGCATCCGTGATGAAGATCGCCTACTGGCAAGACCGTCAAAGGGAGAGGTAGTCTACTCGTAGAGCCAGCACGCCACCTCGTGTTCTTTATCCATCTCCTTCATGGGGGGGATATTGCTCTTACATTTCTCCATCCGATACTTACAGCGGTCGTAGAAATAGCACCCCTCGCGCTCCACATCGGGGGAGGGGACATCGCCCGACAAGATAATGCGTTGTCGCTTCTTCTCAACGACGGGGTCGGGGATGGGGGCTGCCGACAAGAGGGCCTGGGTATAGGGGTGGAGGGGGTTCTTATAGAGGTCTCGTGAACGGGAGATTTCCATAATCTTCCCCAAGTACATCACCGCAATCCTAGTGCTGATATACTCAATTACCGCCAAGTCGTGGGCAATAAACATATAGGTTAGACCATACTCATCTTGCAAGTCGTGGAGTAGGTTTAGGATTTGCGACTGGATTGAGACATCCAAAGCACTCACCGGCTCATCAGCTAAGATCATTTTAGGGTTGAGAGCCAAAGCGCGGGCAATTCCAATGCGCTGGCGTTGTCCTCCACTAAACTCGTGGGGGTAGCGGTTCTTAAAGAACCTACTAAGGCCAACGCGCTCCATCAAATCTTCAACACGCTCCTCAATCGCCTCTTTAGTGAACGACTCATCGAGCATCCCCCGCTTGCGGTAGATTTCGAGGGGTTCACTGATTATTGTCCTTACCGTCATACGGGGGTTGAGGGAGGCGTAGGGGTCTTGGAAAATCATCTGCATATTTTTACGGGCGTCGAGGAGTTGATCCTTTGAGGCGTTAATCATATCGATACCGTCGAAAGTCACACTCCCCGATGTCGGTTTGTAGAGCTGAGAGATTGAGCGGACGGTGGTCGATTTTCCACATCCCGATTCGCCAACTATACCGAGGGTCTCCCCCTCTCTAACTTCGAAGGAAATCCCATCGACGGCCCTGACGGTTCCAATCTGGCGCTTAATAATGAAGCCAGCCTCAATGGGGAAGTGTTGTTTAAGGTCGACGACCTCAAGGAGGGGTTTATCATTAGTCATTGGGGAACTCCTTTTCATCGACATAGAGCCAGCACGCTACCTCGTGTTGATCCCCTAAATCTTTGGTAGGGGGGTAGTGGTGTTGGCACACATCCATCACCTTGTGGCACCTTGGATGGAAGGGACAACAATCGGGGAGGTCAATCACGTTGGGGGGTTGCCCTTCGATTGAGAAGAGGCGCCCCTTGTGGGCCCTGTCGAGGCGAGGAACCGATTTAATTAGCCCTTCGGTGTAGGGGTGGGCTGGATTTTTGTAGAGCTCCATTGTTTTAGCTTTCTCAACAATTTTACCAGCGTACATGACACACACATTATCGCACATCCCTGCCACAACCCCTAAGTCGTGGGTTATTAAGATTACGGCAGTGTTCATCTTTTTTGTTAGTTCAACAATGAGGTCCAAGATCTGGGCTTGAATAGTTACATCGAGGGCAGTTGTAGGTTCATCAGCAATTAAAATCTTTGCCTCACAGCTGAGGGCCATTGCAATCATCACCCGCTGACGCATCCCCCCCGAGAACTGGTGGGGGTAGTAGTAGATCTTCTCTTCAGCCACTGGGATACCAACCAGCTGTAACATCTGAATCGATTTAGCTAGAGCCTCTTTGTGGCTCATCTTTTGGTGGAGACGGATTGTCTCAACCATCTGGGTAGAGATTTTTAAGAAGGGGTTTAAGCTTGTCATTGGGTCTTGGAAGATCATCGAGATCTCATTGCCCCTAATTTTACGTAGCTCATTCTCGGGAAGTTTTAAGATATCGAGACCTTCGAAGAAGATTTCACCCCCCACAATCTTTCCAGGAGGGCTCTGAATGAGACGCATAATTGAGAGGTTGGTAACCGACTTACCACACCCCGACTCGCCCACGATTCCAAGGGTCTCCCCTTCGTTTAGGTCGAAGGAGATACCATCGACCGCTTTGACGATACCGGCATCGGTCTTGAAGTAGGTCTGGAGGTCTTTAACCTCTAAGAGGCTCTTATATTGCTTCGTTTTCACTACACTGTGCTCCTATAACTGGTTCTTGCTTTGAGGGTCAAAAGCGTCGCGTAGCCCATCCCCTAGGAAGTTCATCGCAAAGAGGAAGATTGTCATGGCTAAGGCGGGGAAGAAGAGCTTCCACGGATAGAGGGTCATTCCGGCGACAGCGTCCCCCACGAGCGAACCCCACGAGGCATAGGGGGCTTGCACCCCGAGCCCTAAGAAAGAGAGGAACGACTCGGTCATGATAAACGACGGAATTCTCAAGGTTGAGAAGACAATAATCACACTGAGAGAGTTGGGGATTAAGTGGCGGAAGATAATGCGCCTCGTGGGAGCCCCCATCGAGCGGGCTGCCTCAATAAACTCTTGGTTCTTAAGCGACATTATTTGCCCACGCACCATGCGGCTAATAGTGAGCCAACTAATGATGGCGAGGGCGAAGAAGAGGTTGATAATATTACGCCCGAAGATTGCCATGGCGATGATGACCAACAACATGTAGGGGAGACCATACATGATATCGACAACACGCATGATAAAATAGTCAATCTTTCCTCCAAGGTAGCCAGCTAAAGCTCCTAAAATTGTCCCAATTAAGACACTGGTAATTGTTCCAATGAAGCCAATAGCAATTGAGACCTGGCCACCGTAGATAATCCTAGAGAGGAGATCTCTCCCTTGGTGGTCGGTCCCTAGGTAGTAACGCCTCTCATGCATCTTGGTCGCTTTAACCGAAGCAGAGAGGGCCCCCTTAATGGTGATCTCTTTATTGAGGGGGAAATTTACACTCTCATTACCAGCCGCCTCTTTGAGGTCAAAGAGGGCGATATCTTTGGCTTGGGAAGTTATCTTGGCAACGATGTTCTCTCTAATGAGGGTATCACGCTTCCTCTCTGAGAGGCCACTAAGCTCTTTATCTAATAGGAGGTTGTACTCCTCAGTGGTTAAGTCGGGGTTTTGGCGCATGATTGTCTTCAGTAGTTGTTGTTCTATCTCTCGGCCGTACTGCTCTGTCTCAATCTCACTGGTGGTCCCCACCATATCGGCATAGATTGCCACAATCTCTTCAAGGGGAAGTTTTGAGATATTGATGCGCTTGCCCCCCTCAGGGGTGTACCACACCTTTTTAACACTAATTTGGAGGTCAGTTTTAAGTTTGGTGTTGAGGGTATCGATGCGCCGCTGCTCAGCTGTGTTGAAGACAAAAGTGCCTTCAGCCATCCGAATGTTCCCCTCTTTATACATATAGTCCCAAACTTTATTTACCTCACCTTTGTCGATCCAAGCCCAAATCATATCGTCTTTCTCTTCGGAGAGCTCAAAGCGTCCCTCACGCCACGCTTGGGTGTAGAGGTCGGCCATCCGCTTCTCCATTAGGAGCTGCCCTGCATTTTTAACAAGCGAAGGTTTGAGGTGTTGGTGGTCCAAGATAATCTCATCGTAGGGGTAGATGGGGAGGATAGGGGCACAGATTGCCAAAAGGACGTAGATAATAACTATAAAGACGCTGATAACAGCCATCTTGTTCTTCTTTAACCGGCGCCAAGCATCTTTGGAGAGGCTATTGCCTACAATAACCTGATCAAACTCATTAGTTGCCTGGGGCTCAGCTTGTTTATTCAAAAGATTCATTAGTTAGCTCCAATTTTAGGTGTAGGTGATACGTGGGTCGAGGAGAGAATAGACAATATCGACGAGGAAATTCATGATCACCAAGATAACTGAATAGACAATTACAACACCCACAATTAACGTATAGTCGCGGTTAAAGGAGGACTGCACGAAAAACTTTCCCAATCCTGGGATTCTAAAGACTTGTTCAACCACCACCGAACCGGTGATGATTCCGGCAAAAGCGGGACCTAAGTAGCTGACGATGGGGAGCATTGTCCCCTTCATGGCGTGCTTGAAGATAATAGATGAGCTCTTCATCCCCTTAGCCTTGGCAGTCCTAATATAGTCACTCCGCAACGTCTCCAACATACTGGAGCGGGTGAGGCGGGCGATGGTGGCAAAGTCGGCAAAGGCGAGGGTGAGGGCGGGGAGAATCACAGTTTTCCACCCATCACCAGTTGAGAACCACCCAGAGGTGGGGAGCCACCCCAATTTCATAGCAAAGACATATTGGAGAACTGGTCCTATGACAAAGAGGGGGACAGAGATCCCCACTACAGCCAGCGCCATACTCAAATAGTCGATCCAACTGTTTTGGTGGATAGCAGCCAGCATTCCACTCAAAATCCCAAAGATAACTGAGATTGAGATTGCAATAACCCCTAAAACCATCGAGTTGGGGAGGCTCTCAAAGATGTAGAAATTTACATCGTGGTCTTTGTAGCGGTAAGAGGGGCCTAAGTCCCCCCTTAAAACATCAAACATGTAACGCCCATATTGTACCAATAAGGGGTCGTTGATGTGGTATTTAGCCTCAATATTTCTCTTAACCACTTCGGGGAGGGCTCTTTCTCCATCGAAAGGGCCACCAGGAGCGACTCGGACAATAAAAAAACTAATGGTGATAATCACCAATAGAGTTGGGATGACACCCAAGAGGCGCCGGATGATGTATTTAGTCATTGTTGTCCTCTATAAACATATGAACCGATAGTATACCAAGTGGATTAGATATGCAAGTAAAGTGCTACCCCATCCCCTTGACTCTCCCTATCAGATGTAACAGACTGCCCTGTGCAGATTGGAGTTAAAAATGGGTAAAAATATCTATATAGAGAACTTGGGATGTGCTAAAAACCAAGTTGATGCCGAGGTGATGGCCCACCAATTAGAGGCGGGAGGCTACACAATTGTCAAAGAGAGTGAGGATGCCAACCTTATTTTAATCAACACCTGTGGCTTTATAGAGAGTGCTCGCCAAGAGTCGATTGAGACCTTTTTTGAGTTAAAAAAAGCCCACCCAACAGCTAAAATTGCCCTTACCGGCTGTATGGCACAGCGCTATGGAGAGGAACTTTTAAGCTCTCTCAGCGAGGCTGATGCTCTGTTTGGAAACCGCGACTTGGGAGAGATTGTAGCTTTCGTGGATGGACTTTTTAAGGGTGAAAGAAAGGTCCTCCTCCCCCCCTTTCCCCCCATTGAGGAGGAGAAGTGGCAACGGGGAGACCTCTTCAATTACCCCGGTTCAGCCTATCTCAAACTCTCTGAGGGGTGTAACCACCGCTGTCGCTACTGCGCTATCCCCCTTATTAGGGGCTCCCTCAGGAGTCGCCCCTTTGATGAAATAATAGAAGAGGCGCATGAGTTAGTTAAAAGGGGAATTAAAGAGATCAACGTCATAGGGCAAGACTTAGCTGCCTATGGCCTTGATCAAGGGGAAGCTCTCTTTATCCCCCTCTTAAAAGAGTTGGTGGCCCTTGAAGGGGAGTTCAAACTGCGTCTCCTCTATATCCACCCCGACTTTTTTCCCCAAGACCTTATAAATTTAATAGCCAATGAGGCTAAAATTATCCCCTACTTTGACCTCCCTTTCCAACACGCTCATCGCGCGGTCTTAGAGAAGATGGGGCGTAAAGGGGACAAAGGAACCTACCTTAATCTGATTAGAGAGATTAGAGAGCGTCTCCCTGAAGCAACCATTAGGAGCACATTTCTTCTAGGCTTCACAGGTGAAAATAGAGAGACAATTGCCACCCTAAGGGAGTTTATTGAAGAGGCCCAAATCGACTGGGTTGGTTTTTTCACCTACTCGAGAGAGGAGGAGACCCCCTCTTATAACGATTCAAGCACATTAAAATATAGGCGAGTAGTTAAGAGGAGTCAAAAGTGGCAAAAAGAGCTCCAAGCTCTTCAGCAAACAATCACCACTCGACGCCTTGAGCGGTTAGTTGGAACTGAGCAAGATGTCTTAGTCGAAGAGTTGGTCGAGGGGGAAGATTTGGCTATCGGGCGGACAATGCACCAAGCGCCCGAAGTTGATGGTCTCACTGTCATCATGGCGCGTAACCTTACCGCCGGAAGTGTGGTGCGCTGTGGTATTCGCCGCGTCAATGGAGTTGACCTCGAGGCTGTTGTGGTGGAAGAGTAGTGGGAAGATGAGAACAATTGATCAACATATGGAACAACTCAATGAGAGCCAAAGGGAGGCGGTCCTTGAAAATGAGCGCCCCCTTTTGGTGTTAGCGGGGGCCGGTTCGGGTAAAACTAGGGTAATTACAACCAAGATTGCCTACGCTATTGATGTCTTAAATGTGAGTCCTCATGAGATTTTAGCGGTCACATTTACGAATAGGGCTGCTAATGAGATGCGTGAAAGGGTGGCTAAGATGGTAAGCGCTGAAGCTGCCAACGATATTCAAATCAGAACTTTCCACTCCTTCGGGGCGTGGTTGTTGCGTCGCTATGGAGCAGCTATTAACTTAAGTAACACCTTTACTATCTACGACGATAGCGACTCCCTCGCCCTCTTAGCTTCGTGTTTGCCCAATTATAAGCGGAGTGAATTGGGTCCGATTGCCAAAGCAATTTCGCTGGCCAAAGATATGGCCCTCACCCCAGAGAGTGAAGAACTTTCACAAATCAGGCGCGACTACAACTTCCCCGACCACTTTAGACGCTACCAAGAGCGGCTGCGCCAAGTGGGGAATGTTGACTTTGCCGACCTAATAGTGCGCTCAATTGAGCTCCTCAATAAGGATCGCAAAACCTTGAGGCAACTCCATAACCGTTTCAAGATGATCTTAGTGGATGAGTACCAAGACTCAAATATTAGTCAGTTTAAACTCTTGAAAAAACTAGTTGGCCCCAACACCTTTATCTGTGTGGTGGGGGATGATGACCAAAGTATCTACCGCTTTAGGGGCGCTGAGGTGGAGAATATCCTCTCCTTTCCCAAGGTCTTCCCCAATACCCGAATTGTTAAGCTGGAGCGTAACTACCGTTCAACAGCCAATATTCTAGCCCTTGCCAGCCATGCGATTGCTATCAACCAGGGGCGCTACCCCAAAACCCTCTGGACCGAACGGGAGGCGGGGGCGAAGAGTAAGCTAATCTATGTCGACGATGCAAAAAGTGAGGCTGAGTGGGTGGCTCAAGAGTTGAGGAAGAGTGGAGACTACTCCTCCTCAGCCATCCTTTATCGGACCAATGCCCAGTCGAGCCTCTTTGAGACCCTCTTTACCCAAAAGGGGATCCCCTACAAGATTGTGGGGGCACTCCGCTTCTTCGATCGTGAAGAGATTAAAGATGCTTTAGCTCTCCTCTTTCTCCTTATTAATAAGCACGATGAGGTCAACTTCAATCGCATGATTAATAAACCAAGTCGCGGTATTGGAGCCACTTCCCAAGCCAAAATAGTGGAGTATGCCCACCAAAATAACCTCGATTATATTGAGGCTCTAGGCCAAGTTCCGCTAGCCGGTAAGGCGGCTCAGGGGGCTAAAGAGTTCTACACCCTCTATAAGGAGGCTGAAGAGTTGGTCGAAGGGGACAACATCACCCTTTTAAAATTTCTCATTGAAAGATCTGGGCTCTTTTTCCACTACCTAAAAGAGGACCAACGAAACCACACCGACCGTGTTGATAACCTCGCCAACTTGTCCTCTATGTTGGGGGAGTACCCCTTTGGGAAGGAGGGCTTAATCCTCTTTCTCGAGTCGCTCACCCTCGATCGCACTATGTTAGGCAAACGTGACCCGGCTGATGAGTTTGGGGTCACCCTTATAACAATGCACAACACTAAGGGGTTAGAGTTTGACCGAGTCTTTATCGTGGGGTTAGAGGAGGGGCTCTTCCCCTCTTCCATGAGTGAGAGTGAGAGTGAACTGGAGGAGGAGCGAAGGATCTTCTACGTTGCCATCACCCGGGCCCGCAATGAACTCTTCCTCTTGAGTAGCCGCCGGCGCGTCTTGTGGGGAAGGGCACTCTATTACCAGACCCCCTCGCGCTTTATAGAGGGGCTGCCAGAGGAGCTTGTAGAGGTTGAGGGGAAGTTCTTCAACAACAACAATCGCTACAGTGCCCTTGAAGAGCGGCGCCAACAAAGTAGCCCCTATAGAGGTGGGCTCTACAAAGGGGGAGCGAAAGTTTCTCTCACCCCCGTTAAGAGCTTTACTAAGGAGGAGCGCCAGGTGACCTATAAGCTGGGAGACCTGGTCTTCCACGACGATTTTGGGGAAGGCGAGGTGCAAAAAGTAAAGGAGATGCGTGACAAAGAGATGATAGAGGTCCGTTTTGCCTCGGGTAGAATGGTCACTTTTTTCACCAATACACCACTGTTAGAAAAGTTGGGGAGTGACTAGACAAGGTGCCTCCCATTGGGTACTATGGCACTGTTGCTTAATCGTTGATGGGTAACACTTCAGTGGGCCTAACCCCAAAACCCCTTTCCCTTGGGATTAGCCTGTTGGCCTACCTCACCGTCTCTTGACAGATAGTGGGGAAACGTGTAACTATACGTCGCTGATTGCAAAAGCGAAGAATTGTGTGATTTAAGGGTATATGAATGAAAACTATATTTGTGAAACCGGCATCAGTTGAGAAGAAATGGTTCATCATTGATGCTAAGGGGAAAAGATTGGGTCGCGTAGCTGTTGAAGCAGCGAAGATTGTGAGAGGCAAGAACAAACCTGAATTTGCCCCCCTCCACGATAACGGCGACTATGTGATTATAATCAATGCCAAAGAGGCCTCACTCAGTGGTAATAAGTACCAAGATAAAGTCTACTACCGCCACTCAAACTATCCTGGTGGATTAACTGAAGAGAACTATGCCAAAATGGTTGAGCGCAAACCAACTTTTCCAATGGAGCACGCTGTTAAGGGGATGCTTCCCAAGGGACCTTTGGGGTACAAACTCTTTACTAAAGTGAAGGTGTATGCTGGAGCAGACCACCCTCATGCCGCACAGAAGCCCATTGAGGTCGAAATCTAATTTAGGAGTTAAGACGTGGCTGCAAAAAAGAAAGATGAGAAGAATATAAATTTAGGACAAGGAACTGGACGTCGTAAGACAGCCGTTGCTCGTGTCTACCTACGCGAAGGGGATGGGAAGATTACCATCAATGGTCGCCCTGCAGAAGAGTACTTTGACGACCCCACCAACATCTTTATGTTGAAACAACCCCTCGATGTGACCGACAACACCAACAAGTTTGATCTAGTCATTAATGTTTATGGTGGTGGTAACACTGGACAGGCAGGTGCTTGTCGCCACGGTATTGCCCGCGCCTTGGTCGCTTATAATGAAGATAACAAGCCAGCCCTTCAGGCTAACGGCTTCATGACCCGCGACTCCAGAATGGTTGAGCGGAAGAAATTTGGTCAACCCGGCGCAAGGAAAAAATTCCAATTCTCCAAACGTTAAGGAGAGTGGTGCGTGGTTTGGGCCACAATCGAGAGAGGAGCTTCCGGGGAGGGTTACTTTGCCGTCCCCAAAGAGGGCTCCTCTTTTTTTATCTCCAAAGAGCAGTTCCTCCAGTTGCGTCTCTCTGTTAGGCAAGAGCTGAGTGAGGAGGAGTTTAACTCTCTTCACACTAAGATAACTAGTCTAAGGTGTCGCGACAAAGCCCTCGACTATCTAGCTCGCAGAGAACATACGCGCCGTGAGCTTGAAGTTAAGCTCTTAAATAAAGGGTTTTCTAAGGAATTAATTGGGCCTCAGTTAGACCAACTCGAAGGGGCTAACCTCCTAAGTGATTACCGCTTTGCCCAAAACTATATCGCCTCACGCCTCAGAAAGAGTCCAGAAGGGGCAAAGATGTTAATAATGCGCCTTCTTCAAAAAGGGGTCTCAAGAGAGATGGCTCAGACGGTTATCCAAAATAGCTACAACAGTGAAGAGGCCTTAGAACTAGCCCTAGAGAGGGCCATAAGAAGAGTTGGTAAAGAGCGCGAAGATCTACTTAAAGAGTTACAAAAGAGGGGCTTCTCCTACTACGAGATTACCACCTTTTTAGATGAAAAAGGGGAGGGCTACTAACCCTCCCCGCACTCTTAATATTAAAGATTAATCTTCTAAAACTTTAAATGCATTGCGACCAGCATAGACTGCGGTGTCACCGAGGTAGTCCTCAATGCGCATCAGCTGGTTGTACTTGGCCAAGCGGTCAGAGCGGCTCATTGAACCAGTCTTAATTTGTCCGGTCTGAAGGGCTACGACGAGGTCGGCAATGAAATCATCTTCGGTCTCACCTGAGCGGTGGGAGACTACAGCAGTGTAGCCAGCCTTGTGGGCCATCTCGATAGCTTCAAAGGTCTCGGTAAGGGTACCAATCTGGTTAACCTTAATTAGGATTGAGTTGGCGGTTTTGCTCTTAATCCCCATGGCAAGGCGTTTGGTGTTGGTAACAAAAAGGTCGTCACCCACGAGCTGGACTTTGTCGCCAATGGCGTCGGTGAGCATTTTCCACCCTTCCCAGTCATCCTCATCCATCCCATCTTCAATTGAGATAATTGGGTATTTCTCAGCCCAGCTGGTCCAAAGTTCAACCATTTGTTTGCTGGTGAGACTCTCACCGGTAGACCATCTAAGTTTGTAGGTTTTGCTCTCATTGTCGTAGAGCTCACTGGCAGCAGGGTCGAGGGCAATCATGAAGTCCCCATCTCTTCCAGCAGTGTAACCAGCGTTCTTAATCGCCTCCATGATAACCTCAAGGGCCTCTTCGTTGCTCTGAAGGTCGGGTGCAAAGCCCCCTTCATCACCAACAGAGGTGTTGTAGCCTCGCCCTTTGAGGACACCTTTAAGGTTGTGGAACACTTCCGAGGTCATCCTAATTGCCTCTCTGATTGAAGGGGCCCCAATCGGCATAACCATAAACTCTTGGAAGTCTACTTTGTTATCGCTGTGGGCTCCGCCGTTAATAATGTTAGCCATTGGTACAGGCAGGACGTTGGCATGGTAGGCGCCAAGGTATTTAAAGAGGGGGAGGCCGAGGAACTCAGCAGCTGCTCTGGCAGTTGCCATTGAGACCCCTAAGATAGCGTTAGCTCCCAACTTCCCTTTGTTTTCAGTTCCATCGAGCTCAAGCATAGCTTTGTCGATAGCTACTTGGTCTAAGGCGTCCATCCCTTCAAGCTCTGGGGCAATAATGGTGTTGACGTTGTCGACAGCCTTGAGAACCCCTTTACCCATGAAGCGACTCTTATCGCCATCACGTAGTTCAACAGCTTCGTAGATCCCGGTTGAGGCCCCTGAGGGAACAGCGGCGCGTCCCATCGATCCATCTTCTA
>Ga0172377_10002730_pt1 | contig 18099 bp, 12 predicted proteins | sample Pumphouse3metaG_FD_119749 | JGI IMG/M metagenome (GOLD analysis project Ga0172377, IMG submission 119749) | Leachate microbial communities from a municipal landfill in Southern Ontario, Canada - Pumphouse #3 metaG | ecosystem: Engineered > Solid waste > Landfill > Unclassified | place: Canada...
TCCTGATTGACTAAAGAGTCTATGCAGGAGGCCAGTAGTTTTTCTCTGTTATAAGTACAAACAATGACACTGATCATTTCGCTAAATTACGGTTAAAGAATTAAACAAAAATAGCAATGATTCGGAAAGAAAAAAATCTTAATTCTTTATTAATCACCTAAATTCCGAAAGAAAGTTCGTAATGAGCATTCAAATAACAAAAAATCAGGAAATAACCCGATTGAATCATAGCATCCTCTATGGTGATTGAGGATTACTTAGAATAACGACTGATTTGAAGTTATATGTATGCGTAATAGATAATTCTTTGCGGATTTTAGGTATTATATTTTAAGATATTTAAAGAACCCATTCTTTTTTCCCAGATATCCGGTATGATATATTTTTGAGTTTTTATCCTTATTTGTTTTCAGGTATTTTTGAAAAAATCTTATGTATTTTTTTAATATCAAATTTCGAACTACGGTTGTAATAATAGATCCCGTTCCGTTCCTGTTCTACATCGGTAAACTGTGTATAACAATAGCCCCATACATTGTCTCTTTTAATAATGGTATCCACTAATCCTTCCAGACGACTGTAAAATTCATTTAAAGTTTTTGGAGAGTTCCCGTAACCCCAACCATTGTCCTTTATCTTTTTAGAATCCCATTTTATTCCCCCGAATTCATCAATAAGATATGGCTGTCCTGAATATTTTGCAAACGGATTCTTTGAATAATTGCTAAATACTTTCCCTTTAGAATCAGGAGAAAGGATTTGAAAGAGCTTTTCCGGATCCTGAGCATAATTATGTACTGTCCAAATATCGGTTATAATATGAGTATCACCGCTAGCATCGTTTACAGGACGTGTTGGGTCAAGTAATTTTGTTAAATTGTAAATATCTCTGGTAAAACGGGGATACTCTTTTTCTGAAGGATGCCAGGTTTCATTAAATGGTGTCCATGTAACAATTGACGGATGATTTCTTTCCCGAACGACATTTTCTTGCCATTCTGACATAAAATTACGGGCTGCCTCTCTACTGTTTACATCCAACCCCCAACTTGAGGATTCTGCCCATGTTAGAAATCCGAGTTTATCTGCCCAGTAATGGAAACGTTCCTCAAAAACTTTCTGGTGTAATCGTGCTCCGTTGAATCCTGCCTGCATCATTAATTCTATATCTTTTTTTAGAGCTTTATCGCTGGGGGCTGTCCAAATTCCGTCAGGATAATAGCCCTGCGCCAGAACTAACCGCTGGTAATAAGGAACATTATTCAGGAAAATTCTATTTCCTTTAATACTGATTTTACGCATTCCAACATATGATTTCACCTTATCTATTACCTGCTTTTTTGAGTTAATAACTGTAAGTTGTATGTCATACAAGAAAGGATCTTCGGGAGACCATGTTCTAAGTTTTTTTATGGGAAGTATACACACGGCACTGTTACTAGACTTTACCGTTTTTTCTGAAACTGTTTTTTCTCCTTCTTTTAAGGTTATTTTTAGTTGGTTATCATTGTCTTCTCCATAAAATATTGGCATAATTACAAGTTGTTTCTGATCAATATCCGGAATCATATGTATTTGTTTTAATCCGAAAGGTGAAATTGCTTCCATCCAAACGGTTTGCCAAATACCTGTCGTTCTTGTATAAGAACATCCATCGGAATAGAATTTATAACATTGTTTTCCTCCGCCTTGTATATTAGAACGAAGGTTGTTAGAAACGTGTACTACCAGATTAGCATTTTCCCCAGGTATTGTCAAATTACTGATATCCAGATTAAAAGGAGAGGTTCCTCCGTAATGACGACCGGCAAATTTTCCGTTAATGAAAATTTCAGCTTCATAATATACAGCTCCAAAGTGAAGAATTACTTTTTTCCCTGTCCATGCTGTTGGTATAATTATTTTTTTCTGATACCACATATAGTTTATGAAATCCTTATGTTCTATTCCTGACAAGCTACTTTCAGGACAGAAAGGGACTATGATTTTTTTATCAAAACCATTACTTTTCTCAAAACCCCTGTCTTTACCTGAGTTACCGAAGTCAAAACAATAAGTCCATGGACCGTTAAGATTTAACCAGGCTGTTCTTTCAAATTGTGGTCTGGGATATTCAGGTCTCGGTATTTGCTGTGCATGAACATTAAATACTAAAATTAGAAAAAATAGAAATAATGAATTTTTTTTCATGGTTTGAGATTTTAACTTTACGACTAAATCAGTATTATGAAACAGTTTTTATGAATTATGTCCTATAATAAAGAAAACTACCAAATGTAAAAATAAAAATGATTTATAATGTTGAAATTATTTCTGAAAATTCAAATTTATAAAGACATCATTTTATGAAGTGTGTAAGTTGAAAAACACAAAGGGATAAAATATCAGGTATTTATTATAATGAAAAATACCGCATAGTTAAGATCTCCGATGTTTCTTTAAGACAGAGTTCCTTTTAAAATATTTACTGAAATGAATTCCATTTATCTTATTCGATACGTTTACTTTTTCTTTTATACGTGTTAAATTATTTATAACAATACAATAACTATAAAAAATATGCAAATAAGTAAAATTATTCGTAAACTTATTGTTATTATTCATTAATACACAAAACCATATGAAACATTTAAAAAGATTTATCTGTTTATATTTTTCCATTATAATGGCTTTTTGTTGTTCCTTCTCTTTATCTGCCCAGATTTCAGAGGAAACTTACTCAGTAATTCGCGGATACATTGTAGATAAAACAAATGAAGATCCCCTGATTTATGCCAATATTTCAGTGCCTCACACAAATATCGGTATGGTAACAAATGATGATGGTAAATTCTTGCTTAAAATACCTGATTCTGTTGCTGTAAAAGAAATTATTGTTTCGCATATAGGATATAAGAGTTTTTCTTTTTCATTTCAAAAAGGAGGGATAGAAGATATACGTATCGGACTTATTCCTGCTGTTACAAGATTAAAAGAAATTATAGTGAGTGTGCCGGATGTTCGTGAGATACTTAATGAGGCAATTTTAAAAATTAAAGACAATTATAGTAATACGGATAATATATTAACCGGTTTTTATCGTGAGACTATAAAAAAAAGGAATCATTATATTAGTATTTCTGAGGCCGTGGCAGGTGTTTATAAACAAAAATATATTTTAGGTGGTGATGAAGATCGTGCAGAAGTTTACAAGGGTCGCCGTATACTTAGCCAGAAGAAAAATGACACGCTATCTGTTAAATTACTGGGGGGACCGAATATAGCTATATATGCTGATATAGTTAAAAATCGTGAATTACTCTTATCTCCTGATATGTTAGATAAGTACAGTTATAGTTTTGAAAGAATAATTTCTATAGACAAACGTCCACAATATGTTATTGTTTTTGTGCCACATGTTACAACCCCTTATGCACTATATATAGGGGAATTGTATATCGACAAAGAAAGTCAGGCTATTACCCGTGCTATATTTCATTTGGATATGGGAGATAAAAATAAAGCTACGGAAGTAATTCTTAAAAAGAAGCCCCGTGGACTGCATTTCGATCCTCTTAATGTGGATTTTATAGTTACCTATGAAACAGGATCTGATGGGCGTACCTATCTTCGATACATCAGAAATGAGATTTATTTTAAATGTGACTGGAAGCGTCATCTTTTTTCAACAAAATACGATGTCACTTCAGAAATGGTTATAACAGATTATAAAAAAACAGACAGACGTATCCCTTGGCGTCGGACTTTTCGTAGTTATCAATCTCTTACTGATAAGGTAGAAGATTTCGGGGATCCTGATTTCTGGGAAGATTATAATATACTTGAACCAACAGAAACTTTGGATAAAGCTGTAAATAAACTTAAGAAAAAAAGATAAAAGAAAAGTATGGTTTTGTCTATACTTTTCTTTTATCTTTTTTTAATTTTTATTATGTTCGAAAAAATGATGGAAGAAAACTGCCTGAAAAGCTATGGAATTTTTCCAGTATTTCCAGTTGTGCACTCCGGGACGGACTGTAAAGTCATGCGGGATATTTCTCTCTAAAAGTTTTTTGTGTAGATTACAGTTTACCTGATAAAAGAAATCACTGGAGCCACAGTCAAAGGTAATTTGAAGTGAATCAGAAGTAAGTAGATGGACCAGATTAATTACACTGTTTTTTTCCCAGTTCCCAGAATGTTTAGCATAAGTGCCAAGCCTTTTTGAAATATCCCAGTTTTTGGGGAAAGGACGAAGGTCAACTCCTCCGCTCATACTTCCTGCAGCTCCAAATATATCCTGATGACGAAACGCCAGATAAAGGGCCCCGTGTCCACCCATACTTAACCCTGTTATTGCACGTCCTTTGCGGGAAGCGATGGTACTGTAGTGACTGTCGATCCAATGGGGCAACTCTTTTGACGTATACGTTTCGTAACGGAAGGAACTATCTATAGGACTATCCATATACCAGCTGGAAAAGTTTCCGTCCGGGCAAACTATTATAAATTTATACATATCTGCATATTCTTTTATTTCAGGAACTGTTTTTATCCATTTGTTTTGATTGTCGCTATATCCGTGTAACAGATATAGGACCGGATAGTTTTCCCGGACAGAATAATCTTCAGGGGTAATAATTACTGCTGGAATTTCTTTATTCATACATTTACTGTATGTTTTTACCGACTGAATATGAGCCGCTATTAAAGGAACAATTCCGATGAAAAAGGCTAATAAAAAACAAAAAAAGTATTTTTTCATGGGTTAAAATTTATAATTAGCGCAAATTAATAAAAAATGCAAACGTGTTAAACTATATATGTTTTTTTGAAATAAAAATAATTTATTTTAGTATAAAATATAATGGGAAATACTTGTTAGTATGTTTCGGAAATAGAGATAGAGGTGTGGTAACAGAGACTTTAATGAGTGAGGGTGGGCATGATTTATGTAAAAGTTTTTGTTTGGGAAAAGTGTCTACAATGCTACATTATGTTACTTGTAGTAAAATTTCAGAATCTTTTATTTTCCTTGTTTTTCTTTACTATTTATTAAATTGATGAAATATCCGATTGTAGAGAGGTGATTTGTATCTGCATCATTTTTGTTGCCGGTTTGTCTGTCTGTTCCGATTTTTAGTCTGTTTAAAATAAAACTTAACATATAAAAAGAAAGATTGGTTTAAGGCAAGCGAATAATCGTCAGTAAATTGTTTGATTATCTGTCTGGGAATGATTATCTTTATACTTTATAAAAATAATCAAACTAAAGACTTATGAAACAAGATAACAGTCGCAGGAATTTTTTTAAAAAAACATTAGCCGTTACTGCAGGAATTACTATTGTACCGCGTTTTGTTTTGGGCGGGCCGGGCTATACTGCTCCCAGTGATCAGTTGACGCGTGCAATTATCGGGGTTGGAGGTATGGGAAAAGGGCATATCCATTATACTGATGCACGTCTTCTTGCAGTTTGTGATGTAGATCAAAATCATTTAAAAGAAGCCCTTGATATAGCCGGATCCGGAGTTAAGGGATATTCGGATTTTCGGGAAGTGCTTAACCGTCCTGATATTGATATTATACATATAGCGACACCGCCGCACTGGCACGGAATTATGTCAGTTATGGCAGCACGTGCAGGCAAGGATGTATGGTGTGAGAAACCAATGACGCGGACTATAGGAGAAGGTAAGAAGGTCAAAGAGGCGATACATGCAACGGGGCGAATGTTCCGTCTGAATACCTGGTTTCGGTTCAAAGATGTATTTTATGGTATGGGTACCACTGTTAAACCATTAAAGAAGGCAGTTTCCAATGGACTTTTGGGATGGCCGTTAACGGTGACAATAAGTGGAATTACCGGGTTTAACTGGAAGTTTTACTGGGTAGGGAAGACAAATCTTCAGCCACAGCCCATTCCCAAAGTTCTGGATTATAACATGTGGCTTGGTCCTGCGCCTTTAAAGCCTTACAATAAGCACCGTGTACACCAGACATTCAGAGGTTATTGGGATTATGATAGCGGAGGACTTGGTGATATGGGACAACATTATATTGATCCGGCACAGTATGTTTTGAACAAGGATGACGAAAGCCCTGTAAAAGTTGAGGTCGATGCACCGCAACAGGATTCAGATGCAGTAGGAACATGGAGAAGAATAACTTATACCTATAAAGATGGTTGCCGTATTATATTGGACGGTGAAAACAGGGATAAGGATGCAGCTTACATAGAAGGACCCAAAGGGAAAATATATAAAGGATTTCGTTCAACGATACCTCATCTAAAAGAGAAACTTGATCTTCTTCCGGATCCTGTACCACAAATAATAGATTTCAGGGAGAGTGTGCTGACACGGAAAAAATTTGCATTGAATGAAGATAATGGATATCGTTCTTGTACAATCGTAAATATGGGAGCTATAGCGGTACGTTTGGGGCGTAATCTTGAATTTGATTCTGAAAAACAGGAATTTATTCATGATGATGAGGCCAACAGATTAATTAATCAACCCATGCGCGCAGAATGGAAGATGGATTGAAAAGAAAAATAATGGAAGAATCTTTCTATAAACAGAAAAATAATAAAAAAATGATACGGGGAATAAAAATATTAATGGCTGCATTGTTAATGGTATGGATAAGCGTACCAATTATGGGTCAGGACAGAAGAACTGAGGAAACGAAGGTTGCTGATATTCTGGCGCAGTTTCCGGCGGAAAGTATACAGCAGACAGATAAACTTATGGGAGAGATAACAGGCATGGGCGAAGAAGGCATTTTACGTTTTTGTCGGTTAATAGTTTCTCCGGGAACAGGGAATGATGTTCAGGCGAGATATGCTTTAGGCAGCTTAGCAAGATATGCCGGAGCTCCAGGTCATGAAGGAGTAAAAGAAGAAGTGGAAAATTCATTTTTGAAATCGTTGGACCTTTCTTCTGACAGAGAGATAAAAGCTTTTTTTATAAGGAAACTGGGCGTATTTGGAGGCGATGCAACTGTAACGGCCATGAAAAAATATTTGGAGACTAAAGATTTGTATTCTCCGGCCTTGTTTGCATTGACATTTGCCGGAACTGAAAAGGCGAAATCAATAATTTTGTCTTCTTTGCCCGGTAAACCGGTGGATCAACAAGTGGAAATGATTAAAGATCTTGGAAAACTTGAATATCAACCGGCTGAAGCTGTTTTAATTTCTATGGCAAAAGATCTTGATACAAAAGAAGAAGTCAAGAAACAAATTTATTCTTCGCTGGCAAAACTTGGAATGGAAAAGTCGGAAGCGACACTGAAAACTGCGGTGAAAAAAGCCGGATATTCTTCTGATAAGACAGAAGCTATGAATGCTTATCTGGAATATGCACGTAAGATATTAGAAAAAGGAGATAGAAAGCTAAGCCTTTCTATATGTAAAAATGTTTTTAATAAATGTAATAATTCTGATCAGTTGGTTTATCGTTCAGCTGCATTGGAGATATATAGTCAGTTAGAAAAAGGAGAATGTATAAAACTACTGATAAAAGAATTTACAGGTAGTGAGGATAAAGCTTATCGTAATGCGGTTTTACGTATTTCAGGTGAGAATATGACAGATGAAAGTAAGGAGTCATGGTGTGGAATTTTCCAGGAAATTTCAGCAGAGAGGCAGCAGGAATTGCTGAATTTCTTATCCTTTTATCCCGGAGAAGAGATTGTCCAAAAAGTAATAGAACCCGGGTTGTCTTCAGCAGATGAAAACGTGAGGGCAGAGGCTGTAAGAGTTCTGGCTTTTCATGAAAAGGAGAAAGCTGTACAGAAATTGATACAACAGCTAAAAAAAGCCGGTGGAGAAAAAGAATATAAAGCTTTAGAGGAAGCTTTGCTTAACGTATGCAGTAATAAAGACGGAGAAAAATTGTCTTTATCGTTAAATTCGATTAAAGAAAAAGGTCAGTCTATAATTGTGAAAGTTCTGTGTGAAAAGCGTTGTGTAAAACAGGGTAACGTTGTTTTTGATTTTTGCAGCTCATCTGTGTCGGAACTTCGGAATGAATCATATTCAGGGCTGAGTAGAATAGTAGATTCACAGGATCTTGAAAAATTGATATTATTATTGGAAAGAACTGAAGATGTAAAAGAAACTGAATTAGTGGAAAAAGCAATTATATCTATTTATACGAATGATACTCCTCCTTCTGCCGGTCCTTTTTTGAAGGCAATGAAAGTCAGTAATTCTAAAGAAAAATATATTTCTGTCCTTCCCTATCTGAAAGATAAGAATACAATTAGTCAGGTATACAATCTTTTTAAAGAAGGGAATGCAAAAGAAAAATCTGCGGCTTTTAAGGCACTTACAAAATGGAGAGATACATCAGTTCTTCCTATATTGTATGATATCTATTCGAATAAGGAGTTAAAAGAGTTCCATAAAGATGCCATTAGTGCTTTCATAAGGGAGTCGGGATCTGAAAATATATCTGATGATGAGCAACTTTTATGGCTGAAGAAAATAATGCCGGAATGCAAATGCACTGCAGAAAAGAAAGAGGTTATCTGGGCAGCTGGAGGTGCCAAAACCTTCCTTTCATTGTTGTTTGTTTCCTCCTTTTTTGAAGACGATGAACTAGAGAGCACAATAGCCGGTTCGGTAATGAATATAGTGCTTCCCTCTGTCGGAAAAAATAATGGGATGACTGGTGAAATAGCACGTAAGGCCTTGGAAAAATCTAAAAAATTTGTAGGTTCTTATGCCCAGATAGATATACAGGAGTATCTGGACAAGATGAGTGAAGAAGAAGGATTTGTCGCTATTTTTAACGGGAAGAATCTTGACGGATGGCAGGGATTGGTGAAAAATCCTATTGAGAGGTCAAAGATGACCGAGATAGAACTTGCTAAAGAACAGGTAAAGGCAAATAAACGAGTGTCAGAAAACTGGTCTGTAAAGGACGGATGTATATTGTTTAACGGTAGCGGCAATAATCTTTGTACGAAAAAAATGTATGGAGATTTTGAGATGATTGTAGATTGGAAGATCACAAAAAAAGGAGATAGTGGAATTTATTTAAGAGGAACCCCTCAGGTACAAATATGGGATACGTCTAGGGTAGAAGTCGGTGCACAGGTAGGCTCCGGAGGATTATATAACAATAAGATTAACAGAAGTACTCCTCTTGTGGTGGCTGATAATCCTGTAAATGAATGGAATACTTTCAGAATTAAAATGAAGGGAGACATAGTGACGGTTTATCTGAACGGAATTTTAGTAGTAGATCACGTAACTATGGAAAATTACTGGGACAGAAATATTCCTATTTTTCCGAAAGGTCCTATTGAATTGCAATCACACGGAACGAATCTTCTTTTCAGAAATATATATGTAAAAGAGCTTTCTGAAGAGACTTGTATTAGCGAAAAAGAAAAAGCAGAAGGTTTTGTTTCCCTGTTTAACGGAAAAAATCTTGACGGATGGTTAGGAAATAAGACAGATTATTTTGCAGAGGACGGTATGCTTGCAGTTCATCCTAAAGAAGGGAATCATGGTAATTTATATACAGAGAAAGAATATTCTAATTTTGATTTCCGCTTTGATTTTCAACTAACGAAAGGAGCTAATAATGGTGTGGGGATTCATGCTCCACTGAAAGGTGATGTTGCTTATGTGGGAAAGGAAATACAAATATTGGACAATAATGCACCAATATATGCTAATTTGAAAAAATATCAATATCATGGTTCCGTTTACGGAGTTATTCCTTCAAGACGCGGATATCTGAAATCTGTGGGAGAATGGAATAGTGAGGAAATCCATGTAAACGGGGATCAATTTAAGATAGTTCTGAACGGAGAAATCATTTTGGACGGGAATGTTAAAGAAGCATCTAAAAACGGAACTCTTGATCACAAGGATCATCCCGGTTTGAAGAGACATAATGGGCATATCGGATTTTTAGGTCACGGATCCGAATTAAAGTTTAAAAATATACGTATTAAGGAGCTATAAAGTTTAGCTCGTTAGATATTATTATTATTATTTTATTACACAAAAAAAATTAAACGTATGAGAAAAGTAAATTATTTATTACTGTTAGTATTTGTTTTTACGGTCTTTTCCTGCCAAAGCGAAAAGAAAGAAAAGAATACCTTGACCAAGAAAGAGATTAGTGAAGGTTGGACGCTCCTATTTAACGGAAAAGATTTGAATAAATGGAAAATGTTTAACGGTGGTGATGTCACCGGGTGGAAAATTATCGACGGGGATTTATATAATTCAGGCGGTGGTTCTGATCACGGTGGAGATATCATCACAAAGAAAATATTTAAAAATTTTGAATTGTCTTTGGAATGGAAAATTGGTGCACAGAGTAATTCCGGAATATTTTATCATGTGAAAGAAGGCGTTGTGAAGAATATGTGTCTTTCCGGGCCTGAGTATCAATTGATTGATGAAGACTGGAAGGATCCTATAAAGGCATATCAGCATACCGCAGCGAATTATGCCATGCAGCCTACGGTAGGTGCGAAGACCTTACCTGCAGGACAATGGAATACAACAAAAATAGTAGTAAAAAATCCACATGTGGAACATTGGCTGAACGGGAAAAAAGTTGTTGAATACGAGTTATGGTCAGATAAGTGGAACGCTCAAAAAATGGCTGGAAAATGGAAAGATGCTCCATACTATGGAATAGAAAAAGAAGGACATATAGGAATTCAGGATCATGGAGGACTTACGGTTTTTAGAAATATAAAGATTCGTGAACTGAAATAATATATTACCTAAAATCCGCAAGGAATTATCTATTACGCATCCAAATAACTTCAACTCAGTCGTTATACTAAAGTAATCCTCACTCACCATAGCTGTTGGTATGCTTCAATTGGATTACTTCCTGATTTATCGTTATTTGAATGCTTATTACGAAACTTTCTTGCGGAATTTAGATGTTAAATTTTTTCAAATAAATAAGGACGATTATAAATAGTTGTCCTTATTTATTTGATCCTTAAAAATAGATTTTTACAAAATAATTTTATCGGATTGCTATATTATTTGAGTTGTTGTATTTTTTTGAAAAAATAATTTATTTTTAGATTAGTTACGTTTTAAAAGGAGTTTGTAAGCGAAAATGAGTCAGCAGCTTTCTATTTTGCTAATGCTGATTTTTATAATAATTTTATTTTTTTTAAAACCTACTTTTTAGCGTAATCTCAATTATTAATTTAAAATAAAATTAAACATGAAAAAGAGGATGTCTAAGAAAATAATTTTTTTATCTGTTTTTTTTATTTTTCTGATATTAAAAGCAATATCGCAGACACAGGTAGTACCTGTAGCACCATCCATAGATGAACTTAACAATCCATTTAGTAACAATGATATAAAGATATTTAAAACTCCATACAAAGTTTATTGTCCCGAAACGTGGTTTCATTATATTGGAGGAAATGTAGCCAAATCCGGAATCACAGCTGATTTGGAAGCCATTGCCGATGCTGGTTTTTCAGGTATTCAGCTTTTTCATGGACAATTTGGTGGTCCATGGCCTGGTGTAACACCTCAGATTGCATGTTTAAGTGACTCATGGGATGATGCTGTACATCATACAGCCAAAGAATGTCATCGTCTGGGATTGCGTTTTTCCATGCAAAATTGTCCGGGGTGGGCTATGTCCGGAGGACCCTGGATAAAACCTTCAAACGCAATGCGTAATTTAGTTTGGAGCAGAACAGATATAGAGGGAACTCAAATTGATAAACTTTTACCCGTTCCACAACCAAGTACTGAAGAATGGCGGGATTATAAAGATATTGCAGTGCTTGCATTTCCAACACCAAAAGATGATACCGGAAAATTACTTATACCAAGGTCTGTAAAAAGTGACACCATACTTCCATGGGAAAAAATCTTGTCAGGCGAGAAATATAAAAAAGCTTTTAAACTGAACCCTTCATCAGAAAAAGATCCACATTGGGTAGAAGTAAATTTTTCTGCACCTGTCGTTATACGCACTATTGAATTTTCTGATGTGCAGCGTTTTAATCATAAATGGTGTTATGTTCCGGGAGTACATGTTAAGGTATTTGCTATTTTATCCAACGGAACACTTTGTCAAATATTAAATACTCCAATGCCCCAGGCTGCATGGCAGTCCGATAGTCCTATCACCTTAGCCTGTGATGAAACTGATGGTGTAAAAGCCTATCGTATAGAGATCGTTAATCAACATAATATGGATATACGTTCTATACGTTTGTTTTCTGCGGCCAGAAAGAATAATTGGGAATCAGAAGCTGCATGGACCTTAAGGCGTATTGTCCGTAGTAGTGAACATCCTAAACAATCACCTGAATCTTTTATTCAGGAGAAAGATATTATTGATATTTCAAAATTTATGAACAAATCGGGGCATCTGAAATGGAAGGCTCCTGAAGGGAAATGGACAATTCTCCGTATTGGTAATATTAACGCAGGACAAAAAAATGGGCCGGCACCACCGGAAGGAACAGGCTGGGAATGTGATAAACTTTCAGAGTCGGGGCCAAAGGCTCAATTTGCCGGTTATATCGGACGTTTAAATAATGGCCCGTTAAAAGGAGGTTTACTAAACGGAATGTTAATGGATAGTTGGGAGTGCTATACCCAGACCTGGACTTCTAAAATGGAAGCTGAATTTGCTAAAAACACCGGTTATCAGTTGCGAAAATGGCTACCGGCTGTCTTTGGATATGTTATTGACAACCAAGAAACTACAAGTCGTTTTCTGCGTGATTGGCGTGGTGTTATCAATGATTTACTGGTATCCAGCTTTTATGGATGTATGGCGGACTTAGCTAAAGAAAATGGTTTGAATATAACTTATGAAACAGCTGCCGGAGATGTTTTTCCTGCTGATATCATGGAATATTACAAATATGCTGATGTTCCTATGTGCGAGTTCTGGCAGCCATATTCCAATTCTTATGTAGGTTCTATTAATTTTAAGCCGATTAAACCTACTGCTTCTGCAGCACATTTATACGGTAAGCCCCGTGTATCAGCTGAAGCTTTCACTTCGTTTAACCTTACTTGGGATGAGCATCTTAGTATGCTAAAAGAAGTGGCAAATTTAAATTTTATTGAGGGTGTTACGCATCTGGTATTTCATACTTTTACACATAATCCCCGTACCGACTGGTTGCCTCCTGGCACTTCTTTTGGATCTGGAAGTATAGGAACACCCTTTTTGCGCGGACAAACATGGTGGAAATATATGCCAGAATTTACTTCTTATCTGTCACGTCTGAATTATCTTTTTGAACGTGGGAAACCTGTCTCTGACGTTCTTTGGTATCTTGGTGATGAAATAAATCATAAGCCTGATCAGAAATCACCATTCCCTAAAGGGTTTAAATACGATTACTGTAACCCGGATGTTTTATTGAATCGTCTATCTGTTCAGGATGGGAAAATTGTAACGCCGGAAGGTATATCATATAATTTGATGTGGTTACCCGACAATGAGCGAATGTTACCGGAAACGCTTGAAAAAATTTTACTGCTTGTCCGTGAAGGAGCAGTAATAGTTGGTAATGCACCAAAAGGATTAGCTACGCTGAAGGGAGGAGATAAGTCACAGAAACGTTTTGATTTAGCTGTAAAAGAACTTTGGGGAAACAGTAATGAAAATATAAGGTTTATAGGCAAAGGGAAGGTACTGTCAGGAATTACTATAGGAGAAGCTTTAACTGAGATTAATATTATTCCTGATGTAATTGGGAGTGATGCCTTATGGTTACATCGTCAGACGGAAGGAGCCGACTGGTATTACATTTGTTCACCTTATGGCAGTGGATTTCAGGGAGCTCTTAGCTTTAAAAATAATGATAATCCTGAAATATGGAATCCTGTAACCGGAGGAATAGAACCGGCAACAATCGTTGATCAGGGATGTAGCCGTACGACTCTTCATTTCAATCTTCCAAGGTCCGGTTCCTGTTTTGTTGTTTTCAGAAAAGGAGAAGACACAACTTCTGTTCTGTCGTCTGCATCGGCTAAAATATTATTAAAAAAACAAACACTTTCTTCACCATGGACTCTTTCATTTCCTAAAGGCTGGGGAGCACCTGATTTATTGAAAATTACCGAACTAAAAGCATGGAAAGACCTTACTGTATCCCCTGAAGCCAAAGCTTTTTCAGGAACAGTCACCTACTCAACAACTTTTGATGTGGAAAAATTAAAAGAGAATACGATTTGTTCACTTGATTTAGGTCAAGTGGAAATGATAGCTGAAATATTTCTTAACGGTAAAAAGCTTCGTACTTTATGGACACCACCATATTGTCTTGATATTACCAATGCTGTTAAGTCAGGAAAGAACAAATTACAGGTAAAAGTTACCAATACATGGTTTAATCGATTGGTTTATGATGCAAATCAGCCGAAAGCAAATCGTAAGACATGGGTAATTAGCAATCCTAAAAAAGAAGAACCTTTAAGAGAAAGCGGATTGCTAGGACCTGTAATTATTAAATATTCAACTATAGCAAGTTCTTTAAAATATTGATAATCAAATAAAAAAATAACTCTTCAGGTACATTTTTTTAATAATGGGAAAATGTACCTGAGAAAATTGAATAATAGTGATTTATATGCTTTTTAAGATATGATTATTTATTTTTTTTCAGGTTTCCGCTGACAAGAAATACAGCAGGCTTACCTGAGCAGGGATTTTTTTGGATCACTACGCGTGTTTTATAGACTTCTTCTATCTTTTGATAAGTAACCACATCTTCAGTGGGGCCCTTTGAATGGATTTTACCTTCATTAAGTAATATTAGTCTGTCGCAATATTCTGATGCAGCATTTAAGTCATGTATGATCATTAACACTGTTAGATTGAAATCCTTATTTAGCTGACGGATCAGATCAAGAATACTTACCTGATGTGCAATGTCCAGATGGGAGGTTGGCTCGTCCAGTAATAATAGGTCGGGTTGTTGCGTTAGTGCTCTGGCGATGGCTGCCCTTTGCTGTTCTCCTCCGCTTAGTTCTGATATTAATCTGTGACGATGTTGAAAAATATCCGTTTTTTTCATATATCGGTAGGTAAGTTCTTTATCATTTTTCGTTTCAAAGAATTGAAATCGTTGGAAATACGGGTATCTTCCCATCATGACATAATCTTCTACCGGAATATCATCGTTGTCTGTTGATTGAGAAACTATGGCAATATGTTGTGCCCGCTGTTTTAATGAAAAAGAACTCATATTTTTCCCTTTCAGAGAAATATTTCCTTTAAGAATTGGCAATATTCCCATGATACCTCTGAACAGAGTCGTTTTACCCGAGCCGTTTGGCCCGATAATACCGGCAAAAATTCCTTTAGGCAGAGAAAAATTAATCCCTTCTAATTTAAAAGAAGAATAACCGCAGGAAAAATTTTCTATTTTAAGAAGAGGTTCTGTCATTTATTTTTCTTTTTACTGTTCATCATTATTATAAAAATAGTTCCTCCTATGATCCCTGTTATGACACCAATCGGAAGTTCATTGGGAGAGATTATTGTTCTTGCTACCATATCGCACAATACAAGAAACGAGCCTCCCAGAAGAAAAGAACTAATTAGAAGTATACGATAATCTGACCCTACAATCTGTCTAAGTACATGAGGAATGATTAATCCGACAAACCCGATTACACCTGCTACAGCAACACATACTCCTGCTAGAAGGGAAGCCAGGAAAAAAAGCGTTTTGGTTACAAGGTTTGTATGAATTCCAAGATGCATGGCTTTTTCTTTACCAAGTCTTAATGCATTCAGATCTTTTGCAAAGAAACAGGAAAAAATTAATCCTGTGATAGAAACAATCATGGTTAGCCATATAAGTGAAATATTTGGCTCGTCCAGAGAGCCCATTGTCCAGAAAATTATGCCGTGTAGATTTTCAGTGTCACTCAGGGCCATAAGTATCATCATTGCAGAAGAAGCAATAAAACTGACCATCACTCCCGTAAGCAGCATTCTTTCAATACTAACACTGCCTTTACTGGAACTCAGAAAATAGACAAGAAAAACAATCAATGCAGCTCCAACAAATCCGGCAAGAGGTAGCATAAATTCTCCTAATTTTAACTGTAATCCTAATACGATAATAAAAGCAACTCCCAGTGAAGCTCCTCCTGAAATTCCAAGAGTATAGGGCTCTACCAGAGGATTTTTGTATATTCCCTGCAGAATAACACCAGACAGGCTCAGAGCACCTCCTACTGCAATTCCCAGAAGAACTCGTGGCAGGCGAATCTGGTTTATAAGCATTGAATTTATTGAAGTTTTGTCTTCATTTCCTATAATTAGTTCCAGGACTTTTTTTAGTCCTATTTTTAGTTCTCCTGAAGACAATGCCATAAGTGCAGAGGCTATCAGTGTAAAAGTAAGGACAATAAGAACTATTGACCACTTTATGTATTTCCGGTCTTTTTCTATCATTTTTTTATCTTATTCTTTCATATTCAGTCAGCAGCAATAAATAACTGAATAATCTATTTTGATAATAAATAAATCTTTTGGTTTCAGAAAAAATAATATTTTGGGTTAAGATTTATCTAAAATTCATTATTTCTATAATAGATATCATCTATTATCTCATTAAGAGCTTCTACAAATAAATCAGGTGTTGGGCTACAAGTTTTTTCCTGATCAATAAAAAAGATTTTTTTGTTTTTAACCGCCTTAAGATTTTTGTATGATTCCCATCTTTTTTTTTCTTCCAGGCCGACCATACCCATGGTCGAAATAAAAATCACATCAGGATTGCTTACTAGCACCTTTTCACGGGTAATACTTCCTATAGTAAGATCGTCTGCAATATTTTGTCCTCCGGCCAAATCAATAAAATCTTCCTGGAATGTATTGGAAGTTACTGAAAATAATGGATTTGCGCCGATTTGAAAAAATATTTTAGGGAGACTATCTTTTCCCGGTATTTTTTCTCTTATACTCTTTACTTCCTTCCTTGCTTGTGTTACAATTTTATCGGCAAGTTCTTTTTCCCCCAGTTTTTTCCCTAAAGTTTGGAAATCAGTGCAGATATCTTCGAAAGATTTTTGTAATGGGAGGTATAAAACATCAATATTTAGTTTTTTGAAAGTTTTGATAGTTTCGGGATTTGTCAGTGAGGAAGCGATAATCAGATCCGGTTTTAGCAGAATGACCTTTTCTATATTTACCTGAATGGCAGAAGCTACCACCTGGGCATCATCCGGATTTTTTAACTTACAGAAACTTGTACATCCTACTAGAAAATTTTCACCATGCAGCAGATAGATATTTTTTGTAATTACAGGTGCCAGAGAAATAATTCTTTGAGGAATCTTTGCCTTGGTTGTTATACTGAATATTAAAATTAGAAAAAATAGCAGGGAATATCTTATCTGGCGAAATTTCATTGTGTTTATATGTTTAAGCATTAACCTTTCAAATTTATGGTTTTTTGTTTATTTAATCTTAAATTTAGTATTGAATTTTCCTACAGGTAATTGTATTAGTCTTTTTTAAAGAGCTGTCTGTAACATTAAATAAAGTTGTTATTTGAATACTCATTATGAAATTTTCTTGCGGAATTATAGGTCTATATGTTTCGTGAATAGAGTAAAAATAATATTCTAGATATTAACAATCGGGAAATTTTAAATAACAAATAACCAGCAATAAACAACTAATTTTTTATTTGTCGTTTGTCGTTTCTCTTTTTATTCTATATTTGGCATTCATTAATATTGTAATTAACGATAGTTTATTTTTTATCATGAGAAAATGGCGTGTTGAGGATTCCGCTGAACTTTATAATATTAAAGGTTGGGGAATTAATTACTTCTCTATAAATGAGAAAGGGCATGTATTTGTTACTCCTAAAAAAGGAGGACCGGAAATAGATTTGCGTGAGCTTGTCGATGAGTTGCAAAGAAGGGATATTGAAGCTCCAATGTTGCTTCGTTTCCCTGATATTATCGATAGCAGGATCGAAAAAATGGCCACCTGTTTCAAAAAGGCTACAGCTGAGTATGAATATAAAGGACAAAATTTTATAGTTTATCCTATAAAAGTTAATCAGATGCAGCCGGTAGTTGAAGAAATTGTCAGTCATGGCAAA
>Ga0172377_10002733_pt1 | contig 18089 bp, 17 predicted proteins | sample Pumphouse3metaG_FD_119749 | JGI IMG/M metagenome (GOLD analysis project Ga0172377, IMG submission 119749) | Leachate microbial communities from a municipal landfill in Southern Ontario, Canada - Pumphouse #3 metaG | ecosystem: Engineered > Solid waste > Landfill > Unclassified | place: Canada...
AAGGGCAAGCTGGAGCAGAAAGAACTCTTCGTACACCAGCCTGTACCGGGCTTCCTTAAGGGCATCCTGGCTCTCCGGGAAGTGGATGTTCTTTACGGCGCAGGCCGCATCTATAAGATCGCGCTTATCCAGCACATCCGCAGGGAGGACGTCTTGTATATCCGGCAGAAACTTGTCCAGCGCACCCCAAAGTATCCGGCGGAGCGTTCCCTGGAACAGCCCTTCCGTAAGGGGATAGACCGGGACAATCCGGTTTGATGACAGGGGATCGGATGTATCTCCCAACTCCTCCCATTCCGGATTTGTTATCTCTAAACCCTTCCCGCCAAACTGCGCGGTACCGTAGGCAACTATATCTTTCCCAAGCAGCTTAAGGAAGCGGTTCTTTAAATACCACTGGTTGAACCAGACCAGGCTTACTACGCCACTGTCATCCCCTATTGCAACCTTTGTAAGGAGCATCTGGCTTTTGGGGGTGCGCACCGTATCTGCCGCAAGCACCTGCCCGCGGACGGATGCGGTGTCGCCGGGCCTTAACATGCTTATCCGGCGGAGTTCCGTGCGATCCTCATGGCGGCTGGGGTAATGACAAAGCAGGCCGCGGGCATCTGTTATCCCAAGCCTGCCCATGATTTTAGCCAGGCGCTCGCCTACTCCTTTAACAAAACGCACATCTGTATCAAGCCCGGAAGTATAAGCGGGCCTGACTGCGCCTTTGATTGACGAGGTTCCCCCTGTGTGCTGCATCTGGTTCCTCTTAAAAAACACCGAGTTATTATAGTCACAGCATTTGTGCATTGTCAAGGTTCGTTATACCTTATATACGGGCATCCGCCTGCACGCATGCGGAAACGCCGTACCGGGTCAAAGAAAAAGGACGGCAAAGCCACCGTCCTTGCGGCTTATTATATCATCTGAGGCCGACCGGTGTAAAGCACCGCATTTGAGGGTTGTTATGCGGATGGTTGCAAGGCCGGAACATCATGTTATGCACATGCGAATAGGCTGAGAAAATTCCCCCCGGTAATGGGTATAAGAAGCTTGTCGGCATATGGAGTTACCGTATCTGATTGCGTTCCCAAGGAGCGGCGAATGAATCTGCACAATGAAGAGCAGAATAAAAAGGGACTGTCGGACGCCAAGCTGGACAGCCTTATCCGTACTATTCTTATGTACAGCCCGGTAAGCATCTGGATAGCAGATAAAGACGGCACGCTGGTCTACCAGAACCAATCCAGCCGCCAGCTCTTTGGTATTGAAAGAGATGAAGAGATACTTGGGAAGTATAACATTCTGCACGATGAAGAGATTATAAAACAGGGGTTCATGCCTGAAATAGAGGATGTTTTTACAAAAGGCAAGTCGGCGGAGTTTATTCTGCCCTACGATTTTTTGCAGATTAAGGCCATCTCCCCCCAGGCTAAACCCACGCATAAAGTTCTTCTGGTACGCATAAACCCGCTTACGGATGCGGAAGGCCACGTTGAGGTGCGTTTTGATGATTATACGGCCAGGTGGAAAATAGAGAAGGACCTTGAAGCATCAGAGGCAAAATACCGCCAGCTTGTAGAGGATGTTGCAGACTGGGTGTGGGAGGTTGACACCCTTGGAAGATACACGTACTCCAGTCCGGCCGTAGAGAATATTCTTGGCTACAAGCCGGAAGAAACAATTGGCAAACCCACCTTTGATTTTATTATTCCTGAAGACAGGGAGAGTTACAAAGAAGCGTTTGAACAGGCTATAAGGACAAAAGGGAATATTAACAAGCTTATCAACCGCAACTATCACAAGGACGGCAGCATACGGTACCTGGAGACAAACGGCAAACCCATAGTAGATGAATTTGGGAGAGTAACCGGGTTTAGAGGGGTAGACCGGGACACTACGGACCGCGTCCGCGATCAGGAGGCTGTCCGCCGGTCCCTTGAACAATACCGGATGCTCTTTGAGAACAACCCTCAGCCGATGATTGTCTTTGATATGTATACGCAGCGCATCCTTGCCGTCAACGATGCTGCAATAGCGCACTACGGTTACTCAAAGGATGAGTTTCTTACCATGACCATAAGGGACCTGCACCCGCAGGAAGACCTCCCCAGGTTTATGGAACTTATATCTCAGCAGGCAAAGGGCCTGGTTAGAACCGGGTACTGGAGGCATAAAAAAAAGGACGGCACAATTATAGATGTAGAGATTGTAGCGCACGGTGTAGAGTGGAATGGCCACCAGGCGCAGCTTGCCATGACAAACGATATTACAGACAGGAAGAGGGCGGAGGATAGGCTTATAGAGACACAGCGTATGCTCTCTACTCTTATGAGCAACCTTCCGGGGATGGTCTACCGGTGCCGGAACGACCATAAATGGACCATGGAGTTTGTAAGTGAAGGCTGTTTTGATCTTACGGGCTATGAGCCATCGGCCCTGCTCTTTAACGCAAAGATAGCCTATGGAGATATAATTCATCCCGATGACCGGGAAACTGTGTGGGAAGAGACTCAGCGCAATCTGGCAAACGGGGGAACGTTTAGGATTACCTACAGAATAATCACTGCAGACGGCAGATTAAAATGGGTTTGGGAACAGGGGCGCGGGATACTCTCGCCCGCCAACAACCTTCAGTTTATTGAGGGCTTTATAACAGATATAACGGAGAACAAGCGGGCGCAGGAGAAGGAGAAGGAGTTAGAAGATCAGCAGAAGGATTTCTACCGGCGCACAATCCTTGCCGCAACGGAAGGGAAACTGGAGATCTGCACAGCAGAAAAAATAGAACAGCTTGGAGGCCCGGCAATTGCATTCTGGCAGCTAAAGAGCGTACAGGATTTAACCTTTATCAGAAGCAGCGTGGCCAGGGTATCTAAAGAGCTGGGCATGGAAGAGGCGCGCATCCAGGATTTTGTTCTGGCCGTTGGGGAGGCCACCACAAACGCCGTAAAGCACGCCGGCGGCGGTGAGGCAAGGCTTCACAAAGTAGATGACGGACTGTTCTTTGTAGTTGCAGATAAGGGCCGTGGCATAGAAGCGCTCACTCTGCCGGAAGTGGCTTTGGTTAGAGGATATTCCACCGCCGGCACCCTGGGGATGGGGTACAAGGCCATACTGTCTATAGCAGATAAAGTGTACCTTTCCACCGGGCCGGGCGGCACCACCCTTGGAATAGAGATGAAACTGCGCCCGCAAAAACAGGAATTCTCTTTTGAGAACCTGCCGGATACGTGGGCAAAATCTACTCCATAACGCGGGAGAAGTTTACAATAGTCACCAGATCATCAGCGCTGACGGCTCTATCGTATATGCGGCTTAAAACGTTTATAACATCCTCCGCATGCCTGAACCCGGGACTCTCCTTCTCTATCTCCCTTGGGGTGAGTTCTGATATACGCTTGACCGCTACGGAATCTATTATGGCAGAGAAGAGCTTCTGACGGAGCCCAAACTTTCTGCCCACGGTAATCCAGATAATCTGCCCGGAGCGGTACTTATCGCTCTTATCCCCAAGACGGATGGTGGCAGTCTTGCGGCCCTTTTTAAGCATGTCGGCGTAGATTTCGGAATAAAAATTGATTGCAAACATGGAGCTCTCCACGGATGGCATCATACACTGGACTCTGTAAACTTGAATTTCAAGTTCAAACTAGGCTTCGGCAGCGGCGTGCCAAGGCACTCTGCGACCGAAGTATCCTCCCCGGGGGTTGATGCACCTTACTTTGGCAGCGATGCCTGCGGTTCTGCGACCGGAGTATCGGCCCCGTGGGTTGGATGTACCTTGCTTTGGCAGCGGCGTGCTTCGCTCTGCGACCGAAGTATTATCCCGGGGGTGGTATCCCTTGCTTCGGCAGCGGCGCCTCCGGCTCATAGGCCAAAGTACCAACAACCATTATTATTTGGCGAGCCGCTAGGGGTATTATAATCCGGCCATGGGCAGCTGTCAAATAGAGGCCGGATGCTCTGGCTGCAGAACATCCGGCTTCTCTTAAAAAGGTACTAACTGTAATCTTCCATCTCTTCTTCTATAGAGATACCGCCCTTTTTCTCATCAATCCTGATATCCGTGACCACCCTGTCCACGCCCTTGTCAAGCACGGCCTGATGAGCATGCTTTATGGCATCAAACACGCGGTCAAGATCGCCCTCCAGAATGGTGCCTACGGGCCCCACCTCATAGTTTAAGCCGGACTTATCTATCTCTTCTACTGCTACATCTATGAAAGGCTTTAGTTCGCCTTCTACCATGGGAGTTACGCTGAATTCTGCAAGTACTTCGGGCATGGTTTCTACCTCCAACGTTGGAATAAGGAGTTTTCTGCAAAAGAGATACCCAATTGGAGCGGAAACAATGCTTATCCGCCCGGGCCAATCACTTCTACCCGCGTTCCAACCGGAGTAATAAGGTAGAGTTTGCGGGCATCATGCCATGTGAGCCGGTTGCATCCGTGGGAGGCCGGACGCCCCAGCAAGGGGTAGTAACGCGGGCTGGTGGCATGGATAAAGTGCCCCCTGTTATAGTTTAAGGCCCAGGGCATGGCAACATTGTAGCTTGATGACCAGTAGCTGGGATGCTTTTTTACTACCTTAAAGACCCCGGCATGATCGTGCGGCTTGGCCATGTGCCTGCCCGGCGGCAGGAAGGTGTGGTTCATGGAAGAGCTTACCGCACAGCACCAGGTTATAACCCCTTGTTTTTGAACGTACAGGCGCTGATTTATCTTTTGATGCAGATCAAGATAAACGCCGTCTGCTCCTCTTTTTGCCATAACACGGGGCCTGAACCGGCATCTCCGTTTATGCAGGCCCACCTCCACCCCGTTTGCATTGAACTCCTTTATTCGCAGCGTAAAGGCTATGGCATCTATCCAGGGCATACGGAAGGGGATGCTCTGCACGCCGGATGCCTCTTTATCTGCAACCGGGATTTGGAATGCGCCCCTGGGGCTTATTCCAAGGGGGGTCCGCTCTCCGCTTAAGATAACCTTAACGCAGGCCGCATCCGGCGAGCCTTCCCAGGCGACGGTATAGGTTTCTCCTTCAACAAACTCCGTGCCGTCAACTGCAAAGAGGGGCGTGCAGGCTGCAATAAATATTATAATTAGGGCGCATATCCAAAATTTTTGCATAATCCGGCTCCTTACAGCAGGACATATTCCGTTTACCCGTGCCGGTTATGCCGGAAACTGCAACTTGTACGGAGAGGAAATTTATGGGGAGATTTTATCTGCCGGCCGCTTCCATATAGGTTTTAAAGATTTTTTCAGCCGTGTATTTCCAGGAGAAAAGGGAGGCTCTGTCTATCCCTTTTTGAGAGAGGTTTTCTCTTAATTCTTTGTCAAGGAGTACGCGGGATATGCCTTCTGCCAATGCCTCCGTGCTGTAAGGGTCTACCATAATTCCGGCATCACCTACTACTTCGGGCAGGGAGGTCTTGTTGCCGGTTACCACGGGGGTTCCGCAGGCCATGGCCTCAAGCGGGGGCAGCCCGAATCCTTCATAAACGGAAGGGTAGGCAAAGAGGTCTGCGGCGCTGTAGAGGATGGGCAGGTCTTCATAGGGCACGTAACCGGTAAAGACTACATCTGCCCCTATGCCAAGGTTTGTAATAAGCTCACCTATCTCTGATGCCCGCCACCCGTATTTTCCAACAATCACCAGCTTATGCGGGAATCTGCCGGTGGATTTTACGTTTTTGAACGCATGAAGGAGCCTGGGCAGGTTCTTCCTGGGCTGAATCACTCCAAGGGTGAGTATAAACGGGTACCTTAGGCCATACTTCTCTGCCGCCGTATCCTGGGCGGTAGCCTTGTTCACAGGTTTAAACTGCGTATCTGCAGCCAGCGGAGTCACAACCACTCGTTCCGGTTGAACCTTGTAGAGCTCTACTATCTCTTTTTTTGTGAACTCTGATACGGTGAGTATGCGCGCAGCTTTTTTGCTGCCGAGCCTGGTTCCCCAGTCCAGTATAAGCCGGTCTTTAAGCCTGAAGAACTGCGGGTAGCGTTTAAAGGAGACATCGTGCACGGTATCTACCACCGGACACGGCAGAGAGGGGGGCACCGTGTACTGAACATGCGCCAGGTCAACCTTATCTCTGGCCAGGGCGGCAGGGAAAGTGAAGATGCTCCAAAGCCGCTCTGACGGTGCGTTAAGTATGCGCAGGGTGTAGTTTTTACATGCAGGCATCTCCGGTACAGGATGCCTGCCGTTAAGATAGATAATAAACTCTACAGACGGGTCTGCCCCGGCAAGTTCGCCGATTATCCCTCGCCAGTAGGTGGAATCCCCCGTGGACTGTAACTGCACAGGCCGGGCATCTATTCCTACTCGCATTATTTGTCTATCTCCTCATATACTTTGCCGGTCTTTGCGGCTGCCCATTCTACGGACCAGTTCCGCGCGTATGCACTTGAGGCATCCCGGGCGGCGCGGAGGCGTTCTTCATCTCCCAGGAGTTCGTTAACTTTACATGCCAGGTCCTCCGGGTTGCCGGGCCTGCAAAGGGTGAGGCACGGAGTCCGGGCGTTTATCTCCTGCATAAGCGGCAGGTCTGAGGCAACTACGGGCTTCCCGCAGGCTACTGATTTTAAGATGCTGCCGGAATTGCTTGCGCTGGTGAACGGCGAAATTACAACGTCCGTCGCGGCCATAACCACGGGGACTTTATCGTCCGGCAGATAACCGGTGACTCTAATTTTATCTTCAAGGCCGGAGGTACGTACCTGCTCAATAATGCTCTCCGGGAAACCGGATTTGTCTACAGGATGGGCTCCTCCGGCAAAGAGAAGTACGGTATCCTTATCAAAATATCTTGCGGCGTCAATTGCAACGGAGTGGCCCTTGCGCCTGACTATAAACCCGAAGAGCGTAACGGCTCTTTTGCCGGGAATGCCCAGCTCTGCCTTTGCATCCTCGGCAGAGATTGCGCGCGGAGCAGGCTGGGGCGCGCCTTCCGGTATTATGCGAATTATTCCCGGGTTTATGCCCAGTCCAGCAAGCTTGTCATGATACTCCTTTGAATGGGTTATCAGCCTTTGCACATTCCTGCCTGCCAGAATCCGCCGGTTGAAAAGGCGTTTGTAGATGCGTATGTGCGGTTTGTCCGTCTCGCCCAGGTCAAGGTCGTGGACGGTTACAATGGCGGGAACCTTTATGTTGCTAAGAAGGCTGTAGAACCAGTTACGATGGACGGCCATGCCTCCAAAGAAGGAGTACTGGTGCTGAATGTGGGCCGCATCAGAATCGTTGAGCCGCCGGACTAGTTCCGGCACGGACTGCGCTGTGCATCCGTCCAGGCTTACAACATCTACCCTATGCGTCTTCCTAAGCTCCCCAACAAGCGAGCGGGAATATTGTGCCACCCCGCAGGGGACATCCCAGCTGGAGGCATACGCCACCCTCATTTTAATCTTCCCTTTAAGGCATATTTTACATGCAACAACAGCAGCAGCACTCCCGATACTGCGCGCAGTGTTGCGGCTTGCAGGAATCCATGGTGCTTTCTATAGTATAAGTACTGGCTTCTAAATGCAATGTGGCTGGTGGCGAGCCCGGCTTTCCTGGAACCCTGCGCCCAGTGGTGTATCACTTCCGCTTCCGGCAGGTACCATACGGTAAACCCGGCATCCTTGAAGCGGCGGCACCAATCCACCTCTTCATAGTACATGAAGAACCGTTCGTCCAGCATGCCCACTTTATCTATTGCCGCGCGCCGGACAAGCATGCACGCGCCGCTTACCTCGTCTACCTGCGCCCTGGTATCAAAATCCCTACGGCCCCATTCCATCTCCGGAACAAGCGTTACTGCCAGTTTGTGCAGTTTAACCATGGCGAGGAGTTCCCTATAGATCCGGGTGAACCTCCGCCCGTTTTTTTGAAGGCTGCCGTCCGTGTTCAAAAGCTTGGGGCCTATGACGGCGGCATCCGGGTGAGATTCGGCAAAGTCAAACATGGCCTGCACAGAGCCGGGCAAAAGCTCTGCATCCGGGTTAAGGAGCAGGATATACCGCCCGGAAGCCTTTTGAATACCAATGTTGTTGCCTGTGGTGAACCCTGTATTGGTGGCGCTCCTCATGAGTACGGCATCCGGAAATTCATTTGCAACCATATCTGCGCTGCCGTCGCTTGAAGCATTGTCTACTACCAGCACTTCAAAATCAACCGGGGGTGCGGTGGCATAGATAGATTGAAGGCACTCGCGGAGCAGCTCGCAGGTGTTCCAGTTGACTATTATTATGGAAATATCCGGTCTCATGCGGCAGGCCGCCTTTTGGAGGAAGATTTTTGGGCGATGACAATGGCATTATCTCCCAGATTCAGCGGCCCTGCAACACCAATGGCGGTCTTTAGTGCCAGCCGTCTAAATAAAGAACCTACGGAAGTGTTATACTGCAGCGTTGTGTTCTTTTTTGCTGCTATCTCCAGCCCGTTCTTTAACAGCAGGTTGGCAATGGAATTGCTTGTTAACTGCCAGACATGCTCGCATGGCCTTATACCCTCCCACTTGGTTCTACGGAGCCGCCTCATAAGGCCGTTATAGTCCGGAGATGCTATAGCCAGCACGCCACTATCCTTTAAGAGATGAATAGCAGCATTTAGAACAAAATTGGGGTCTGGTAGATGTTCAAGCACATGGTTCATGGTTATTATATCAAATGTTTCTAAACCCAGCCGTTCATCCGGGAAGAACCCTATTAAGGGGTTCAATCCAAAAATTTGTTGCGCATACTTAGTAGATGAATTTGTGGGATCGATTCCAGTAATATCATAACCAATCTCTTGGGCTAGTTTCAGCAAATGGCCCATTCCGCAGCCTATATCAAGCAACCTGCCGCCCGGTTTAAACCTGCCTGCAAGGCAGAGCAACTCGCGGGCCAGCCTGAAATGTCCATCGGCAGGATCAGAGTATACATTCTCCATGACCGTAACCGTTTCCGAATTTCCCGTATTATCAGTCTCTGGCTCATAAAGCGGCATTGGTAGAGTTCTGATGATACATTTGTTGATGCATTGCGACAGCCCAAAGTCGCTTGTCTGTGCAACTATGCTCCATGAGTCAGACCCGCAGATTGGGCAAGTCATCCCAAAATCATCCGGCATTTGAAAGCTCCCCGGGGCTCCCGTATGCTGAGATATAGGCATCCAGCACATTCCCTACATCCCCATCCATCCTGATCCTTCCATGCTCCATCCATATGGCTCGGGTTGCCACTCTTCTTACGGCTTCCAGATCATGCGATACAAAGATTATCGTCTTCCCCTTCTGCTGAATCTCTTTCACCTTGGCGTAACATTTCTGCTGGAAGGCCTCATCACCTACGGCAAGCACTTCATCAACCAGCATTATATCCGGGTCTGTCTGTATAGCTATTGAAAAGCCAAGACGCATCATCATTCCGTTGGAATAAGTGCGTATGGGTGCATCTATAAACTGGTGCAGTTCCGCAAAGTCCACAATATCATCAAGACATCTTTTAAGTTCACGCCGGCTTAATCCCAGTATGGCGCCGTTCAGGTAGATATTCTCTACTCCCGTAAGGTCCGGGTGGAACCCGGCGCCCAGATCAAGGAGCGTAGACAGCCTGCCGTTTATGCTTATGCTTCCGCTTGTAGGCTTGTATACTCTTGCCAACACTCCAAGAAGCGTACTCTTACCGGAGCCGTTTTTGCCGGTGATGGCCAGCGTCTCTCCCTTGGCAACATTAAACCTTACATTGCGGAGAGCTTCAACCTTTTCGCTGCCGCTTTTATTAAGAAGCATGAACAGCCCTTTAAGAGTGCCCGGCCTGCCGTGCGAAAGGATAAAAGATTTGCACAGGTCATGCACAGAGACCGCATAATCGGATTTAAAGTCTTTCTGCAAATTTCCACTTCCTGCTGTTAAAAAACGCATATCCGGCAATAAAAATAATAAGAGATGTGAGCGCAGCCAAACCCAGGTAGGCATAGCTTAAAGGTATATCATGAATTGCCGGAGATGTTGAAGTAGCAGCCACGTTAAACGGCGGCAGCAAAATTTTTCTATACGTTGTAATTAGATATGCCAGCGGATTCCAGTAGAACAATTTAAGAACCAAGGGCCTGTAAGCTGCAGGAATACTGGAGCCTTTAACAGTCTCTATCAGATAAAAGATAGGCAGAGTGAAGAGCAGCAGGTTAAGAAGCACCGTTGCCATATATTTGATATCTTCATAAAAAACGTTAAGGCTGGCAACAAAGAACGCTACTCCCATATTGAGCAAAAACTGTATGCAAACAACAACGGGCAGCAGAAACCATGTTGCAAGTATGGGAGTCCCCAGCACAAGCAGATATACAAAGAAGACCAGCAGCGCCAGAATAAAGTGAATAAGGTTTGAGATAACTATGGATATAGGGAGTATCTCTCTTGGAAAATATGTCTTCTTTACCAAGTTGGCATGATAAATCACGGCAGAGCTTGCATCCAGCACGGACATTTGAAAGAACGTCCAGGGAAGAAAGGCGCAGAGAAGGTAGGCTGAATAGTTGGGAACGTTGTAGCGCATTATCCCTTTAAATGCAAAAGTAATTACGGCTACCTGTAAGAGCGGGTTTAAAAGCGACCAGAAAAACCCCATAACGGAGTTCTTATACCTAACCTTTATATCACGCACTACAAGATTAACCAGCAGCTCACGATATCTGATAGTTTCCTTTAGTTCGTTAAGCACTTTCTGCCTCTTGGTTAACTTACTCTCGCCCCACGGCCCTGGTAATCCATCTATTTCCCGGGAAAGAAACAACCCAAAGATGAATGTTAAACAATGTTATGATATGAATAAACTAATAAGTACAATTACTTAAGAATCAACTACAGACATAGTATAGCTCTGCCCCCGCTAATTGTCAACCAGAGCCCTCGCCAGTTACTGCTCGGTGATTATGCTCCATGCGTATAATAAAATACAGCACAACATGCACCGTGCCTAGAGCAAAGCCTTTGCCTCCCGCACTGCATCAAGCGCCGTCTCCGCCATCTTCTCATAGCGCTCCTTTTTATTTCTTATCCTGGCCTGGAGCTTGGGGAGAAGGCCAAAATTGGCGTTCATGGGCTGAAAGTTCTCTGTCTGCGGGGAGGATATGTAGTCTGCAAGAGCCCCCGTCATGCACTCCCTGGGGAACGTCACCGGCTCCCGCCCGCAAAGGAACCTCTCTGCGTTTATTCCGGCAAGGATTCCCATGGCGGCAGATTCCACGTAGCCCTCCACCCCGGTAATCTGTCCGGCAAAGAAGATGTTTGGGTGCTCCCGCATCTGAAGAGTGGGCAGAAGCAGCTCTGGAGACTCTATATACGTGTTCCGGTGCATCACCCCAAAACGGGCAAACTCTGCGCGCCCAAGGCCCGGAATCATGTGAAAGACACGCTCCTGTTCCCCCCATTTAAGCCGGGTTTGAAAGCCCACAAGGCCCCACAGAGTCCCTTCTGCGTTCTCCTGCCTTAGCTGTACCACGGCATAGGGCCACCGCCCCGTCCTTGGATCATCAAGACCCACGGGGCGCATGGGGCCGTGAGACAGGGTCTGCCTGCCGCGCGCCGCCATCTCTTCCACCGGCATGCAGCCCTCAAAGAGTTTTAAGTCCTCATAACGGGCGGCGGGCACCTTTTCTGCAGATATAAGAGCCTCCCAGAAGGCGTTGTACTCCTCCTCCGTCAGCGGGCAGTTAAGGTATGCCGCCTCCCCCTTCCCCCAGCGGGATGCACGGTAGACTTTGCCGTAATCTATGGAATCTGCCGTAACCGTAGGAGCCACGGCATCATAAAAGTAGAGGTAACCCCGCCCGGTCAGGCGCGCAATATCTTCTGCAAGGGCAGGGGATGTGAGCGGGCCGGTGGCAACAATTACCACGCCCTCCCGCGGCACCTCCGCCACCTCTTCCCTTACAATCTCCACGTTTGCAAGCTGTGAAATCCGCTCTGTAACGCAGGCGGCAAAACGCTCCCGGTCTACCGCCAAAGCCTCGCCCGCAGGCACCCTGTTCTCTCCGGCGCAATGCATGGTAACAGACCCAAGCAGCCGCATCTCTTCCTTTAACAGCCCGCAGGCATTTGAGGTAAGGTTGGATTTTAAGGAGTTGCTGCATACAAGTTCTGCAAACAGGCCGGTAGCGTGTACGGGCGATTTCTTTTTGGGGCGCATCTCAAAGAGGCGCACGCGGGCGCCTCTGCTTGCGGCATGCCAGGCCGCCTCAGAACCGGCTAGCCCTCCGCCTACCACCGTGACATCACAATCCATGCGCAACTCCGCCCTCCAAAATTTAATCTATATTATAATACCACGTTGCAAGGAAGCATTGTTGAAACTCTTCCTCTGTGGTATTATTTGAGGAGGCATACGCCGGATTAATCTATAACACTACAGTTGCATGTTAAACCAAGGGTAATTATCCCGCGGTTAGAAGGATCTAAGAATGTCTTACGGACAAACCAGCCAGCCTGTATCCTGCGTTGTTCCGGCTTACAATGAAGAAAAACATATAAGCTGCGTGCTTGAGGCCCTTTGCAACATGCCGGACCTGGTAAAGATAGTAGTTGTAGACGATTCGTCTACCGATCATACGCCGGAGGTAGTCCAATCTTTCTGCGCTAAAGACCCCCGCATACAGCTTCTGCGGCTCCCCGCAAACCGGGGCAAGGGCGGCGCCATGGTTGAGGGCGCAAACTGCACGGGCACGGACCTTATAGTCTTTCTGGATGCAGACCTTGTGGGATTAAACCGCAACCACATCACGGCGCTTATAGAGCCGGTGATTAAGAATGAATGCAACATGACGCTGGGCATATTTACGCACGGCCGCACAAGGACCGATTGGTCGCACAAGGTTACGCCCTTTCTAAGCGGACAGCGCTGCATAAAGTGGAGCGACTACCAGAACGCTCCAGAGCTTAAGAAGGCCAGGTACGGCGTAGAAGTGGCGCTTAACCTGCACGCCTGGCATAGAAAGTACCGGATAAAATCCATAGAATGGCCCGGAGCCACCCACGTAATGAAACCGGAAAAGATAGGCCGGCTCCAGGGGATGCAATCTTATTTTAAGATGTACGGCGAGATTGGCGCATACGTTTTAAGACACTTCTTAAAAGATAAAAGCCTGTGAATGCAGGCTGGCAGCAAATCATCAAGCGCGCAGAGCCTTGCGTTATTTGACAGCATAAGACCCCCATGCTAGAATTCATTAGATAAGCAAGAACCTTTCGGGATGATGTGAATGCGTCGTCCCTTTTCTTTTAACCAAGGAGCGGCTTTATGGATGAACAATCTGCTGCCAGAAGAGTTCAGGAACTAAAGGATGAAATAAACTTTCACAACTACCGGTACTATGTGCTGGACTCGCCCGCTATCTCTGATGCGCAGTATGATAGGCTCATGCAGGAGCTCTCTACGCTTGAAGAGGCGCACCCGGAGCTTGTCTCCCCGGATTCGCCCACCCAGCGAGTGGGAGCCGCCCCCGCCGCCGCATTTGAATCTTACACCCACCGCCAGCCCATGTTAAGCCTTGCAAACGCCTTTAGCCCGGATGATCTTACGGCGTTTGATTTGCGAATAAAACGCATGCTCTCCATCCCCCAGGAAACAGAGCTAGAGTATGCGGCAGAGCTTAAGATAGACGGCCTGGCCATATCCCTCACCTATATTAACGGAGAATTTGCAACCGGCGCCACCCGCGGAGACGGGTTCACCGGAGAGAACATAACAACAAACCTGCGCACGGTAAAATCTGTTCCGCTCCGCCTGATTAACGCCGCCCCAAAGAGCAGCCTCTTTGACCAGCAATCCATCCCCTCGCTTGTAGAGGTGCGGGGAGAGGTCTACATGGAGCACCAGGAGTTTGAGCGTATCAACCGGGAGAGGGAGGCCGCAGGAGAGTCCGCTTTTGCCAACCCAAGAAACGCCGCGGCGGGTTCCGTGAGGCAGCTTGACCCAGGCGTTACGGCGGGCCGGAACCTTTCTATCTTTGTCTACGGGATGGGCTTTGTAGAAGACGGCGGATGGCATACGCATTTTGAAGTCTTGCAGGCGTTTGGGGAGTGGGGGCTTAGAACCAACCCCAATACCCGCATCTGCCGCGGGATAGAGGGCGTTTTGGATTTTGTAAAGGAATGGACGGAGAAGCGCGGCACCCTTCCTTACGATATAGACGGCATTGTTATAAAAGTGAACTCTCTTGACCTGCAAAGGCGGCTGGGCGCCGTGGCCCGGAGCCCCCGGTGGGCGCTGGCATATAAGTTTCCAACCATCCAGGAGACAACGGTTGTGCGGGATATTATAGTCCAGGTGGGCAGGACGGGCGCGCTCACGCCGGTTGCCGTTATGGACCCGGTAGAAGTGGGAGGAGTCACCGTAAGCCGCGCCACCCTTCATAATGAGGATGAAATCCGCCGCAAAGACGTGCGCATTGGCGACACGGTGGTAATTCAGCGGGCGGGCGATGTAATCCCAGAGGTTGTGCAGGTAATTGCAGACAAGCGCACGGGGGATGAGCAGCCCTTTGTCATGCCGGACCATTGCCCGGCCTGCGGAGGGGATGTAGAACGCCCGGAAGGAGAGGCGGTGGCCCGGTGCGTAAACATTGCCTGCCCCGCCCAGCTAAAAGAACGCATAGTACACTTCACCTCCCGGAACGCTCTTGATATAGAAGGGGTGGGCCCGGCGCAGATAGAATCCTTTGTAGACTGCAAGCTTATCCATGACCCGGCGGATCTCTACACCCTTAAGCTGGAAGACCTGCTTCCCCTGGAGAGGATGGGGGAGAAGCTTGCAAAAAAAATCCTCCGGAATATAGATAAAAGCCGGGAAACCACACTCTCAAGGCTAATCTTTGGGCTTGGCATAAGGCATGTGGGCGAGCGCGTGGCCCAGGTTCTGGCAGAGCACTTTGGCTCCCTTTCAATGGTGGAAGCCGCCTCAAAAGAAGAACTCTCCCAGGTGCCGGAGATAGGGCCTGCAATTGCGGAGAGCATAGTAGATTTCTTCCTTGAACCCAGAAACCGCAAAGTGCTGCAGAAGCTTTGCATGGCCGGAGTTAAACCGCGGGTAGAAACAGTAGAGGCGGGCGCAACCCTTTCCGGAAAGACCTTTGTTTTTACAGGCACGCTAAAAAGCTCTACGCGCGAAGAGGCGGAAGAAAAGGTCCGCCGCCTTGGGGGAAAGGCCGCCGGAAGCGTAAGCCGGAACACCAGCTTTGTGGTAGCCGGAACAGAGGCGGGTTCAAAGCTTAGAAAAGCGCAGGAACTGGGCGTGCGGGTGCTCTCTGAAGAAGAGTTCCTGGAGATGATATCCTGAAAATATGGGGCGCCTATGCAAAGTCGCAGAAACCCGTCCCTATATGAAACGCCGTCTTATTTGGAGATTGAATGAGAAGAGCCTTAAGAACATGGTGGCTCCCCGCGCTCTACATGGGGATTATATTCCTGCTCTCTGCGCAGTCCAGGCTGCCGGTGCCGCGCGGCCCCTGGGTGCTGTCATGGGACAAGGCGCATCACTTTACGGCATATTTTTTTATGGGGCTCCTAATCTTCAGGGCGGCCGGATGCTCCCCCGTATGGAAGGGGATGCCCGTCTTACTTCAGACTATCCTTATAGGAACACTCTATGGCACGCTGGATGAGTTCCACCAGTTCTTTGTGCCGGGGCGGGATGCAAACCCTTTTGATCTGATTGCAGATATGACAGGGCTTATGCTTGCGGCTGCAGCGGCGGCCGTTTTTAAATACTTACGGAGGGATAAAGATGACAGAATCTCAAAATCAGCAAGAGAAAGCCTACAATGTAAAAGATAAGCGCAGGGTTACCCTTGACGAGAACGGCCAGGTGCAGGAGAAGGCGGCCGATACAAAAAAACAGCAGGAAGAAGCCGCCCAGTCACACCCGCACGAAGAGGTTCCCGAAGTTGACGTATACTCCATGTTAAGCTATTTTATAGGGATGCTGGGCGCGCAGGTTTGGCAGTGGCTGGGGCTTATGAAGGGCCCATCCGGCGAGCTTTCAAAAGACCTTACGCAGGCAAAGATAGCCATAGATTCCATAGCGGCGCTTTCAGATCAGCTGAAAGACAGGCTCTCCCCAAAAGAGCAGCAGGAATTGCAGGATATGCTTGCCAACATGCGCATCAACTTTGTCCAGCAGAGCGCAAAAGAATAAAAGCGTCGGGGCACACCGCCCAACAGATTGTTTAAGGAGAGTTTTGTGGAAATAGTATGGGCACCGTGGCGAATGCAATATATTGAAGTGGCAGATAAACCCAAAGGCTGCATCTTCTGCGTGCTTCCGGCAGAGAATGAAGATGAAAAAAACCTAATCCTCTACAGGGGGAAGAACGCATTTGTAATGCTAAACACCTTTCCCTATAACCCGGGGCACATGATGATAATACCCTTTAAGCACACGGCAGATATGCAATGCCTCTCTGATGAGGAGCTTTTAGAGATCAACCACCTGATAAGATACTGCATAAAACTGCTTAAGGAATCCGTAGCCCCGCACGGGTTCAACCTGGGGGTAAATTTGGGCAAATCCGCAGGGGCAGGGGTGGCGGAACATATTCACTGGCACATAGTCCCCAGGTGGGAGGGGGATTCTAACTTTATGCCCGTGCTTGCAAATACCAAGGTAATGCCGGAGAGTCTTCAGGCCACCTACAAAAAATTTAAAGAGAAGCTAAAAGAACTTGGAGAGCCGGAATGACCCTGATAGATGAACGCCTGGAAGAACTTAAATCTAAAGCCCTGGCCTGTTCTGACTGCCCGCTTGCCCAGACCCGCACAAACGTAGTCTTTGGCGAAGGAAACCCAAACACCCCGCTTGTACTGGTAGGCGAAGGCCCCGGGGCCAATGAAGATGCCACCGGCCGCCCGTTTGTAGGCAGGGCCGGGCAGCTGCTTGACCAGTGCCTGGCAGAGAACAGAATTACCAGAAAGCACGTTTACATATGCAACGTGGTAAAATGCCGCGCCTGCATTATAGAGGGCAGAAGCGTAAAGAACCGCCCGCCCCGGCAGGAAGAGGTCTCCGCCTGCTACCACTGGCTTAAGGAACAGCTGGAGATTATAAAACCTCTTGTAATATTATCCCTGGGGGCGCCTGCATCAAATATAATAATCCATAAAGACTTTAAGATGACCCGGGAGAGGGGAATCTTCTTCCCCACGCAGTACGCAGAGTCGGCCATTGCAGCGCTTCACCCGGCCTACGTGCTAAGACAGCACGGAGCGGAGTTTGAGGCGGCGCGGGCCTCCCTTGTGGCAGATATTGCCGCCGCAAGGCGCAAGGTTATGGAGATTAAGAAGGAGCTTGCAGAAAAGGCGGCGCCTCAACCGGAGAATAAACCGGCCCCGCCCCAGGAATTGAGCCTGTTCTAGCTGGCATTCTGTAAACTTGGATTTGCAAGTTTAAACAGGGCTTCGGCAGCGGCGCTTCGCTCTGCGACCGAAGTATCATCCCGGGGGTTTTGCCCCTCGTTTTGGCGGCGGATCTTAGCTCTGCGACCGTAGTAGCGCCTCGGGATGTATTTTAGTTTACACGCCTCTAGGTCATCCTGAGCCTTTTCATGATATCCAGATCGTTCTCTTCCCCTTCCGGGCGTCCGGGGGTTTCAATTATCCCGGCAAGGCGGGCTAGCGCCGGATGGTTTACTATGGCAGAAAAACCCTCCTCGCCTATAAAGCCGTTCCCTATGTTTGCATGACGGTCGCGCCGGGTGCCCAGCGGTATTTTTGTATCGTTTAAGTGAACCAGCTTAAGATTATCTATTCCAACCAGTGTGCTGAACAGGCCTATGGTCTCTTCCACGGCTTCTGCGCTTGAGAGATTGTATCCGGCGCCCCATGCGTGCGCCGTATCAAGGCAGATTCCCACGCGCTTCCCCCAATGCACTGTACAGTTCAGGATGCTGCGGATCTCTTCAAAGAGGGCGCCCATGGAATCCCCGGATCCCGCCGAGTTTTCAAGGAGCAGGGTCACGGAAGGATCGGAGCGTTTAAGCGCTGTATCTACGCTTCTGCAGATCTGCCGTATTCCCGCCTCTGCGCCGGAACCTTTGTGGCTCCCCATATGCGTTACAACGCAGGAGGCGCCAAG
>Ga0172377_10002734_pt1 | contig 18085 bp, 15 predicted proteins | sample Pumphouse3metaG_FD_119749 | JGI IMG/M metagenome (GOLD analysis project Ga0172377, IMG submission 119749) | Leachate microbial communities from a municipal landfill in Southern Ontario, Canada - Pumphouse #3 metaG | ecosystem: Engineered > Solid waste > Landfill > Unclassified | place: Canada...
CACAACTTTCATTCCAATAGCTGAACCTAGAATTTGAGCTTCAGGTTTTTGTGTTGTCTTTATAGTTACTTTCCATGTTGCTTTTCTTCCTTCATCGGTCAAAAAACCAAAATATGGAACATAACCTACAATGGAACCAAAAATATCTAACATTCCACTATTTCTGTTACACCTAGCTCCAAGAACACTGTTTGCAAAAACAACAGCACTGCTTTCAGCCCAAGAAAGGACATCCCCTTTTTGGGGAGTATTTCCGACTTCATCCAAATAACAAGTACAAGTAAATGCATCTGAATTCTTAAGTCCAATCTTTTCTAACTGTTTCTCATACAAACTCTGTTTACTATATATAAACTTATTAAAAACCAATTTCTCAAGTACATTACACGGTACATTTTCATAATCTAAAGGACGTGGATCAACAGTAAATTTTCCCTTCACAGTTAGTCCAGCTTCAATTAGTTTATCCATAGTAGAAAAAACAGGTTTTAGAATTCCTATTCCAAAGCTAGTAACAAGATGGCCACATTCATGAGTTACTTTGACCATTTTCTTAGCTTCAAAAATATCTCCGAAACGGACAAGCGTTTCCATAACTTTCGCTTTTATTTCCCCTTCTTCGCCTGACAAAATCTCAAGTTGAGGCTTTGTCAACTTCATCTTATAGTCATACATGCCAACCTCCTAAAGTACAAGTATTTATATTTTAACACATAATTTTAAAATATGCTAAATTAAATATTTTTAGTTATAAAAAAGGCTACCGTTTTAACGATAGCCTTTAAATTAACTATTATTCAGTTTTATCTTTAATATCTTTATTTTCTTTATTACCCTTCTTTCTTTGATCAATATGAAGATAACGCTTTATTTTCATAGTAGGTGTTCTCTCAAAAGGTTCATCTTGAAGTTCTGTTTGATTAATTCTCAAACTTGGATTAAGTTGCAAGTTAATATTTTCTCTCAATTTCTTAACATATTTGTCAGCATCTGTTCTTGCATCATTAATATTCAGTTTAAAGTTCTGCGCGTATGCCTCAAGATCTATTTTAATTAGGGCTAAAAGGCCACCATTTTCTGGAATAACCAGGCTTTCTTGAACAAATTTCTGGTTATTTATGATACCTTCAATCTGTTCTGGAAAGATGTTCTCTCCATTTGAACCAAGTATCATTGCTTTACTTCTTCCGTTGATAACAAGAAGATTGTGTTTATTCAAATACCCAAGATCCCCACTCTTGAAGAATCCATCTTCAGTAAATACTTCCTTGGTTAGTTCTTCATTTCGGTAATAGCCTTTCATAACCCCATCACCTTTTATCAATATTTCATTTTCTTCTGAAAACTTGATTTGAATCGTTGGAACAATTTTTCCTATACAACCCAATTTATGATTTTTACTTTGAGGCCCACACCCGGCTACCATTGGTGAAGTTTCAGTTAAACCGTAACCTATCGCATAAGGAAAAGTGGTTTGAAATAGAAATTTTTCAACTTCTTTATCAAGAGCACTTCCTCCAATTCCAAAGAATTCCACCTTTCCACCATACTTTTGTTTTATCATTCTTCCAATACTGTGATAAACAAAGTTTTTGGTAAGAGGATTTTTCAAAAGTCGTTGAATCCTTGGACTTTTTTCGATTTCAGGAAGAACAGCTCTTCTATAGGTTTTTTCAATAAGAATAGGAACAGTTAGTAAAAATTGTGGCCTCACCTTCTTGAAAGCTGGAATAAGTACTGAAGGTGTTGCAGGTCTACCCAAATAAACTACTTGACAACCACAAAGAAGTGGAAGAATCAACCCAAGTGTAAACTCATATACATGACTTAAAGGAAGTATAGATAGGAATTTCCATCCTTTTTTAATTTTAAGAAATTCAACAGAACAAATGTCTGCATTCCAAATAATATTTTTATGGGTAAGCATAACTCCTTTTGGAGTTCCTGTTGTTCCACTGGTATAAATGATAGAAGCTAAATCCTGTTCATCAACCTGAGCTTCCTCAACCATTTTTAGTTGTTTGCTGGTAAGTTTTGTTCTGGAAGAATCAAGCCCTGGAAGATTTAGAGCTTCTTTCTTTGTTAACTTTGATTTCAAATCAGCAAAGTTTGCTTCCGGAAGAAAATGTAAATCATCAAGACGAATTTTAACAATCGGTTGATCTTGAATTTTGTAAATATTTGCAGAATCTGCAAAAACAAAAGTTGCTTGAGAATGTTCAACAATCTTATCCACTTCTTCTTTACTAAAATTCGGAAGAATAGAAACGGCAATTCCACCAAAATAAGTAATTGCAAAATAAGCCAAAGCCCAATTCTGACTACTTTCACCAAGTATTACAGCTTTATCTCCTTTCTTCATTCCTTTTTCTTGAAGAGCAATTGCAATTGACTTGACATAAAATATTAATTTCGAATAACTAATTTCACTTAGTTCATCCTCAAAAGTACTAAGAGCAATCCTTTTTTTAAATTTTTGACTTACAGTATCAATCAAAGTTTTCATGGTTGCTACTTTAATCCTATTATATTTTTGTTGCATTTTTACACCTTTTTTCTGACATTTTTTCTTCTTTTGTTAAAATAAACATATTCCAGTATAACATTCTTGTCAAGATTATAGCAAATAGAATATTCTTGACATTTTTTTAAGATAAGGCATTCTTCACTTCATCTATTTTGTTATTTATATCGTAACATTTTTCTAAAAAAATGGATAGATTTCCTCATCAAGTTAAGACTTGATTACCTGTTGATTAGGTGTTTTTTAAATGAGGCTGCCATTTCTAGCAGCCTCAAAGGTTAAATTTATAAAAAAAACAAAAGGAGAAATTATTAATTAGTCCTTAAATTTTTCTCTGTTAATCCAAAGCCCTAGTGCAGGATTTGGGATAAAAAAGATTTTTTCACCATTCTCTAATTTATTATATCCATATTTTAATTTTTTAGGATCATAGATTTTTGAAATCTCTGAATAGGAAGCTGATTTAAAATGAACGCTATCTATTTCCTTTTCACTAATTTTATCTACTGCATAGGTAACAGAAAATCTTCCATCACTTGAACCATGAATTAGATGGGCAGCAACCCCCATATTGTCTCTCAAATCTTGATTTTCTTTAAGTAACTCAAGAGTCTTTAGCCTACCACAATAGCCATACTTTCGAATTAGTCGGTCATTTTCTTGATCTTCCCCGAATTTTTCCACTCCAGGTGCTAATACTACTAGTTCTCCTCCGTCAGCTATTGCCATTCTTGTCCTATAGATTGCTTTGTTTCCAAGCCAGGTACTTTTAAACTCTTTTGGGTCAAGATACACTACGCATTTTTTAATACCTGTATCAACAAAATCAATATTCTTTTCTTGAGCAAGTTTTACAGCATCTTCAAGACACTTTCTTCCCTTACCGATAAAAAGTCCATGAGTTTGTATAACTGAATCAGGAGCAGTACAAACTGTCAGCATAAATAATAGATTTATATTCTTTAGATAATGTTCCATTGCATAGTCGAAAATCTTTCTTACTGGGGTAAAATCACGACCCATCATCCTTTCCATGCCATAAACAGCACCGACAATATGACTCTGGTTTATCATTTGGCTTCCACCAATTCCAACAAAAATATTTTTGCTATGATTTGCCATTCCTATTACTTCGTGAGGAACAACCTGTCCAACTGAAATAATTAAATCAAAAGAAGGATCAGTAAATAATTTATTTACTTCAACATCAATCGATTGATCCCAAAGGTCATCAGTCACTTCTTTAACAAAAGAAGCTGGAACCTCACCAATCTTCACAACATCGCTTCTCCAGTTATGCACCTTAAATTTATCAAAAGGAATATCAAGATACATTTCCTTCACTTGTTCCTCAGTCATTGGAACATGAGTACCAAGAGCGGGAAGAATAACAACCTCAACACCTTTATCTTCAAAATAATGGTATATAATATTGGTTATCAAACCTGAATTTGAAAAAAATCTTGTGAAATCCGGTGGAATTACAAGCACTTTCTTTACTTCTTTTTCATTATTCAGAGCCTCTTCGATTTTTGAAATAATTTCTTTTTTATTAAGCATCTTTTTTCCTTCTAAGCGTTGTAAGTAGTTGCTGCTGTAGAACCACCTTCACCGGTCCAGTTAGTGTGAAAGAATTTTCCCCTTGGGCTATCCAATCTTTCATAAGTATGAGCACCGAAGTAATCTCTTTGAGCTTGGAGCAAATTGGCAGGTAACCTTTCTGAAGTATACCCATCAAAATAACTAAGGGCAGCACTAAAAGCTGGAACACTTACTCCATGCATTACGGCTGCTGAAACTGTCTTTCTCCAAGATGGTATAAGATCTGTAATTGTTTCCTTGAAATATGGATCCAAAACTAAGTTATGAAGTTCAGGATTATTATCATAAGCTTCTTTAATTTTTCCAAGGAATGTAGAACGGATAATACAACCTCCACGCCACATCAAAGCAATTCCACCATAATTTAAATTCCAATTATAAGTTTTTGCTGCTGTCCTCATCAAAGTATAACCTTGTGCATATGAAATTATTTTTGAAGCATACAAAGCTTTTCTAATATTTTCAATAAACTCTTTTTCATCACCCTCAAAAGCGACTTTTTCTTTAGTAAATTCTTTGGAAGCTTCAACTCTATCATCTTTCATTGCAGATAAACAACGAGCAAAAACTGCTTCTCCAATCAAAGTCAAAGGAACACCTTCTTCAAGGGCTGAAATACTGGCCCATTTTCCTGTACCTTTTTGACCGGCGGTATCAAGAATTTTATCAACAATAGGTTTCCCATCAACATCTTTGTAACCAAGAATATCTCTTGTAATTTCAATAAGATAACTATCAAGCTCTGTTTTGTTCCACTCAGCAAATACTTTTTGCATTTGATCTGCACTGTAACCCAAAACATCTTTCATCAATTGATAAGCTTCACAAATAAGCTCCATATCACCATATTCAATTCCGTTATGAACCATTTTTACAAAATGTCCAGCACCATTTTCTCCAACCCAGTCACAACAAGCACTTCCATCTTCAACTTTAGCACTGATACCTTGAAGAATGGGTTTTACAAGTGGCCATGCTGCAGGTGATCCACCTGGCATTAAACTTGGGCCCTTTAAAGCTCCTTCTTCTCCACCACTAACACCAGTTCCAATATAAAGAAGACCTTTACTTTCAACTAGTTTGCATCTTCTGATAGTATCCATAAAATTACTGTTTCCACCATCGATGATAACATCACCTGGTTCAAGAACTTCAAAAAGAGCATTAATAAAAGTATCAACTGGAGCACCAGCTTTAACCATCATCATTACTTTTCTTGGACGTGAAAGATTAGAAGCTAATTCTTCAAGACTGTGGCAAGGAATTATATTCTTGCCTTTAGCTCTTTTTTCCATAAAACTATCAACTTTTGCAACAGTTCTGTTATAAATTGCTACTGTAAAACCTTTTGATTCCATATTCATTACTAGGTTTTCACCCATAACTGCTAGTCCTATTAGACCAATATCACCTTTCTTCATTTTTTTCTCCTAAACTTATCTTTTTACTCTTGCGTTGCCTTGGTAAATACTCCAAACCTGAGCCTCGTCGGCAGGAGTTGCAAAATCTGTTAGCACAGTAGTAGCTAGTACACCTGTAGCCCAACCAAATTGAATCCACTGTTCAACATCAAAACCTTTAATTATGGCATAAAGTAGTCCTGCTACAAAGCCATCTCCTCCACCAATACGATCAAGGACTTGAATATTTCTAGGTTCTTCAACAAACCACTGTCCTTCAGTATAAACAATGGCTCCCCAAATATGTTCATTTGCACTTACAACTTCTCTTAATGTTGTAGCAAATACACTGGTTGCAGGATATTGTTTTCTAACTCTTTCAATCATACCCTTAAAACCTTCAATTTTTGCGTTAAGTCCTTTTCCACCAGCATCTGGACCTTTAACACCCAATGCGAGTTGAAAATCTTCTTCATTACCAATCAAAATATCAGATAAAGAGGCAATTTCTTTGAAAATAGCAGATAATTCTTGTTCTCTGTTAATCCAAAAACTAGCTCTATAGTTTAAATCAAAACTTATCAAAGTTCCATTCTTTTTTGCTTCTCGTGCTAGTTCAAGACAAAATACGCTTGTTTCAGGGCTTAAAGCAGCAATAAGTCCACTAATGTGTAAGATTGCAACACCATCAGTAACAAAAAGTTTTTTTAAATCAAAATCCTTAATGTTTAAGGTTCGACCTACTTCTCCAGCTCTGTCATTACAAACTCTTGGTCCACGCATTCCATATCCACTATCAGCAATATTTATCTGATGACGATAACCCCAAGGATTCCCCTGTTCTACACATTTACCATCATATTCGATATTTCTTTTTCTTAATTCTGCTTGAATAAAACTCGCAATAGGACTGTCTTTTACAAAAGTTGTCAAAACTTTAGTTCTCAAACCTAAAGAAGCAGAAACATTCAATACATTACTTTCTGCACTTGTAGATTCCATTTGATATATAGAACTTGTATGAACTGGCATTCTATTTATCGGAGTTAATCTAACTCCCATACTTGTTGGACATACCAAAGCGTAGGTATAGTCTTTTTTAACTTTTAACATCATCGTTCTCCTTAAATATTAAACAAATAACCCATGAAGAGTTTCTCTTACTTTTCCTGTTCCTGAAAGCATCTTCTTAAGATTCTCAAAGGTAGCATCAAAAAGTTGGGAAGTATAAAGGTTATAACCAAAAATCTTTTCATTCTCAAGAATTGGTTTAACTATTTCTTTAAGATTGTCCGTATTTCCAAGTTTAAGCTGACTTACAATCGGCTGAAGCTCTTCTAACATTGGGTCAGGACTCAAAGTAAATTCATTTCCATTGTCATCGATTGCCATAAGATAACGGATCCAAAGTGCGTACACAAAAGGAATAACCTTCAAGTCTTTTACATTAAGATTTTTATCATTCAAATAACTTTTTACAGTTTCTCCAAATCTAATTGCAATTTTCTGACTGGTATCTGTAGCAATTCTCTGTGGAGTATCAGGCATAAAAGGATTTACAAGTCGATTTTCAACAACATCATCAATAAAATCTTTTGGATTTAAAATTTTTGGATCAGTTACTACTGGAAGTCCTTCTTTATAACCCAAAGTTTTTATCATATTTACTATGTCAGAATCTTTCATTTCTTCACTAATTTTCTTAAATCCCAAAAGACATCCAGCAACACTCATTGCTGTATGAAGTGGATTAAGACAGGTACAAACTTTCATTCTTTCTACTTTATTTACAGTGTCTTTATCTGTAAAGTAAATTCCGGCTTTCTCTAAAGCTGGTCTTCCATTAGGAAAACGATCTTCAATTACCAAATATTCACTCTGCTCTGCATTAACATAAGGTGCTATATAAGTTCTTTTTGAAGTAATAATAACCTCTGCATCTTCAAATCCATCTTTTTCAAGCATTTTCTTAACATCTGCATCTGGTCTTGGAGTAATTTTATCAATCATTGATAAAGGAAATGAAACTCTTTTTTCATCAGAAATATAGTCAACGAAATCTTTAGGAACAAGTAATTTCTCTTTCCACTGAGTGGCAACTTGCAAAACTGCATTTCTCAATTTTTCTCCGTTGTGGGAGCAATTATCCATACTCACAAAACTAAATGGATGAGCGCCTGCAATAAATCTTTCATAGGCTAAAGAGGTCACCATTGGAATAATTGTTCGGCATTCTAAAGGACCTCTCTCTATATCATCAATAACATATTTTGGGGTCATTGCGTAACCCTTTTCTGTAATTGTAAAACTTGCCATTTGAAAGGCTGGATTTCTAAAGATTTCTTTTAATTTTCCATAATCTTCACTGTTATCAGGACAACATTTATAGCTTTCAACAACACTAGCAACAACTCTCTTTTCTATAGTTCCATCACTTTTAAGAGTTACAACCAAAGAAAGGTTATCGTGGGGTTTATAAATTTTATCTATGATTTCAAGATCAAATCCTTCACCAACGATAATTCCAGTATCCTCTACTCCTTGCTCAATAAGATCTTGCATTCTTGCAGCCTGAAATCCTCTAAAAATATTACCTGCACCAAAATGAACCCATTTTGGATTCTTCTTGGTATTTTCTTTTACTTTATCAATTGAAAACTGGGGAAGCATATATCCCTTCTCTTTCCAATTCTTATCGTTCAAGCCTTTAATAGTTAGTTTCATAAAATTCCTCCTACGGGAGTTATATTTTAACATAGCTTTTTTTAGATTGCAAGCTAATTCTTGAATAACTAATATATTAGTTATCATAATTTTTTATATTAGAATATTTTAAAACTGAAATATTAACATATTAATTATTTATTTCTTGCAAATTCACTTCGTACGTGTTACAATAATCTTATTATGGATAGTGAAAAGATATACCAAGACTTAAGAACAAAAATACTAAATTTAGATTTTGAACCTGGAACTGAGCTTAAGATTCGTGATTTGGTTAATCAATATCAAGTAAGTCGCTCTCCATTAAGAGATGCACTTAATCGTCTCGCAGGAGAAGGACTTCTAACTATAATTCCACAAAGTGGAACAAAAGTTTCTAAAATTGATCTTAGAATAGTCCGCGAAGAACAGTTTTTAAGAACTACACTTGAACTTGGAGCCCTTTCACTTTTCTTAAAACAAGTCAGCACTACTGAAGGTCAAACCTACATAAGAGAGATGGAAGAAATAATTAAAAAGCAATCTAAAGCTTTTGAAATTAGAGATATGAAAACTTTCCTTCTTCTTGATAATGAATTTCATGGCCTCATCTTTAAGGGAGCTGAAAAAGAAAATTGTTATACCTTAATTCAAACTCATAGTGGAAACTACCAAAGAATTAGAAGGTTGAGTTTTTCTTTTGACTCCATATCCCAAGGAGTTCTTAGTGAACATCAAAAGTTGGTTGAAGCCTTAAAGACTAATCAAACTGAAAAGGCTAAACAGTTAGACTATGAGCACATCACTAAACTTGAAGAAGAAACAAGAACCCTTAAAGAAAAACTACTTAATTATTTTAAATAGCTACAAATGTCAAAAACAAAGAACAAATGACAAAATATTTCTATTGTAAAAACAACCATTCAGACCGAAAATTAGTTATAAGAAATTTTCGGGAGGAAAATTATGAAAAAAATTGTTGTATCCATATTATTAATCTTAGCATTAATTGCACCTTTATTGGCAACTGGAACACAGGAAGTTGATGAAAACGCTCCTGTAACAATTGAATTCTGGACTCATGAGGATGCCAATAGGCAAAAACTTGAAGATCGATATATCGAAGAATTCACCAAAACCCATCCTAATGTTACAGTAAATGTTACTCGTCAAAGTGCAAATAAATTAATCGAATTAGTCCAATCGGCCTTTGCTGCAAACCAAGGACCTACCATGTTTAATCTTTCCATTGAAGATGAGTATCAATATATATCAGCTGGTCGTGTTGCTCAAATTGATTATGAAGCAGCTGGCTATTCTGATGCTAAGGATGTCATTAATTCTTACGCTCCAAAGATGCTAGAAGGAGTAACTTTAGATGGGAAAGTTTATGGACTTCCACTTGAACTTACCAATTGGTCTATTTTCTTGAATAAAAAAGTTTTTAGAGACGCTGGTTTGGATCCAGAAAAAGACTATCCAAAAACTTGGGAAGACATGGTAGAAATTTCAAGAAAACTTATTATTCGTGAAGGAGATATTCTAGTTCGTAGAGGTTATGACTTTAGATATGGTTACTACCTTGTTAACAACGTACCTATGGTAGAACAACTTGGTGGAGCCTTATTTAGCGAAGATGGTAAAGAAGCTATTGTGGGTGAAAAGGCCTGGATTGAATTTTTAACTTTCATGAAAAATTGGGGACCAAATGGAGAAAACCTTGGATCTCCTACCTATACAGCTGCAAGAAAGCTTTTCAATAAAGACAATAATGATATAGCAATGTGTACCACTGGCCTTTATCAAGAAGCAAGAATCTTAAATGATAATCCAGATTTTTATAACAGTGGAGAATGGATGGTAGTACCTTATCCAAAATTCAAAAATGCTGTTAAAGATGTAGCAGGTTGTTATTATGGACATTTCTACATGGTAAATTCTGATGCTGATAAAGCAACTCAAAAAGCTGCTTGGCAACTTATCAGCTACATGTTAAGTCATGGTGAAGAATATTTGGTAAATGTTGGAATCATTCAGCCTACTATTGAACTTCTAAATAGTGAGACCTATAAAAATATGCCTTATAGTGATGTATTTACAGGTGATTTTGCACGTGGTCACATAGTTTATTACGGAGCCGCTTCTGCTGAAATACAAGCTTTGATTAGAACGTCTGTAGAAGCTGTAATGTTACAAGGAGTAGACCCAAAACAGGCTTATCTCCAACTTAAAACTTCTGCTCAAGAACTAATTGACGAGCAATAAAGACTTTTATTACAGACAGGATCTTCGGGTTCTGTCTGTCTTTTACTTTAAAAAAGAGAACAAATATGAAAAATAAAAACAAAACTTTCAGTATTGAAAGAAAACAAGCTCGGTGGGGTTTCAGTTTTACTTTACCTTGTCTTCTTTTCTTTAGTGTCTTCAGCTTCTACCCTATTGTTAATGCTTTTTTTACCAGCCTCACAAATAGAATGGCTGTCCAAAGAACAAGTGAATTTATTGGTTTTGACAATTATATCTATTTATTTACAAAATCCAATGGGGGCTTTTCACTTATGAATTCTATGAGAGCCACTCTTACTTTTACCATTGGAACTTTTATACCAATGGTGGTTATTTCTTTAATATTGGCTGTATTTCTTATGCAACTTAGACATCCAAAATCAAAACAATTTTTTCAACTTGCCTATTACACCCCAGCAGTACTTTCTTCAGTTGTAGCTGCAGCCATATGGTTAATTCTTTTTGATCCTAGAGGGCTTTTTAATCAATTTGCAAATACTCTAACTTTTCAATCTGGACATGATTTTCTTTGGCTAGTTAACAATGAAATGTTGCAGGCCTCCACAATGATTGTTTATTTTTGGAAGTATATTGGTTATTTCGTAATATTATTTATAACCGGTCTTGCTGCTATACCACCGGCTATTTATGAAGCTGCAACAGTTGATGGTTCCAATCGATGGAAAACTTTCTGGAGAATTACCTTACCATTATTAAAACCAACAGTCGTTTTAGTTTCGATAATGGCAATGTTACAATGTTTAAAAACCTTCTCCACTCAATACATGTTCCATCAAGGAGGAGCTGCTCGTCAGCCTATTGATGTAATTACTATGAACATTTATTTCACTGGAATTAGGAATGGCAGACTTGGTCGTGCCAGTGCTATGTCAATAATATTATTTATTATAATGTTAATTCTTACCTATTTCCAATTCGCCGTTTCAAAAAGCGACGACGTTGAATACTAGGAGGTTAATATGAATAAATTTATTGGAAAACACACTGTGGGAGAAATTATAATTTGGATCTTTTTAATTTTGGTTTTATTATTTACTTTAACTCCAATTATTTTTATGTTCACAGCTAGTTTTATGGACCCTAGACAAATTTTATCCATGCCTTATTCTTGGATTCCATCTACGAAGTTTTTTACTCCAGTTACTTTAAATGATGGTACTGGAACAACTATACCAAGAACATTCTTAACAAACTTTCATAAAGCAATTTATGGAAATAATAACAACGTTATTTTCTTACGAAATTTGCTCAATTCTCTTATTGTTGCAATTTCTTGTTCTGTTTCAACCGTTCTTCTTGGTTCCCTTTGTGGTTACGGTCTGGCTAAATTCCGTTTTAAGGGAAGAACTTTTGTTTTTATGGCTATCATGGCAACTATGATGATTCCTTTTGAGGCAATTATGATACCTTTATACATGGTAACTTCTTCTTTGAAAATGATTGACTCTTATCGGGGTCTAATCATACCCTTTCTTGTAAGTGCCTTTGGAGTATTTCAGATGCGTCAATATCTTCTAACTTTCCCTTCAGAATATCTTGATGCCTCAAGAGTGGATGGCCTAGGAGAATTCAAAATTTATTGGAAAATAGTTTTACCAAATTGTACTCCGGTAATTGCTACTTTAGGAATATTGTCTTTTAGAAATCAATGGGACAATCTCTTATGGCCTCTTTTAGTATCACAAAGAGAAAAAATGAAAACCATTCCTTTGTACATAACAAAGTTCAGTGAAGAAAAACAAACTGATGAAGGAGCTTTAATGGCCGTTGCCCTTCTTGCATCAATACCGATGTTTATATTATTCTTTACATTGTCACGATACTTTTTAGGAGGTGCAGCTGTTTATGAATCCAGAAAAGGCTAAACTAATTAAATCAAAAGACTTATTTATTTTTGATATGGGTAATGTTGTAATAAAAAATATTGATTTTCTTGGAGAAACAGCTAGAAGCTTAAATATTTATGAAAAAGATTTTATTGAGGATTATTTGATTTTTGATTTTCCTTTAATGGAAGCTTCTATTACTTTTAATGAATATTGGTCCCACGTTGAGAAACGTTTTGATGTTAAAGTAGAAGGAAATCCTTTTGATTTCACCCTTCATTCAACTCTTAATCCACTAGCGGTAAAACTCATTGAGGAATTAAGAAATTATAATAAACGAATTGTTCTTGGTTCAAACACTTTTGCTCCTCATTTTAATTATTTCAAAAAAAATGGCTGGAATAAATATTTTGATTATTGTTATGTTTCTCATGAAATGAAAGTTGCTAAACCAAAAGAGAATTTTTTCAATTATATTCTTTCTCATGAGCAAGTTATTCCTTCAAAGGCCTTTTTTATTGATGATATTAAAGAAAATATAATTGCAGCTGAAAAACTTGGAATAAAAAGTTTCCAATATACTAATGATAAAGAATTTATTAAATTTTTCGACCTTGAAAGTATTTAATTTCTTGCATTTATCCTTCTTTAACAATAACATTAAAACATGGATTATATTAGTGTAATAGAAGCTGCTGAAAAATGGAATCTTAGTGAAAGAAGAGTCAGAGGTTTATGTAGCGAAGGAAGAGTCGAGGGAGCCGAGCGTCATGGTAACTGGGCTTGGAGTATTCCTGCCGATATTGAACGACCTTCTGATGGAAGAAGCCTTCGATTTACAAAAGGGGAAAATTTTACTCCTGGACATCAAAACTATAATAAAATTGAAAATGCAAAAACAAAGGGTCAAACCAAGGAAAAACAAGAAAAAGCAATACTTGCAACCCTTTCAAATATAGTTTATTTTGAAAAACCTGATTTTGACTTATTAAATATTGAAAAAATTCTTTCTGGGAATTTTATTGAAGGAATTCCACTTTTTTATCATGTTCAAATTTTGAATGAATATTCACAATTAAATGAACTAGATACCAAGATATCAGTTTCAAGTTTAAGAACTTTAAATTTAAGAATTTTAAATTCTGTTGATAATAAGCAAAAGGGCCAGTTTCGCTCCAGTTTAACAGAAAAAGAATTCAAAGGTTTAATGTTGCAATATAAAAACAATTGGTCTTCTCTTCATGCTTTAACAAGAGCTAGTTTTCTTTTTGGTGGCTTAATGAAAATCAAACCGTTTTTATTAGCAAATGAAGCCACGGCTTGGATTGCCTTTCAAACTGAGTTAAAGATTGGTGGATATCCAATTATGTTATTAAACCCAAAAGAAATAGATGAAGTTAAGGCTTCACTTATTTCAGCTAGAATAAGAGGAAATTATCAAAAGTTAATATCACTTTTTTGTGATAGCTTTTAAAGAGAAAATAATGATTTTATTAAAAAATGCCTTGGTACATGATGGAAGCCTTAACAAGATAAAGAAAAATGATGTTCTAATTGATGATGATAAAATATTAGATGTTGGAAGTTTTTCTAATTTTTCTGGAAAAACTATTGATTTAACAGGATTTATTCTTTGTCCTGGTTTTATTGATTTACATGCCCATAGTGATCTTGAAATTTTAAGAAATCCTCTTATGAAGGGGAAAACTAATCAAGGAATTTTAACTGAAATTTCGGGAAATTGTGGAATTGGAGTTTTTCCAATTAAAAATAATAAAGATTTCCCTAAAAGCCTTATTTTTGACATTCTGGGACAATACCCTTTTTTTGATTGGACAGATTATAATTCTTATAAAGATAAGATTCATTCACCCTATGATATGAGAATGTTAACTAGTCATTCTGCTTTAAGATTCCAAGCTATAAGAGAGAATGCAAACCGTGAAGCTACAGATGAAGAGATTAAGCAAATGACCTTACTTTTAAAAGAAAGCTTTACTCAGGGAACTCTTGGCCTTTCAATGGGTCTTTATTATGCACCGGGGGTATTTGCCAGTAACAAAGAACTTTTAAGTCTTGCAAAAACTTGTGCTGAAAATAATAAAATCCTTAGTGTACATCATCGATGTGAAGGAACTAATATAATTTCTTCGCTTAATCAAATACTTTCTATTGCAAAACAAACTGGAGTTAAACTTGAAATTTCTCACTTAAAGATTATTGGGGATAAAAATCAAAGTTTGATTGATCAAGTTTTAAATCTTATTGAAAACTCTTCACAGGTTATTGGGTTTGACCAATATCCTTTTGAATATGGAAGCACAACTCTTATGGGTCTTCTTCCTCCAAAAGTCCTCTCAATGGAGAGGATCCAACGTTCAGCTTTTTTAAAGGATTCTTCAAACTATCCCCAATTAATAAATGAAATTAATAATCCCAAAAATTGGGATAGCATTTTAAATATGGTGTCTTTATCAAAAATATTCATAACAGAATTAACACATTTTCCTGAATTAAGGGGAAAAAATCTAATAGAAGTGGGAGAACACTTCAAGATAAACCCTTATTATGCCCTTTTTAAGATTCTTTCAGAAGAAACGGGAGAAGCTTTGATGATTGACTATACTGAATCATCAGCTACTCTTGGTAAAATCTTTCGTCATCGGTTAAGTGCTTTTGGAACAGATGCCCTTTATAATAGTCCTTTCCCTCACCCAAGATGTTACAATTCAACTAACCACATTTTAGATCCAAGCTTTCTTAAGAAACATTCAAGTTCTTTAGAGTGGGCAATTCATAGAATGACGGGATTAAGTGCTGAAAGATTTAATTTAAATGATGTTGGCTTCATAAGAAAGGGTTTAAAAGCAAATTTGGTTTGTTTTGATCCAAAACAAATCAAAGACAATTCTTCCATATCTGAACCCGCCATAAAACCAGAAGGTTTTAAATACATCATTCAAAATGGAAAAATCCTCTAATCAAATTTCATCAAAAACTTTTTTGTTCTTTCATTTTCTGGATTATTAAAGATTTCAGAGCTTTTTCCACGTTCTAAAATCATACCCGAATCCAGAAAAATAACCTCATCACTAATTTCTTTTGCAAACTGCATTTCATGAGTTACTACAATCATGGTTCTATCTTCTTTGGATAACATTTTAATAATATTAAGAATTTCAAAAGTTAATTCAGGATCCAAAGCACTGGTAGGTTCATCAAAACAAAGAAGACTTGGTTTTAAAGCCAAAGCCCTAGCAATAGATACTCTCTGCTTTTGACCACCTGAGAGTTGGCAAGGAAAGTTATCTTTTTTATCAAGTAATCCAACCTTCTCTAGTAGCGTAAAAGCATTTTCATCTGCCTCTTTTCTAGTGAGTTTAAGAACTTGGACTTGAGGATCACTAACATTTTTTAACACTGAAAAATGGGGAAAAAGATTGAAATTTTGAAATACTAAACCACAATTTAGATTTATTTTTTTTCTTTCCTTTTCATCGGCACTTTTTGCGTTTCCATTTTCATCGTAGTAATAAAGCTTATCGTTACATATTGTAATTTCACCTTCATCAATGGTTTCTAGCTGATTAATACACCTTAAAATAGTGCTTTTCCCACTTCCAGAAGAACCAATTATTGAAAGAACTTGACCTTTGTAAACTGAAAAATCAACACCTTTCAAAACGGTTATACCGTCAAAGCTCTTTTGAAGGTTTTTCACCTCAATTATTTTTTCATTTTTATTCATAATAGGCTAATTTCCTTTCAACTTTATCAAACAGTTTAGACAAAACTCCATTCATAATAAAGTAAAATACCCCTGCAAAGAAAATTGGCATAGTAGAGAACACCCTTGAAGATGTTGTCTGTGCTACCCTAAAAAGCTCTGCTACTCCTATTGTTTGGGCTAAAGCAGTATCTTTTACTAAGGTTATAATTTCATTTGCCATGGCTGGCATAATTCTTTTAATCACCTGTGGTAATATTATATGAAAAAAGGAATAACTCTTTGTATATCCAAGAACTGAGCTTGCTTCATACTGACCTTTATCAATTGATTGTATACCACCTCGATAAATTTCAGCAAAATAGGCAGCATAGTTAATTGTAAAAGCCACTATGACTGCCGTAAATCTACCCCAAGAAAAACCAAATATGTAATATGGAGCAAAATAGAAAAACAGCAATTGTAAAATCAAGGGGGTTCCCCTCATTACCATAATATAAAAATTTACAATTGCGCTGATTATCTTATTTTTACTCATTCTCCCTTTTGCTACTAAAAATCCAAGTGGAATAGCAAAAATCAAAGTTAAAACAAAAATCTCTATTGAAACAAGGGATCCAGAAAGCATTTGGAGAAACATTTTACTCATTCTACTTACCTAGGACTGTAATATCAGAACCAAACCACTTTTCAGAGATTTCAGCCATTTTTCCGTCTTCTACCATATCCATTAAAGTATCTTGAATTGCATTTCTTAAAGCTACATCATCTTTTCTAAAACCAATTCCATAAGCTTCAGCTCCAAGGTCTTGTTCAAGAATTCTATATTGTTCCCTGTTATTGGTTATATTATAATTTGCTACAATCAAATCCATTACAACTGCATCAGTTGAACCCATTTTAAGATCCATCAAAGCTGTTAAGAAATCTTTAAACTCAATAACTTCTTTTAAGGAATCTTTAAATTCTGGATTATCCTCAACGGCTGCTTGACCTGTTGAACTAACTTGAACACCAACTGATTTTCCTGCTAAATCTGCTAAAGTTTGATAAGGACTATCAGCTTTAACAATTACTACCTGAGCGTTACTTAGGTAAGCATCAGTCATACTCATTGATTGTTTTCTTTCTTCAGTAATGGTAAAACCATTCCAAATACAGTCTATTTGATGGGTATTAAGTTCTTGCTCTTTAGCATCCCAACTGATTGGTTGACTTTTTAGTTCAATATTATTTCTTAGACAAACTTCTTTTGCCAAATCAATATCAAAACCAACAATGTTATTATCTTCATCTCTAAATCCCATTGGAGGAAAACTGTCATCTAGTCCTAAAACAAAAACACCCTTATCCATTACAAGATCAAGGGAGTTATCAACTTTAGTCTCTGTTTTACCTGACGCAAATATACTGGTAACTGCTAGAAAACAGACCATAATTACAATTAATACTCTTTTCATTAAATTCTCCTAATTAATAAAAAAAAGTATATAGGTTAATCCAATTTTCATCAATACATTAATTGTATAATTATTCAGTATTTATACAATATATTATTCTTTAACAGAACCAGAAAGAAGTCCTTGAATAAAATACTTTCCTAAGAAAATATAAATTGCTAAAACAGGTAAAGCAGATAAAATTGCTCCGGCCATAGGTATATTCCAACTTACAGCTTGGCCTCCTGCCAATTGACTTAAACCTACAGTTATAGGATTCGAAGATTGCTTAGTTAAGCAAATTCCCCAAAGAAATTCATTCCAAATTTGAGTAAATTGCCAAATTCCGACAACTACAAAAGATGGTATTGAAAGAGGAATCATTAATCTAGTAAAAATTGAAAAATACCCTGCCCCATCAATTCTTCCAGATTCAAGGATTGAATCTGGTATTTGATCGTAAAAATTCCTAAATAGCATGGTAACAATTGGAATTCCGTAAACCACATGAGCAAAAATTAAACCTGTTAAAGACCCATACAAGCCTAAAGTTTTAA